>Ga0233425_10005040_pt1 | contig 21420 bp, 21 predicted proteins | sample Watercolumn_Towu_2_FD_181712 | JGI IMG/M metagenome (GOLD analysis project Ga0233425, IMG submission 181712) | Freshwater microbial communities from Lake Towuti, South Sulawesi, Indonesia - Watercolumn_Towuti2014_140_MG | ecosystem: Environmental > Aquatic > Freshwater > Lake | place...
ATCTGCAGATCACATTGACGTCAAGTTGAGGGCTCTTGCGGATTACTATAATATATCCTTGGCTGACCGAGGTGTTATTGATATCAGCGCATTAATGGACAAGATCAAGGCTATTGTAGAAAACAAGGATAAAGAACTGCGGCCTGATCTTGAACTCCTTGCGCGCCTTGAGCACGACCGTTGGAGCGCCGAGAAGATCGCAGAAGGGTGGCGATATGGCAGCAAGAAGGACGAGAACTTAAAGATTCACCCTGATATGATAGCCTATGATAACTTGACTGAAGAGACTAAGGGTTATGATAGAAACACAGTTGTTCAGATGCTTGCAGGTTTTAATAATCACTCATCAAATAAGAACGAGGGAGAAATATAATGGGATATGATGTATTTATAAGTTATTCCACGCAGCATAACAGTGCTGATGTGGAGAAGATATCTAACTTTCTTGAAAGCAATGGGATAGAATGCTGGTATGCACCTCGGGATATACCCCCTGGAGAAAGGTATTCTCGCAGTATTATTTCAGCATTAAATGGGTGCCCGATATTTCTTCTTGTTTATTCCGATGGGTCTAATAATTCAGACCATGTTATTAACGAAATTGAAAGAGCTTTTAACGCAAAGAGAAAGATAATTCCCTTTAGAGTAGAAAGTGTACGACCTTCTGAGGATCTGGAATATTTCATAAGCACGAGTCAATGGATTGATGCATTTCCTGACGATAAATATGATGTCGCTCTTAAAAAGTTGTTGGATGCGATAATAAAAATACGTAGCTCTATTTCGCCACCAGCTAAAACTGAAATTTTATCTTCCCAAGTACAACAAGTTGATTTCCCAATCCTTTCTAACGCTGTAGATACTAAAAATGAATTCAGCAAAGATGAACTACGCCTAAAAAAGAGGATTAAGGCAGCAACTGAAGATGGAATTATCGAGGACACTGAAAAGCAGAAAATTGAATTCAGCGCAAAGGCTTTTGGCATATCTGAGGAAAGAGTTCAAGAATTGATAGAGATTGTTCAGGGGGAAGCAAGTACATTTAATGAGGATGAAAATATTTATATTAAGACATTAAAGAGGGTAATTCTTAATGGACAGATTAATGAGGCTGAGAGGCCAAAGCTCACAGTACTTCGCGAAGACCTTGAAATTTCCGAAGATCGAGCAAGGGAACTTGAATCGTTATTAGTAACTGATATGCCGATTGTTGATATAGTTGCAGGCGTAGGTTCAGACGGCATTAATGCATCAGCTGCAATTCCTCAATCGAATCAAATAGAAGCGGTAACTACCACAGCAAACTGGCCCGAGGTTGGCCGAGCATTTTTGAAGCAGCTTAAAGAAACTCTTGAAGTGTCTCGACTTCCATATACCCCGACATTTATATCTGCTGATGAGCTAATTGATGAAAAATTGTTTCTTAGATATGACATTACAGATAAATACTTCTTCGCTGTGGAATTTCAGGGTAAAAGAAATCAGAATGTCACCGTTATATGGGGTTTTTATCCTCGCAATGTCAAGCGCGATCCAATATTTCGAAAAATTTGTAATGAACTATCGCAGTCGAAAGATTTATTGAACTCGAAAGGTGAGATCGAAATTAATGATTACCAATATGGTTTTGATAATTATAATTTCCGTTTCGTTGGAGATGTTCGAGTTGATTTCGGTGAGCTTCAAAAGGACGACTTCTCAAAGCATGTCAGTGAACAATTAATTGCTCTATCGAATTTAATATGGCCGACAATTGGTAGAAATATAACCGAATCTTCCTCTATAAATGCCTCTGAAGAGTTGGATGGTTCTAAAAATACTGCGATAGATTCTCAGGTCACGACATGGGCATTGCTCTGTAAAGAGTTGAATTGTAAATATGAGCAATATCTTGAGGAGTTGGAAGTTACCTTTAATCAAGACGAGGAACTGCACATCTCTTTGTCACTTCCTTTTATAAAGTCAATATATTTAGGACTTGATTATGACATCGAGAAAAGCTGCGCTATTTTTTATTCATCAGGGCAGAAAAGATATACATCTGCGTGGTTTGCTGAAAACATGCCTGAAGAATTTCAGAATCCAATATATTGGGAAGATGATACCGACCCGATCTATTGGGAAGTAAAGTTTCAGCCAGAAGATCTGTGGACAAATATGCAGGCTTTAATTGAACAAGAAGTGTTTCGGACCATGGATATTCTTCTACCGAAGGCTGTTGAATCAATGCACCTTATTAATAAATTGCCGCAATTGATCGATGACTTTATTTCCCAGGCTATTGCACGTGTATTTCCTCAAGCTGAAGGATGGGAATATTATGAAGACGCCAAAGGTTTTGGGACATGGAGCGGTATATCCTTCTTCAAAAATACTTGGAAGAATGAGTTGCAAAATGAGGAAAGAGGTATTTTTTCCCTAAGGCTTGAATGTCATAGCAGATTTGATAATCTTTTCATTGGAGTAGCTAAAGCCGATGAGATGCTTAAGCTTGATCAGGAAAAGGCGGATGAGCTATTCAATAAAACATCTGAAATCCTGGGTGATGGTAGCAGTACAAAATGGTGGCCGTATTATAAATATTTGGATGACGAATACAGATACTCCGCGAATTACCGGGATAAGATCAATGAATTTATTGCATACACTGTCAGCCAATTTAATAAATTAAAAGAACTGACTCCACTAATTGATGAAATCATTACCAATAAGTATTATTCGATTGAATCGTGACATCTGAACCAGACATTAATACTTTGTCTCTGATTAATGTAAGCATTGCAAAGCTGTATACTGCTATTTTTGGAAGCGAGAACAGCTATTTGTTGCCTCGTTATCAGCGCCCCTACTCCTGGGAGACGAAGCAGCTTGAAGACCTCTGGAACGATCTGACCTTTGCTGTCGAGCAGAATAACGGTCTGCCGTATCTTCTCGGCAGCATTTATCTTGCAAAGGTCAAGCGTAGTGATATTCCACTTCATGCCAATGAAAGCGTTGTTTCTGACCAGGCATTTCTGGCGAGCCTTGCCGATGAGCAGGAGCACTACTTTGTCATAGACGGGCAGCAGCGACTGACCACCCTGTTCCTGCTTCTTCATTCCTTCGGTGATGCTGAAATATCCGGAGACCTTTTTCATGGCCCATATCCAAAATTGTCCCTGGGCCGGAATGACTATGCCTACTTCAAGGGGGTGGTCCAGAAACAGGACGTCAAGCCCGATACAAAGAGCAACAAGAGACTGAAAAACGCCTATGATTTCTTTTCCACTAAGCTCAAAGAATATCATTCGAGAGATGACCTGAAGACATTTATCAGGAACAATCTGCAGTTTGTGAAAGTGACGGTTGCCGACAACTTCGAGCTTGCCAATACTCTATTTGTGTCCCAGACTGACAGAGGCAAGCGCCTGACGAATCTGGAGAAGCTGAAGAGCACGCTTATGTTCTACACTCAAAAGTTTGAAGATGCCGGCAGCAGCGTGGCAAAGATTGATAATCTTTTCGGAAACATATTCATAAATATTGAATCCTTATGTTCATCGAAACTTTATTCGAAGCCTGAGAATGCAGAGGCCGATATCCTGAAGATCATGCATGTATTTCTTATGAAGGATGACTTCTACCGGATATTCCACGACAACCTCCTGACTGAGAATGAAAAGGATAATAGAATTGAGATCTGGCATGAGGCTGGTGAAGACAGGGTATATGATGCCATCAGCAGGGTTTTCAGGGAGAATCTGTCAAAAGAACGAAGCAATATTGAGCTGCTTGTTGCCATGCTTATTAAGATGCTTGGTGAGATCAACGAATATTATTCCTTCCTTGCCGCTTATTCCTTGAACGAATGCAGCCATCAGCTGAGTGATCTGTATGAGGGCAGGGTATGGTATCCGCTCCGGCAACTCTACAGTATTCTTGGCCTGTCTGTGTTCAGCAAGGCGTTGCTTGTTGATCTTCATAGACTTTCGAGGACGACCGGAATAAATGCCTTTGGACAGGATTACAAAATCTCAAAATCATCAGAGCTTCTTAAAATAAGGCCATTCGATGATATTGATAGAATAAAGGGGAGTTATCATAAGCTCTCTGCTATTACCGGCACCGGCAGCGACGGATTGCAACTGTCCAAAGACATGAAGCCCTTTTGGGAGTACTCGGCAATAAGGGATTTCATTATTGACTACTATAAAAAGACTCTGTCCCGAATATCCGCATATCAGTCATACAATGAAAAGGATTTTTCTGCCTTTAATCTTATTGAAGAAAATGAGCTTTCGATCTGGAAGAACAACAAGCGGCCAATCGGGTCATTTTTTTGGGACGGAGAATCTATTGATGATATCGTTAGGCATATCAGAGACTTCTCCTATTGGTACAAAAAGGATTATCTGATCCGTGATCTGGACTATAACAATTACAAGTATGTTCTTTATGAATATGAACGGCTGACACAGCCTTATTCAAACGAGGAACTGACCAGAATATTCGATTACGACATTGATGAGGACGACAGCGTAGACATTCAGCGGGAGCACATCTTTGCCCAGAGCCCTGAAAATTATGATGCACTGAAAGACCTCTGGCTCAGCACAACAAATGAGAATTACGATGACTGGATATGGAAAATCGGTAATATTGCACTTCTTGAGCATACAATTAATATCGGCGGCGCCGGCAATAAGAAGGTATGGGATAAGGCCGAACATTATCTGAAGAGTCACTTTAAGGGAACGCAGGCATTGGCAAATATCATACTCGATCTTAAACAGGTCATAACCGATTCAGGCATCCAGAATGATAATGTCGCTCTTCTTGCATACAAAATACTCCTTGAGATCAGGGAGATGGAGCTTCTTGCCTTCACCTTCTACAGGTTTGCATAAACAGATATGAGCGCCGGTAACTTCTTCCTCAGTAAATCCCAGTATATTAAGGGCTTGCAGTGCCTTAAGCATCTTTATCTATACAAATATCGGCCTGATCTTAAGGATTTATCTGTCTCTGAAGAAGCGGTGTTGCAGAGTGGCACTGATGTCGGCGTTCTTGCCCAACAGCTTTTCCCAAATGGAATTACCATTCCATTTGATGATATTTCATTTGACGAGCAGATGGCCCAGACTTTAAAGGCTATGGATGAGGGTTCCCCTGCCGTTTATGAGGCCACATTTCTGAACAATGGGCTGTTTACGAGGGTTGATATACTGAGTCGGGAGCGTGATGGCTGGGCCATTAATGAGGTGAAGGCTTCGACCGAAGTTAAAGATGCCCATTACAATGACATAGCTTTTCAGTTCTATGTACTCAGAAGCATGGGTTTGCCTGTAACAAAGGCGAATATCGTTCATGTTAATAATCAGTATGAGCGAATTGGCGACCTTGATCTTTCCAGGTTGTTTGCGATTAAGGAGATTACCGAAGATGTTAAGACGATGCAGGCTGACGTTGAAAAGAATATTGACCTGATGAGAGAATTGCGAGAAGATGCCGTTCCTGTTATAGATATCGGAGAACAATGCTCAGATCCATATGAGTGTTCATTTGCAGGGCATTGCTGGCAACACATTCCTGATCCTTCCGTTTTCAGCATCAGAGGGCGGGGTGTTGATGCCTTTGGGTTTTATAGAAAAGGAGTCCTGAAGCTTGAAGATGTTCCGCTTGATGAACTTCCGGAATCAGCTCAGTTGCAGGTGACAGCGTATCTAAAGAAAAGAGAATATATAGACAGAGATGGGATCAGTGAGTTTCTGGAGACGCTATCGTATCCAATAGCATATCTGGACTTTGAGACCTTTATGACTGCTGTGCCGCCATATGATTACATGAGGCCCTATGAGCAGGTGCCGTTTCAGTATTCATTGCATATTCAGAGAAACAAGACCTCAGAAATTGAGCATTACAAGTTTCTGGCCGAACCCGGAGTGGATCCCCGTCAATCTCTTATCGAAAAACTGCTTGCAGAGATACCGGAAGGTGCCTGTGTGATGGCATATAATATGGCTTTTGAAAAGAGGGTATTGAACAGACTGTCGGAGATGTTTCCTGCACTTGAAAAGAAAATAGTTCAAATTACTGAAAATATGGTGGACTTGATGACGCCTTTCCGCAGCAGAGCCTATTATTCCTGGGAGATGATGGGATCATACTCGATTAAGGCTGTCCTGCCCGTGCTGGCCCCAGCGCTCTCATATGACACTCTTGAAATCGGTGATGGCGGCACGGCAATGGAGGCATACTGGAAAATGTGCGAGTCACAGGATCAGGAAGAGATCAATAATATTCGCAAGTCATTGCTTGAGTATTGTCATCTGGACACCCTTGCGATGGTAAAGATTCTGGATAAATTGAGAATGCTTGTTGCCTGATCAGGCCTTGATCTTATAGCCTGCCTTTGTTATAGCTGCCTCGATGTCTGCCTTTGAGACCTTTGACTCCTCGAAGTTTACAACAGCCTTTCCGACTTCTACAATGCTGCTCGTTACTCCTGAAAGACCGTCCAGTGCCTTTTTCACGCGCCCTGCGCAGTGCATGCAGGACATGCCGTCTATCATTATTGTTGCTTCTGCCATCATGATCTCCTTCAAAATATATTAATATTCTAAACTGGTTGATTATTTTACGGGAACTGCTGATGAAAAATCAAAAGTGATCTGCAATTCTTATAATTTAGCCTGTTTTTGATATAATTTATGAATGGCAGAATATAGACATAATAATGTTGATAGGACTGTATCTGTTCTTAAGCTCAATGAACAGAAAGCAGTCTCTGAATTTGCAGACCGCATCAGATCCGAGCTTGGTACCACAGTGAAGGATATTATACTTTTTGGATCGCGGGCACGGGGTGAGGGAGATGAGCATTCAGACCTTGATATTATGATCGTAATAGACGGGCTCTCATGGGATATAAAATGCCGTATCTCAGATATAGCTGCGGAGGAAAACATTAAACATCATGTCGTGATTTCAACAGTGAGATACAAATGCTCTGACTGGAACAATCCGGTTATACAAGGTTCACCATTTGCTATAGCCGTCAACAGGGAAGGCATCAGATTGTGACGCCAGAACAGAGGTCTCTTGCAGAGCACAGAATAGCAAGGGCTGAACAGACACTTCAGGAGGCTGATCATGAATTGGCAAGGGGTGATTACAGTCTTGCAACAAACAGGGCTTATTATGCTATCTTTTATGCTCAGAGGGCATTTCTTGCCACAATAGGAAAAGACTCTTCGAGACATTCAGGAATTCTGTCGATGTTCAATGAACACTTTATCAATACCGGACATGTGACAGAGATAACAGGCAAAATGATCCAGCGGTTGATGGATTTGAGGCATGAAGGAGACTATCATGATTTTGCCGTGATCAACAAGGAAGAGGCAGGAAATGCTGTGCAGATCGTTCGTGATACATTACCCTTGCTGAAAATCAGGCTGCAGGAACTTTGTCAGATAAATTCTGGTTTCTGAGCATATATATATCATGGCAGTGCTATTCGTGTCGCTATCTTCCTGATCACAATGGCTCGCGACATACATCATGCCTGAGCCATTGTGATCAGCTTTTATGTCAGGGGACGGTAACGCTTACGCACGCAGTGTAGGCAGAATATCCATATGCATAAGGCTGGTTAGTTGATCTCGTGAATGCCCTTAACCTGTATGAATATGTCCCTGCCGCAAGTCCTGTATCAGAATAAGAGACTGAGTTGGCGGCCGTTGTTTTTTTAAGCGCCCACGGATTGGCTGAAGCACAGTTGCCTGATTTTCTCTGGATCTGAAACCCCCTCTCGTTCACACTTTTATCAGTCCATGTCAGGTCAGCCTTTCCTGCCGTTGCAGTCACATTAAGATTTGCCGGCTTGAATGGAACTATTGCCACTTTAGTGGAAGGAGAGCAGCCTGAAGAATTGCATGCCCTTAAGTAATATGAGTATGAGGTTGCTCCCTGGTTTCCTGCAGCAGTGTTATCAATATAGCTTGTTGTATTTGCGGCAGTTGTTGTTATAAGTTCAAATGTCCCTGTTCCTGTCTTTCTGTATACCTTAAAGGAGCTTTCATCTGATGAATTGTCTGTCCACGAGATACTTATTCCTGATGACGATGCCGAGATTGCCTTCAGGTCAGTTGGGGTTGCAACTGTGATCGTTTGGCTGAAGACCCCGCCGCCATAAGTGCCTGCATATATCTTTGAATGGTCATCCGGATCTATTGCAAGGACATTCACACTCAGTGTAGTCAGGCCTGTGTTCATATCTGTCCATGTCTCTCCGCCATCTGTGCTTTTAACTACCCCTCCTGAAGAGAGGCCTGCATAGACAGTTGAAGGTAGTAACGGATCTATGGCAACTGCCTTAGCATTAACTGAAGGAAGCCCTGTATTTTTAACGCTCCAGCTGTCTCCCCCATCTGTGCTCTTGTATATGCCTCCCCATGTGGCAGCATACAGCGTTGAAGGTGATGCCGGATCTATGGCTATTTCATAGACTGCGCTTGCTCCTGTCAGACCGTTGCTGATGGCTGTCCAGCTGCTGCCTCCGTTGGTGCTTTTGAACACATCCGGGCTTTGGGTAGCAGCATATACCGTGGTGGGGGTAACAGGGTCGATAGTCAGAAAATTAATATCTTTGTTTGTCAGTCCAGTGTTCATCTCTGTCCAGTTGTTTCCGCCGTTCGTGCTCTTGAATATGCCTCCGCCCCGTGTGCCTGCATAGAGTATGCCTGGCGAGTTTGGCTTCATGGCTATGGAATACACATTCGTATTTGTCAGTCCCGTATTCATGGCCGACCAGCTTGAGCCGCTGTTCATGCTCTTGTATATACCCATAGAGGTTGATGTATATAATGTTGAGGAAGATGCCGGATTGACAATTAATGAATAGATCGTCGTAGCGAAAAGTCCGGTATTAATGGCTGTCCAGCTGTTCCCGTTGTTCGTACTCCTGAAAACTCCCCTGTCCCATGTTCCGGCATAGAGTATTGCAGGCGAGTTTGGATCGACAGCTATCGCATTTACCCTGCTGTTTTTCAGGTCTGTATTTGATTCTGACCAGTGTGTTCCGCTGTCAATACTGATGAAGATGCCCTTGTCAGTGCCTGCAAAGATCTCTGACGGCAGATTCGCATTTAATGCAACGACATTCATCGGTCCGAGCGCTGTGCTGACTGCAGTCCAGTTTGTGCCGCCGTTTGTGCTTTTGTAGACTACCCCGTTCCATACGCCGGCATAAAGTGTCAGGGGAGTGTCAGGATTGACTGATATTGAGTATATCGTATTGACCAGCCCCGTGACTGCCCAGCCTGTGCCGCCATTGGTGCTTTTGAACACGCCTCCGCCATTAGTGCCTGCATAGAGTGTTGAGGGGCTTTTGGGGTTTATGGCAAGGCTGCGCACATACAGATCTGCAAGCCCTGTGTTCATGGCAGTCCAGTTGCTGCCGCCGTTTGTGCTTTTGAAAACTCCCCCGCCAAAAGTGCCTGCATATAATATTGATGGTGAGTCAGGATTGATGACAACAGCCCTTATAGATGTATTGGTCAGCCCTGTGTTCATGGCAGTCCAGTTGCTGCCGCCGTTTGTGCTTTTGAAAACTCCCCCGCTATCAGTGCCTGCATATAATATTGATGGCGAGGTTGGATTGATGGATAGAGATATTATATTGTTATTTGTAAGCCCTGTGCTCATGGCGGTCCAGTTATTGCCCCCGTCTGTGCTTTTGAATATTCCTGTACTAGTTCCGGCATAGACAGTTAAGGGCGAATTCGGGACTACTGCGAGAGAGAGGACATTATTAAGGCCGCTGCTTGTTTTTGTCCATGTGGCACCGCTGTCAATACTTTTAAATATCCCGCCGTATGTGCCTGCATAAATCGTTGATGCTGTCACGGGATCAAATGCAATGCTGCGTACAGGTCCCCCCTCAGGGCCGATTGCTGTCCAGGTATTGATGCCGGCAGATGCTATTATGGGAACTGAGATGGAGATGATACAGACCATGATCATTGCCATTGGTTTCTGCTGCTGGATAAGCGGGCGTTTCTGTCTCATATTGTCCTCCGGTGTTCTGCCCCTCCTGGGGATTGCTGAATTTCTTAATGCCATTATAGTTCAGAATATCCGGAAAGTTAATGATATTAATGTGTTGGGGGTCATAAAAAAAGTGGAAAAGATGACTGCAGTCTGTTAAAATTAACACCGATTTTTCACTGGGAGGTTTCTTATGGATATGAAAGGACAGGTTGTTATGGTGACCGGCGGCGCCCGCGGCATTGGCAAGGCAATTGCTGAGAAGTTTGCTGCATTGGGAGCCGATCTTGTGATAGCAGATGTGTCCCTCGAAAGCGCTGAAGAGACAGCCCGTGAACTTTCAGGGAAGGGAGTAAAGGCAAAGGCAGTCAATCTTGATGTATCGAAGTCATCTGACGTTTCGAGGGTCTTCGAAGAGGTGATGAAGGATTTAGGCAGGATCGATGTGCTTGTGAACAATGCCGGCATCACAAGGGATGGCCTTCTTCTGAGGATGAAGGAAGAGGACTGGGACCTCGTGCTCAGCATCAATCTGAAGGGTGTATTCCTCTGCTCCAAAGAGGCTGTAAAGGTCATGGTAAAGCAGCGTTACGGCAGGATCATCAATATAGCCTCGGTAGTGGCCTTCATGGGAAACCCGGGTCAGGCCAATTACAGCGCCTCAAAGGCAGGCATAATAGGGCTGACAAAGACAACAGCCCGTGAATATGCCAACAGGGGAATAACTGTCAATGCAGTGGCACCTGGTTTCATATCTACGGCTATGACTGATGCTCTGAGTGAAAATGTGAGGCAGGAAATGTTAAAATCTATCCCTATCGGCAGGTTCGGGACTGTGGATGATGTTGCAAGCGCAGTCGCCTTCTTTGCAAAACCTGAGAATGGATATGTCACAGGCCAGACCATTCATGTGAATGGCGGCATGTATATGTAACGGCAGAAGTTTCGGTAACAGAGAAGAAAAATCATATGGAGGTAAGGTAATGGTAGAAGAGAAGGTAAAAGAGATCATAGCAAAGCAGCTTGGTGTAAATGCAGCAGAGATCACCCCTGAGTCATCCTTTGTTGAGGACCTTGGAGCTGATTCCCTTGATACAGTTGAACTCGTCATGGCCTTTGAAGAGGGATTCAATATCGAGATCCCAGATGAGGATGCAGAGAAGATACAGAAGGTCAAGGACGCTGTAGAGTACATCAAGAACAAACAGGCTTAATGGAAAAAAGACGTGTTGTAGTGACCGGGCTCGGCCTGATCACCCCGCTTGGCATCGGAGTCGAAAAGAGCTGGGAGGGACTGGTCCAGGGCCGTTCCGGTATCGGCAAGATAACCCAGTTCGATGCCTCAGCTTTTCCTACACAGATAGCCGGTGAGGTCGATGGCTTCAATGCGGAAGACTACATCGAGATCAAAGAGATCAAGAAGATGGACCGTTTTATCCATTTCGGGATCGCTGCTGCTTCAATGGCAATGGAGGATTCAGGTCTCAAAATAGATGAGTCCAATGCTGCAAGGGTAGGCGTCTATGTCGGTGCAGGCATGGGCGGCCTCCATGCTATTGAGCATTACCACAAGGTGATGCTCGAGAAGGGACCAAAGAGGATAACCCCTTTCTTCATTCCGATGATAATCATCAACCTCGCAGCCGGTCAGATATCCATAAGGTTCGGAGCAAAAGGTCCGAATTCTGCTGCTGCCACTGCCTGCGCAACCGGAAGCCATGCGATCGGCGATGCATTCAAGCTGATACAGCGGGGTGATGCTGATGCAATGATCGCAGGCGGCGCTGAGGCTGTGATAACATCCCTCGCTATTGGCGGGTTCAATGCAATGAAGGCCCTCTCCACACGTAATGATGAGCCGGAAAAGGCGAGCAGGCCGTTCGACCGTGACAGGGACGGTTTTGTCATGGGCGAAGGTTCAGGCATTCTGATACTCGAAGACAGGGAACATGCGATGAGACGCAATGCAAAGATCTATGCTGAGCTTGTCGGATACGGGCTCACCGGAGACGCATACCATATAACCTCACCAGCCCCGGGCGGCGAGGGAGCTGCAAGGTGCATGGATATGGCCATAAAGGATGCGGGCATCTCTCCTTCAGAGGTTGACTATATAAATGCGCACGGCACATCCACAAAGCATGGTGATGAGCTCGAGACCCAGGCAATAAAGACGGTATTCGGAGAACATGCCTTTAAGCTTTCTGTCAGCTCCTCAAAATCAATGACTGGTCATCTGCTTGGGGCTGCCGGAGGCGTCGAGGCAGTGATAAGCGTGCTTGCAATGCATAAGGGTATCATTCCTCCGACGATCAATCTCGATAACCCTGATGAGGGGTGTGACCTTGATTATGTTCCGAACAATGCGAGGCAGAAAGACATAAACTGCGCCCTTTCGAACTCCTTCGGATTTGGCGGGACAAATGCCTGCCTGCTTTTCAAGAAGCCTGCTAATTGAGCCGCAGCACTCCAGCAACCCAGACAGAACAGGTAGAAGACAGCCTCGGATATACATTCAGAAAGAGGGAACTCCTTTCAGAGGCCCTTATCCACAAATCTTACTATCATGAGAACCGTGACAAGGTCTCAGTCCATAATGAAAGGCTTGAGTTCCTTGGGGACTCAGTTTTGGGGCTTGTTGTTGTCGAACATCTCTACAGGCAGAACCAGTCTTACTCAGAGGCTGTGCTCGCAAAGATAAAGTCCTTTATCGTGAGCGAACCTGTCCTTGCAGATGTGGCATTCGAACTTTCTCTCGGGAAATATCTCATGCTGGGCAAAGGGGAAAGGTCAACAGGCGGGGCTGCCAAGAGGTCAATTCTCGCGGATGCATTCGAAGCTGTCATAGGGGCAGTCTATCTTGATGCGGGATTCAATAAGGCACGGGAGATAATCCTCGGGTTGTTCAGCAGCAGGATTGCTAAGGCGATAGAAGGCGGCGACTTTTTTGACTATAAGACCGAGCTGCAGGAGAAAAGCCAGGCATTGTTCGGCAAGCTCCCTCTTTATAAGGTTGTAAGACAGGAGGGAGATGAACATGAACGCATATTCACTGTCGAGGTCTATCTGAACAATAGAAGGCTTGGCATTGCCTCAGGACGCAGGAAAAAAGAGGCAGAATCCCTCGCAGCGAAAGAGGCGCTTAATGTGCTTTCAGTTTCAGCGGAGATTGGTGAAGTCGATATGGATCCCGAGGTCCTTGCCCCTTAAGAGCGCCATTACGGCCTGAAGATCATCGATCTTCTTTGCCTTTACCCTTACCTGGTCCTTCTGTATCTCTGCCTGCACCTTCATTTTTGTGTCTTTTATTATCTTGACGATCTCTTTTGATTTTTCGACAGGGATGCCCTGCTGAAGAGTTATCACCTGCCTAACAGTATTGCCTGCAGCCTGTTCCATCTTGCCATACTGAAGTGCCTTCAGCGACACATTTCTCTTTACGAGCTTTGTCTGGAGGATGTCGATGACCGTCTTGAGCTTCATCTCGTCATCGGATATGATCGTGATCTCATGTTTGTCCTTGTTCAGAGCTATTGAGCTCTTGCTGCCCTTGAAGTCGAACCTCTGCGATATCTCTTTGGTCGCCTGCTGTTCTGCATTAAGCACCTCCTGCATGTCAACCTTGCTTGCTATGTCAAATGAATGTTCGTCAGCCATTGTCTTCTCCTTTTATTTCTTTTTTCTTCGGTTCAGGCCTGCAGACCGGACAGAAAAACTCGCCCATATCCAACGGGCATATATGGCCTCACTCGGGACAGCAGGTGCATCTGTCTGCCGGATTCTCACATATTGGGCATGTTTCCATGGGATGGATTATAACTCTTCAAAAAGCCGTTATTCAATAATGCATTATGCTCGAAGATATCAGCGGCATTGAACCCGTTGCCTCACATAAAAATCTACGCGAAAAGGTAATCGTTGCCTCATGTAAAAAGCTACTCAAAAGGCATATAAGTTTAGCATAGTGTGCAGGAGGTCGGGAAAGCGGCTTCGCAGGAAGTCCTGAAATCGATTTTTATGAAGCCGGCCATACCCTGATATCCTTCTTTTTTATCATGCAGCCGCCCTTTTGCGTCCTATCTGTTTTTGTGAGCAGAGTCGTAGCAGGTTTTGTTGCAGTTTAGTGATCCTGCGTTTGAGTTCAGCGGGGTTAAGGTTTCTATATAGAGCCTTTAACCTTGCTTTGTCAGACACTGAGACATCTTTGGAACCCATGACCCTGCGATATGGCGTAAGGGCCTTGTCATATTTTTTGATTCTCTTGCTGCCATCCTTTATGGTTCCGATGCGTTTCATCGAGGGCTGAAAGAAGTTTGTATAGAGCCTCAGTTCCATATAAAGCGCATTTATGACGGCCTGTTGCTCCGGCGTGTCGTATCTGGCGTAGCCGACAGCCCTTCTTACGACAGAGTAGTTCTTCTGTTCGACAAAGCAGTTGTCGTTTTTGCGATAGCTGCGCGCTCTGGTGAAAGTGATCTTTTCGTCCCGGCAATAATTGAACAAATGGTCGTTGATAAACTCTCCGCCATTATCTGAGTCTATCCCCAGCAAGGGGAACGGCAAGCGTTCCCTGATATCCTTGAGGGCTTCAAAGACCCATTGTCTGGCCTTATTCCTGACGGCCTGGGTCTCAGTCCATCCGGTAGCTACATCCGTGATATCAAGAGTATATAGAAACTCACCAGATCCGTCTCCTCCTTCATGGCCCACCAGATCGATCTCGGCAAAGCCCGGCTTCTTGTCGCTCCATTCCGAAAAAGTTCTGACTGGAATCATGCTTTTCAGCATCGTTCCGGGTTTGGTATTGGACCGGCCTTTGATTTGGTATTTCTTACGTTCAGGGGCTAAAACTCTATCGATTGTTGCAGGACTCATCTTTTTTATAAGTTTGCTCCTTACTTCCTCGCTGACTTTGAGTTCCCCAAAGCGTATAAGTCGAGGGATGAGCTCTTTGAGGATAGGGGCCAGTCTTTTGCCGCAGATAAAGTCCATTATCTTCCATACTTGTCCAAGCGCGGCTATGACCGGTCCGTCATAATGCCTTTCCTTCTTTCTATCTTTTCGCTTTCGCACATCAGCGACAATAACAGTGCTGCTGTCTACCCATACCTTTTTGCCGTGTGTCTTTAGTGCATGCGCGGCATAACGTCGGGTATAACGGGTTGCCGTTATAAATTGATCCAGTATCCTCCCGTTCTCCTTCTTTCTTGCCCTCTGATACTCAGGGGCCATGACTGCTGTCAATTTCTTTCTCTCTTGCATCGTCAACCTCATTTCTGCCTCCTGCCTCTATGTTCACAGAAGACAATTGTCCGCCTTTTTCGCGTAGATTTCTTATTTGAGGCAACGATTCGATTTCAGGTAGATTTTTGATGAGGCAATTCGGTTTCTGGATTTTATAGAGCTTTTATTATATATTATTCCGCGGAGGTAATAATGAATAAAAAGATTGTATTTACGGCAACTTTCCTTCTTCTCTCTGTCACATGCGCATATGCTGTCAATTTCCTGATGGACAGGGTTGTGGCCATAGTCAACCAGGAGGTCATAACATGGAGCGAGCTTTACAGAATGATGGAGCTCGACGCCAACCAGCAGGTGAAGGCCATGAACGAAGACGAAAGAAACCGGATATTCAGGGAGAACGAGGCCGGCTATCTCGAGACAATGATAAATTACAGGCTGCAGATACAGGAAGCCCAGACTTATGGAATGAAGGTCTCTGATGAGGAGATCAGGGAGGCAATGGACGGCATCAGGAAGAAGTTTGCAATGAGCGATGAACAGTTTCAGCAGTCTCTGAAGTCCGAAGGATATACGCTCGACGACTACAGGAAGAGACTGTATGAACAGATCATTATCAGCAAGATAGTGAACCAGCAGGTCAGGAGCAAGATACTTCCTTCTGATCAGGAAATTGAGATATTTATGAAAGAGGACAAAGAGTTTGTTGCCGGCGGAGACAGTTACCGCATTAGGATGATATTCCTCAAACAACAGAAGACGGATGCAGAAAATTCAGCTATTGAAGAAAAGGCGAAACAGATCCATGAGAGTGCAGTAAAGGGAGAGAATTTTGCCGAGCTTGCAAATAAATATTCCGAAGACGCATCCAGAAGCAGCGGCGGGGACCTCGGCTTTATAGAAAAGGGCAGCCTTGCCAGGGAATTTGTTGAGGCTCTCTCAACCATGAAGCCGGGAGATATAAGCAGGCCTTTCCGGACCTCATCCGGTCTGTATATACTCAAGCTTGAAGAGAGGTCTGCACCTCTGCCCGCTTCAGACGCAAAGGAAGAGGCGAAGAGACAGCTCAGCAACAAGCTCTTTGGCCGGAAATATGCTGCATGGATAAAGTCATTGAGGGAGAGATCCTTCATAGATATCCGTCTCTGATCCGGAAGGCAAGGGGCTGATGGAACTGTTGAACATAGGAGTCCTTGCATCCGGCAGGGGATCAAATTTTCAGGCAATTATAGATGCTGTTGAGTCAGGCCGGATTAAGGCAAAGATGCGCCTTCTCATTACTGACAATCCTGAGGCATATGCAATTGAGAGAGCAGCAAAACACGGCATAGAATATGTCGTCATGAGGCCGGGTACATATGCGTCGAAGGATGATTATTATTCTGCGATGGCACGGGAACTGAGGTCCAGGAGTGTCGGACTTGTCGTTCTTGCAGGGTTCATGCGCATTGTTGGAAAGCCCCTGATAGACGCCTACAGGAACAGTATAATGAACATCCACCCTGCAATACTCCCCTCGTTTCCTGGTCTTCATGGACAGGGGCAGGCGGCTGATTATGGAGTAAAGATCGCTGGCTGCACAGTGCATTTTGTTGATGAAGGTATGGACACGGGACCGATCATAATGCAGGCTGCAGTTCCGGCATATTATGAGGACACAGAGGATTCTCTTTCTGCAAGGATACTGAAGATGGAGCACAGGATATTTCCGGAGGCAATAAGTCTTTTTGCAGAGGGCAGGCTTGAGGTATCAGGAAGAAAGGTCAGAATAACAGGCATTGCAGAGTCAGATAGTTTCCTGATCTCGCCAGGAGCCTGACCTGTTTATACAATGAGAATATCTGCCGGCGAATTCAAGGGTAGAAAGACAGGTAAAAAAAGACTGTTCAGCAGGGGCCCTGGAGATAATGATCTCAGGCCAACATCCTCAAAAGTCAGGGAGGCAATATTCGATATCCTTCGCCCATACATCGACGGCGCAGCATTTCTTGATCTGTATGCAGGCACAGGCACAGTCGGGATCGAAGCCCTTTCAAGGGGGGCAGGCCTTGCTGTCCTTGTAGAGACCGTAAAAAGCAGGGCAAAGGCGATAAATGATCTCATAGAAAAGTTCGGTCTTTCCGGAAGGGCCTCCGTAGAGACTGAGCGTGCGGATGCATTTCTTGCAAGGGCGGGGAGGTCGGGCAGAAGATTTGATATCATATTTCTGGACCCGCCTTATTCTACGGAGGATATCGCAGAGATACTGCCGATGATCGGGAGTTATGGTATCTTGTCAGAAGCGTGCATTCTGCTCTGTGAGCATTCTGCAAAGACCCTGCTTCCTGAATCTGCAGGAGGCCTGAAGCTTAAGAAGAGGTACAGGTACGGGGATTCATCCCTTTCACTCTACAGGAAGGAAATATGAGCAAACATACCGCAATATATCCAGGTACATTTGATCCTTTCACAAACGGACATCTTGACCTTGTGCGCAGAGGTCTGAGGATGTTCGACAATATAATCGTGGCTATAGCGCCGAGCATCAAGAAAAATCCGCTCTTCAGCACTGAGGAGCGCCTCTCTATCGCAAGAGAGACCCTTAAGGAATACAGGAATGTGAGTATAGAGATATTCGAGGGTCTGCTTGTGGATTATGTGGCCAAGAGAAAGGGGGCCGCGATAATCAGGGGGCTGAGGGCGGTTTCAGATTTCGAGTACGAACTGCAGATGGCGCTGATGAACAGAAGGCTTTCATCCGAGATCGAGACCGTATTCATGATGCCGAGCGAAGAATATTCCTTTCTCACCGCGACTATAGTAAAGGAGATAGCATCGCTTGGCGGCGATGTGAGCAGCCTCGTGCCTCCAAATGTCGAGAAGGCACTGAAGAGCAGGTTCGGAAAGCCTTAGTCTCTCGTCAATGGGGCAGATATATATACTCCTTGCGATCCTTCTCTGGAGTTCCCTCGGTATTGTTATAAGGTTCTCTGGCGTCGGAATACACGTATTCACCTTCTGGTCTCTCATTATCGCAGTTGCGCTTCAGGGGACCCTTCTGGTATCCGGCGGCAGGATAAGGGAGATGACAGATATAAAAAGGCTGAAGCTGCCTTTTCTGCTCGGCATTGCAGGTCTTGCAAACAGCTTAACATTCTTCTATGCCCTGAAGAACACCACAATATCCAATGCCGTGCTGACGCATTATACTGCGCCGGTGATAGTGGCCGTTCTGGCAGCGGTCTTTCTTAAAGAGAAGATTACCTACAGGATAGTTGTCGCGATAATCATCTCCTCGACCGGCCTTTATATAATGCTCGACGGCTTCTCTGTCACTGCGGCTGACGCTGCAGGAATAACTGCAGGCCTGCTCTCAGGCATTTCCTATGCGATCATAGTTGTGCTGGCAAGATCTCTTGTGCATGACTTCAGCCCTCTTACCATCTCCTTTATTGTGAATATGACAATAGTCCTGCTGCTTTTGCCGTTTGTGAGGGAGTTTCCTGCAGGGGCATTATGGAGCTATCTTGTGATGGGTATAGTCCACTCAACTATCGCGCCTGCCCTCTACTACAAAGGCATGCAGGATGTGACTGCAGGCAGGACTGCGGTGCTCGGATATCTTGAGCCTATATGCGCAATTCTCCTCGGGGTCGTTTTTCTCGGAGAGGTCCCCGGACCTTACTCTCTGCTCGGAGGTTCAATGATACTCTTTTCAGGCTATATTACTGTCATGTCACGAACGCAGGAGGCGGGATGAAGGTCTGCGAGATATTTTCTTCAATACAGGGCGAATCAACATATGCAGGTGTCCCATGCATCTTCATCAGGCTCTCAGGCTGCAATCTGAGATGCAGTTACTGTGATACGAAGTATTCGTATGAAGAAGGGTCCGAAATGCCGATTGACGGAATAATGCGGGAGGTCCTTTCCTCTGGTCTCAGTACGGTTGAGATAACAGGAGGAGAACCGCTTATGCAGGAAGAGGGGCTTCATGAGCTTACGGCAAGGCTAATTGAGGCTGGTCTCAATGTCCTGATCGAGACGAACGGATCATTAAATATTGGAAATATTCAAAAGGCTGCAGTGATAATCATGGATGTCAAGACGCCTTCAAGCGGCATGAGCAGCCACAATGATTATTCCAATTTCAGCCATCTGAAAAATACGGATGAACTGAAGTTCGTGATATCCGACAGGTGTGATTATGACTGGGCTGTACGTATCCTGAAGGAGCATGCTCTCATGGGCAGATGCACTCTTTTATTTTCTCCGGCTTACGGCAGGATTGCCCCCCGCGAGCTTGCCTCCTGGATACTTGCAGACAGGCTGGATGTCAGGCTGAACATTCAGTTGCATAAGTATATCTATGGTCCAGAGGAACGCGGGGTCTGACAGATCAAAACTGGAAGTTCTTCTTCTGTGATATTTCAGGCTTCAGGATATGTCCCTGTGGATCGCATTCACTTCAACATTCTTTCCTGAGATGAACGAGGCAACCTCCTCAACGATCGCAGGGGAACGGTGCCTGCCGCCAGTGCATCCGAATGCTATTGATATATAGGATTTGCCCTCATTTATGTAATGAGGCAGCAGGAATGTCAGCAGCGAGCGGACCTTTTTGAGAAACTCCTTTGTGACAGGGGCAGTGAGAACATAATCAGCCACCTTTTTATCTCTTCCTGTAAGTTCTTTCAGTGACGGCACAAAATGGGGATTTGGAAGGAACCTCACATCAAAAAGCATGTCAATGTTCTGAGGTATGCCATATTTGAAGCCGAATGATATCAGGCTTGCAGAAAGCTCCTTGCCTCGCTGCCTGCCTGCATAAAGGGCTGTTACAAGTCTTCTCAGTTCATGAGGAGAAAGGGATGTGGTGTCAATGATCCTGTCCGCACTTTTTTTCAGGCCTGAGAGCATCTTCTTTTCTGAGTTGATCGCATCCTCAAGGCTTCCTCCCAACGGGTGGGGTCTTCTCGTCTCCTTGAAGCGCCGTATGAGAACATTCCTGTCCGCTTCGAGATAGAGCACCTTAAGTCTGTGTTTTTTCCTGAGGGCCGACAATGCCCTGCCTATATTGCCATGAAATGATTTTTCCCTGATATCTATCCCTATGGCTATCTGGTTGGTTCCGCTTCTGCAGGTTATGCTGTCAATAAGAGAACTGATGAGAGAGACCGGTATATTGTCAACGCAGTAAAAGCCGGCATCCTCTACAGCCCTGAGGGCCACAGTCTTGCCGGAGCCAGACAGGCCGGTTATTACAAGCACATCAGAAGAAAGACAGCCGCCTGCCTGGTCGGCCGCCTTTCTTCCGGTCCTGATGCTGTTTCCGGCCATAACAGATGCTACTTGACCGGTTCTATGAGGCCGAAGTTGCCGTCTTTCCGCTGGTATATGACATTTACCTGGCTGCTCTTGTCATTTATAAATACGAAAAAATCCTTGTCGAGCAGTTCCATCTGCATGGCTGCCTCTTCAGGGCTCATAGGCTTGAGTTCATGCCGTTTGTTCTTTATTATTCTGCCGCTCTCCTGTGCAGCAGGCGCCTTGCCGTGCGTCTCAGGAGTCCTTGTTGCTCCGCCTTTGCGATAGGAACTGTGTTTTTCCTTATACTTCTTCACCTGTCGGTCGAGTTTCTCCGAGACCTCGTCAATGGCAGAATATATCTCTCCTGTTATGCTCTCTGCCTGTATAAGCACTCCGTTCGTCTTGAGGAGCACCTCTGCCTTGTGCCTGTATTTTTCTATGCTCAGAGTTACGATCGCCTCTGCGCCCTCCGGCAGGTATTTCTCGAACTTGCTGATCTTCTCCTCAGAATAGTTTTTGATTGCAGGTGTAATTTCGAGGTGTCTTCCATTAACTGCGATATGCATGTAAGTCTCCTTTCATATGATTGGTCTAATGTCTTCTTCTCTGGCTCTGCGGCGGTATCTTCAGTTCTTCCCTGTATTTTGCAACTGTTCTTCTTGCTATGGTTATGTTCTGGCTTTTGAATATCTCGACAATCTTCATGTCGCTGAGCGGCGAGACCGGGTTCTCCTCAGAGGTTATCTTTCTGATCATGTCCTTTACAGAAGTTGACGAGAGCTCGCCTGATTCGCTTGGTATGGCATTGCTGAAAAAGAACTTGAAACTGTATATGCCGTGGGGACAGGAGAGATATTT
>Ga0233425_10005041_pt1 | contig 21417 bp, 21 predicted proteins | sample Watercolumn_Towu_2_FD_181712 | JGI IMG/M metagenome (GOLD analysis project Ga0233425, IMG submission 181712) | Freshwater microbial communities from Lake Towuti, South Sulawesi, Indonesia - Watercolumn_Towuti2014_140_MG | ecosystem: Environmental > Aquatic > Freshwater > Lake | place...
TTTACAACGAAAATTAATCGCGTGAACGCAGTACGCTTCAGCTTGCTGATGAACATTAATTTTCGAGCAAACTGCCTTCGCTGTTGATATTAGCCATGTTCTGTTTTTCGCAATGCCCACTGCTTTAGCTCTGGGCAGTTTACAACGAAAATTAATCGCGTGAACGCAGTACGCTTCAGCTTGCTGATGAACTGCGATTAATTTGTCAAAAACCGGCTCTACAGTTTTTTGACGCTCATAATTCCACAATTTGATGCAACACTCTGCGATAAAATAGACAAAGAAGACACGAAGAAAACATGCTTTCACAACACAGGGCTGTTAAACAAAACAACAGCACAAGGATAAAGCCAGATTATTTTTTTGCTTTTTTATCTTTCCCGGCAAACGCCTTTCTCCTCGCATAATTAACAGGGTTCCTAACCTTTGAGCAAAGCCCGTCAGGAAAACAAATATTTATGCCTTTATAATAATCAGCATTAACACAATTCGGAGGAAGCTTTCTCTCACTCTTCTTCGCATACCTCAGCTGACTTTTAACATAAACTTCCCTCAACGGCTCCTTATTCTTCACATTCCACTCCTTAACCCTCTGTTCAATCATGTCACTGCTCCAGCCGGCATAGCTCAAAAAATTAATCAGCACAAACAAAGCCCGCTTCCTGCCGTCATCCATGCCCTGAAGAATCTTCTGCATACACGGCGGAAACAACTGCTCAGGAACAGCCTCAGCAATCTCCTCAAACTCAATCTCCTTTTTTTCACCAGACTCAAAAAGCGGAGGAAAATAATTAAACTCATAAGCCTGCATCAAAAGAGCAAGCGCCTCATTCTCAACAGCCAGTGAACGGTCAAGAAACTTCAGCTTAACCTCAACTTTTTCAGGAGAGGCATACTCTCGTTTAAAATCCAGAACCTTATCAAGAGGAACAGGAACAGAAACAAGCCCGGACTTTTCATTAAAACAATAAGGCATCCTGCAAAGATGGCGAGTTGAGATAAGCAGAGTATCCATCTCAACAAACTTAACAGCATCAAAATCATACAAAGAACCTTTAAGCTCGGCTCTGTCCCTGCCAATATTGCGGACAACAGCATCCTTGTCGCCCTTCTCAAAAGAAAAAATCATCTCAGCAAGAGGCTTCTTAATGAGCTCCTTCAAATACAGCGCGATTTTCCTCGGCGCCTCAGGAAAAAGAGACCTCGTCTCCCTACCCGAAAAACTTTTTGGAAACGCCTCAAAAGGAACGCCGATATGAAAGCCCTTGTTTCCCGAAAACTTGCACGAAACACAACCAATGCCGTGCCGCTTCAAAGCCTCAACAACAAGAAAAGCAGTAATCTTTGAATACTCAAAATAAGGCATGTCAATATCAATAACCAAATCCCAGCCGGAACGAAGCTCAAGAAGCTCTTTTTCAGAAAGATTGGGAGAAAGAACAAGCGGATTCTTCCAAAGCTCCTCAGAAAAATGAAAAGAAGTCGCACCATGCTTCGCAAGCTCAAAAACATCTGCAGGATTGCTGATAATGTCTGGGCGCCTGCCAAAACCAAAATCATACTTAATGCCAATCTCCTTGTCCTTCGCAGACTCGCAAACAGCCTTCTGCACATCAAGCCGCTTATAATACCTTAAAACAACATCCTTATCAAGAGAAACTTCATCACCCATACAGCAAGCTAACGCCCAATATTTAATAAGTTTTTTGGTGAACAAAAGAATTATATACTTAATACAATAAACGCGCGTCATTAAGCTAAACAAAACAGGAGGAAAAAAATGAGCGGAAAAAAAGACATGTATCAATACAAGGGCTGGCTGGTATCAGACAAATTCCTGAAACGAGCATTCGCAGTATTGGGGCACAATCTTGTTGCGGGACTGATAGTGTATGTGTGCATACTAATTATAATGCTGATATTCGGACTAATGTTTGCAGGCGGAATCGGAATGCTGGCGGCATTGACCGGGTTTAAATAAAAAACACAAACCCGACTAAATTAATGCAATCATGCTTCACTAAACTAAGGATTATAAAACAAATTTTGGCGCATTACAGACATAATCTTATAAAATTAATAAAGGCAGATGTTTCAGCTGAACAATATGGAAACCAACCTTAAAAAACTGGTGATTGAAGAATTTTCAGGTGAAAATGCCCAAACTCTCTACGCTAAAAAAGCGAAAGATGGCTTGTGGATTTCAGAAAGCCACTTTATCAAAAAATACTTTACGAAGAAAAATGCAAAAATTCTGGACATCGGATGCGGAACAGGAAGAACCACAATACCTCTTTTCAGAATGGGCTTCAAAATAACCGGCATAGACTTTGTTCCTGCAATGATTCAAAGCGCAAAGAAAATTGCCGGTGAATTAAACCTAAAAATTGATTATAGAGAAGGCGACGCCACTGGCTTAAAGTTTGATGAGAATTCATTTGATTACGCTTTTTTTTCAAATCAGGGATGGACGCAGATTCCCGGAAGTGAAAACAGATTAAAGGCGCTTAATGAAGTGTATAGAATCTTAAAAAAAGGCGGAATTTTCATCTTTACAGCCCACTCCCGAGTATTCAACAGGCAATTTTGTTTTTTATTGCTTAAACAATGGACAAGATTTTACATTTTGAAACCACTGGGGCTCAATATTCAAGAGCAGGATTTCGGCGACAGATTCTTTGACAGGGAATCAAGCGATAAACAAATAACTTACAAAACCAAACAATACATTCACATTCCATCTGTAAAAGAAGTTGAGCGCGAGATTAAAAAGACGGCATTTAAGCTACTTGAAATCAACGGCAGCCTGCAGATTTCTAAAACAGATGTCCGAACGCATCCGCCCGTTTTTTATATATGCCAGAAATGACGATGAAATTTTTCATCACAAACCTCAGCCATCCACAACCTCCTTTATTTTCTTCGCCTTTATTTTGTTATTTTCCAACAGCCACTTCCACAACGGAATAAACTTAATTTTGAACCGCCCTGCATTTTTTTCCCCTTCTTCATCAGGGCTTATTATAACTAAATCATTGCATTTCAATTCTCTGCCCGCTTTAATAAGACTTTTTATTTCCCTTTCTCTTGTTTTCAGCTCAGACAAACTATAACATGCCTGCAATAATGTTTTTATTTTCGGCCCTTCTTTTATAACAAAATCAACTTCATTCTGCTGATAATCCTTCCAATAATAAATCTGCAGTTTTGAATTAATTGATTTATTTCTTAAAAGCTCGATACATACAATGTTCTCAAATATTCTGCCGTAATCATTTGAAACCTTAAAGCTTAAAAAATTACAGATTCCGTGGTCTATTGCGTAAACTTTCTTTGGCGAAATTGTATGCTGTTTCAATTTTGGCGAGAATCTATCCAAAACGATTATTAAGAAAGATTCTTTCAGGCAATCCACATAATTTTTGACAGTATGCACATCTTTTATATTAAAAATGCCGGACAGTTTTGAATAAGTAAACTCGCTTGAAAAGTTAGATATTAAATAATTTGAAAGCTCTTTGAAGGTTTTCTTATTTTTTATTCTATACCTGTCCAGGCAGTCTTTGTTTATTATATCCTGATATATTGTTTCTACAATTTTATGGCCGAACTTTTTATACTCCGGAAAACCGCTTTCTCTAAAGTATATCTGGAGCTTATTTCTGATTTTTGCTATATCCTCTGCCAAATATATATCAGGCGTAAAATCTAAAAATTCTTTAAATGAAAAAGGATATACTGTAAATTCAATATACCTGCCAGTCAGATGCGTTGCCAATTCTCCTGAAAGAAGATTGGAGTTACTTCCGGTGATTATAACTTTTTTAGTTCTCCTCAACCGGTTTACAAACAACTCCCAGCCAGCCACATTTTGAGGCTCGTCGAGTATTATAAAATTAATACTGCCATATAGTTCAAGAAATGCCTGCAAAATCTTGTCCAAATCTTCAGCCTTTAGGCTGATTAATCGTTCATCATCAAAATTTATGTATCCAAACGGCTCTTCCAATTTCTCAGCCAGCAATATTGAAAAAACAGATTTTCCCGACCGCCTAACTCCGAGAATGGCAAGTATGTTCGGGAAAGCCAGAAAAGGCTTAACAAAATCCAAATTATCTCGTTTTATAATAGGGTATTCTCTGAATGTTTTTTCAAATTCTTCTCTTTGGCCGGCTATTATCCTTTTTAGTATTTCTATTTCCATAACTGCCTGAAAACACCCGTCTTTATAAAGCTTGTTGTTTTATATACACTCTTTTTATTAAAACCTGTAGTTATAACCACAAGCTTTTTATAAGAACCCATTCAGCATCACAAACCTCAGCCATCCACAACCTCCTTTATTTTCTTCGCCTTTATCTCACCTATTTTTTCAACTTTCATAAGCTCTTCTTCACTCGCATTAACAACATTCTTCGGAGTCCCAAACTTTTCAAGCAGCTCCCTCGCAAGCTTCAGCCCAATATTCGGAAGCGCAGAGATAAAATATTCCTGCCTGTCCTTCAAAGAAACACCCCTCTTCTGGGCGTGCGGAGAAAAATATTTTTCTTTGTCATCCTGCTCGCGCCGTGCTATGGCAATCAGCATCTCAGCAGTCTCGCGGAAATTCTTCGTCGCCAAAACAGGGACGCCGAAAGAAACAGCAATCGCAACAAGCATGCCCCTAACAGCATTTGGATGAACATTCCTAACAGAATAAATATCCTCACCGCCCTCAATAATCAGAAGCGGGCGCAAAAAATTATACTTCAAATCCTTAACCTGCTCAAGAAGACGGCCGTCAAGAATTGAATCAACAAAATCATGGACGCTCTTAAACTCGACACCAACATTATCACTAAGAACATAATCAGCAACCTCAAGCTGTTTCAGCTCAACCTTAACGCCCCGCTCAACAAGCTCCTTAATAACCTTTGACGACTTTTCACGGTGGTCGGCAAAAACCTTAAGCTCAACAGCAGAATCTTTGGCAGAGCTATTTTTTTTATCATACTCACCGATACTGCGCTGCGGCCCAAGAACAATCTTCTTCTTCAAATCCCTCAAATTGGAATACATCCTTTTTTCCTTATGAAAAGAAGACCAGCGGTACGCCTCATCCCTCGTGCCTTTCGCAACAAGAATAATAACTCTTCCTTTCTCCAAACGGCCCGTCCTGCCCCGCCTCTGGATGTGCCTTATTGCAGAAGGAACCGGCTCAAAAAAAATCACCAAGTCAACCTTGGGAATGTCAAGCCCCTCCTCACCTACCGAAGTCATAACAACAACATTAAACACATTATTCCGAAAACGCTCAAGCATCTCAATCTGCTTTTTCTGGCTCAAGCCAGTGCCCGCCTTTTTCGTCTGCCCGACAAAAAACTCCGCCTTAACCCCCTCAACCTTATTAAGCGCTTCGACAACACGGACTGCATTGTCCCTGTAATGGTTAAAAACAATAACCTTTTCTCCAGCTTTAACATTCTTAATCAGCTCAACAAGCTTCGCAAACTTTGGATGCTCAATCCCTTCGTCAAACATCCTTGACACAAGAATATGCGCAGACCTAAAATTAGTGTCTGCAACAAGATTCCGCACAGCCTTAACTTTCGTGTTTTTACTGTCCTCAACAAGCCTGCCGAAATAGCTGTTAAGCGCGCCAATGCCCTGAGTCTCAAGAAGCTCAACAGCATGATACGCCTTAATAACTTCTGCAAGAATAGATATCGCCCTCAAAACATCAAAGCTCTTTCCGCCCTGCGCAATATCTGCCTGAAGTCCTGCCTGCATGTCAAGCAAATCCTTCCTGCCCATAGAAGAAAGATTCGCCTTGGCAAAACCCAAAGCAACCATTTTTTTCTCCCTGTCCTTAATCAAAGCGCGGAGATAACCTCCAACCTTCCGGAAATCATCATCAAGCTCAACAACCACAAACTCAGTCTTAACTTCCTGAATATAAGGCCTAACATCAGGGTCATTCTCAGTCCTTATCTCAATAGCCTCAATGCTTAAGTTAGCACAGATTTCATTTATCTTATCCGCTTCACTTCCCGGAGAAGCAGTCAAGCCAAGAATGCGCGGAAACTTCGCATGCTTCATGTAATGCTGGGCAAGCCATGTATAAGAATAATCCTTAACAGCCCTGTGGCATTCATCAAAAACAAGCAGAGAAACATCCTCAAAGCAAATCCTTCCTGAGATGAGGTCATTCTCCAAACCCTGCGGAGTTGAGGAAATAACCCTCGATTTCTCAAACAACTCCTTTCGCTTCTCTGGAGAAACATCACCGGTAAACAAAGAAATACTGTTTTCATCAATCTCCAAAAAAGAACGGAATGTCTTAACATGCTGTTCACAAAGAGGCTTTGTCGGAGCAAGAACCATGACCTTTGAGTTCGGATAAAGCTTCAGCCGAAGCGCAGAAAGCATAACAAAAATCATGGACTTGCCCATGCCCGTCGGAAGAACCACCAAAGTATTTTTCCTGCTACTCGTTTCAAGAATAGTCTCCTGATACAGCCTCGGAGTAAAATTCTTTATCATCCACCACAAAACACAGGCAACATTTAAATACTTTTATGTAATCCATACAGCCATGCTACTCAAAACATTAGGAACCGCGGACATGCTCTGCGCAATAATGATACTGCTAATGCACTTCGGCGCAGGGCACTGGCGCATAACATTCGCAGTATCAGCATACCTCATAATAAAAGGAATATGCTTTTACAAAGATGTCCAAAGCTGGGCAGACATGATAATCGGTGCATACATCTGGATGATATTCTTTGGATTCGCAACAATAATAGACTACCTGCCGGCATTCTACCTCCTCCAAAAAGGAGCGCTGAGCATGGCAAGAAATTAATGCTCTCTCATTTTTTCATCTTCTTCATCTTTTCCATGACAAAGAAAAAGCCGGCGCAGCCAACAATAACGCCTGCAACAACAGCAGACCAGAAATTAAAAAGAAACAGGAAAAAAGAAAAAACAACAGCAAAACAAAGAATAAAGGCATACTGATAAAAACTGCCGAAAAAAATATGAAAGCCGTCATACATCGGCGCAGGAACAAGCGAAAAAAAGGCAATCAGCAGATTCGCCCTGACAAACAAGCCAGCAATATTACCTGAGAAAAGCGAGGCAACACCTGCAAGAGCAAGGCTTGCAAAAACACCATTCATCGCAAGAAAGCCATACTCCCTAAAATAAGGCCTGTAGCGCCACTTGCCAATCCTCTGCTTCTTAACCGCCTCAATATACGACCAGCCCGGAGCAAGAATGAACAGCCAGCCGTTGAACAGAACAACAGAAACAACAGAAACAAGAAGCCCTATAAGATTAACCTCATAAACAGTTTTCATCCCCTTCCTAATGCCATAAAACTTCTCACCCAAAAAATGGACGAACAAAGAAACAAAAGAAACAACAAGCATAATGATAAAGCTCTCAATACCCATATTAAAATCAAACTTCTCGCCTTCACCCCACATCCTGAAAGAGAGAACCAGCGCAGTAACAACTGCAGTAGAAAACAACAAGCCAAGCTCGCCCGGCGAAAACTTCAACCCATCAATCCTTTCCTTAATCACAACAGCCCATTAACAGAAGAAGTATATTAATTTTACTTATCACCGGTATCATTTAGTCTTCGATACCCTTATCAGATTTAAGAATTGATGTGTCTTCCCCAATTCAAGATTAATGCCTGCTCTTTCAGCAGGCGTTCTCCAAAGCTTTTCTCCATCATCCCTCTTTTATAGCTTGAGCAAGCCTCAGCAACTAGCTCAGGTCTATGCTTCATTTTCCAGAATCCGTCGTCGGGTGTAAACTACCGTCGGGCTAAAGCCCGAAGCGTTTTTACGCGTTGGTAGTTTGCTCGAAAATTAATCGCAGTTCATCAGCAAGCTAAAGCGTACTGCGTTCACGCGATTAATTTTCGTTGTAAATCTTCTTTTGCAGGCATTGCACCAGAAAGTTTGTTTCTTGCCAGAATTATTATAACGCCAGCCTTTGCACCATGTTCTTTTGCTCGACTGACAATAGGAGCATTTTTGAGCCATAAGTATCATCTCAAAGATACTTATGGTAACACTTATTTAAATAGGTATCGGAGACTAAACATTATCGCTAAACCGAAAGATGTTTATACTAGTAGATTTTATTTTATAATGTAAACAATAAGGAAAGAATAAAATGAATAAACTGCTCAAATCATCAATAATTTTTGTAATCTCTTTGATTTTGGCACAGTATTTAATATTTACTGCAAATTTTAAAATATGGAGAACCTACACTACTGATTTAAGCGGTGCCCTTTTTGTGCTAATCCTCCTTGTTATTTTTAACATCATCTTTGTAAAATTCTTCTCATACAATCTTAAAAACAATGAAAGAAAATGGATTTCAGTGTTCATAATCATATTTAACTGCACTACAATCTCTGGATTTATCAAGTCATTAGATTATTCAACCGTTTCATTTTTTGGTTCAAACCTATCTTTTTTGACATTTCTTAATGATAAATTGACTATATCAAGTGACGGGATAGGCGGATTAGTTATTCCAAGATATCTTTTCTTTATCGCATTATTGATTGGGATTATACTTTGGGTATTATCACAAAAATTAAAACAATCTAAAGGTTTGGATTATCCCTTTCTAGTTAGTTCGGTTTATTCATTTTTATTAGTTCCGATATACATTCTTAATTTCAGTTACTTTAGAGAATTATTTAATTTTGCTGGAATTTTCACTCACACGGAAAGTTTAACTTTTAGAGTTTTGACACTAATTGCATTTATTATCGCAGTCGGATTACCTCTACTATTAAATAAAATAAAATCTAAAAAATAAATTTAGTCTTTCTACGCCCCAAATTACTCCTTCGCAACTTCGTTGCTCGGGCACATTGCATTCTCGCATTTTTTCAAAATGCTCGGCGGACTTAACAGCGGATAAACGGCTCACTGCGTTGCACTTGTTCGCCCAAATTCCTCGCCACTCGAAAATTTTCCAGCTCTGAAGCTCATTGGGTTGCCTATTCGCTTCGAGGGAAAATTTTCAGGAGGGCTCGGAACTTCGTTTATCCGCGATGTTAGATACCTTTTGAGTTACGAAGTTCTCAAAAGTTGCGTCCGCAAAGTCGTTTCGGGACACGCCCTATCAAGCTCTGTAGAGCATTAAAGGACAAGAATCCAAGGGGACACACTCAAAATGTAATAGAAAAGTTTATATATCAGTTATGGATAATATTATCCAAATATGGATAACAAACATAAAATAGTCAATTACCTTGGAAAGAACCAGAATAAGAAATATACCATGCACGAATTAAGCAAGGAGTTGAGTATACCTTACGCTAGCTTTTATAGAACTATTGAGTCAATGAAAGATTTATTGATTATTGAAGAAGTTGGTAAATCTAAGATAATTTCGCTTAATAAGGAAAATCCCGTAATAAAATCACATTTAATTGTGTCTTCTGATGAAGAAAGAAAAGAATATCTGAAAAAATATCTATTCATTAATAAGATTTATCAAGAATTGAATACTAAAGATATTGTGATTCTATTCGGAAGTTATGCTAAAAGAACTCAGACAGAAAAAAGCGATATTGATTTGCTAATAATAAATAAAGATGGTAAAAAAAGTATCTCATTTTCAAAGTATGAGCTATTATTTAAAGTAAAAATAAATCCTATTTTTGTAACTCAGAAGGAATTTAAACTAATGCTAAAAGGCAAGGAAGAAAATGTAGGGAAGCAAGCTTTATATAACCATATAATATTAAGTAATCCAGAAGCATTTTGGGAGCGTGTTTTGAATGGAATTTGACAAGGAAGAATACAAAAAGCAATTTGATGAATGTGTTAAAGATAAAAGAATCAAAAAATCTTCTCAATCTTTCAAAATAAAGCTTTTTCTTCAAAAAGCAGAAAACAGCTTATTGATTGCAAAGCATGTAAAAGAGATTGAGCCAACAGAAGATCAGCCAAAAAAGTTGTTTTGGGATTACTGGGCTATAACAATATCTTATTATTCGATGCTTTATTCAGCAAAAGCGGCAATTTTATCCAAAGGATACGAAGTTTCAGACCATGATGCTGCCCAGATAGCATTAGGTCATCTATTAGTTCCTGATGAGATTGAAAAAGAAGACTTAGAAACACTAAACCAAGCCCATAAAATATTTGAAGATGAATATGTTCATTATTTTGAAGATGCTAAGAAAGAAAGCCATATTGCAAGGTATTCAGCAATAAAAACATATACTGAAAGAAGATTGAATGAAATATTTGAGAATGCCACTGATTTTGTTGCGAAGATTGGGCTTGTTCTGCAACAAGAGTCTGAAGATAAATAGGATATCATTTAGTCTTCGATACCCTTATCAGATTTAAGAATTGATGTGTCTTCCCCAATTCAAGATTAATGCCTGCTCTTTCAGTTCGGAGATTAAACATTATCCTTATCACCACATTGAACCCTGCATCAGCGGGACAGGAAGTTGTGAACTTCAGCATTTATCAAAGCGCCGGTTATCCTTGCTGTTTTCTTAACCGCCCCTTCAGAAAGGTCATCCACCATAACATAAACCGGCTCAAGCATAACCATGTCGCCTTTATTTTTACAATACGCAATAGAAACAGAAATCCGCTCATTATTCACTGGTAGAAACGCAACTTCAAAATGCGCGCCCGATACTTTTTCTTCTGCACGCTTAAATTCATTATCAAGCCAGTTTTTCAACTGCCTGAAAAATACGGCGCCTTCAACATTTTTTTCATACTCGGGAATGCTGTCGCAGGCAGGATTAATAAGCCGAACCGCTGCGCCATCCATGTCATAATCAACTGCAGAAGCCCCTGCTTTCATCCCTTCAATATCACAGTTGTATAATAAATTAGGATAATATATTCTCTCAGCTTTTTTCCCAAATCCATTGTGCAAAAGCCTTTCCATTACACTAAACATAACTTTTTCAGCAGTCTCTTTAATCCTTGATGAAGCCATATATATTCCAGGGATTTTTATCTCGCATACAATAGTGTTTCCAGCATTTATCTTCTTAACCTTGATTGCTTCAGCAATGTTAGTAACCCCGACACGAAAAATTGCATCATCACCATCGCCCCTGCCATATATGCCCAATGTAAAAAACTCTTTTATTGAACTCGCCGGCTCTGCCTTTACAGCGCCCCTCTTATCAAGAACCTTCCTGCACTCTTTTAACCACACATCAGAATCCGTGCCATTGTACAAGATTACGGTATTATTTTTTAGCGCGTACACATCACAATTGCGTTCATCAATCAATGTCTGCTGAACCTGCCCTATCGTAAGATTTTCTCCAGCTTTCAACTGGCCGAAAACAGAAGCGCCGCCAACCATAATTGCAGCCACTGCTTTTCTGAGCCTCGCAGTCCTTTCCAACAAAGACGAGCGTAACCTGCTTTCCTTAGCTTTATTCTGAGCAAGTACAGCATCAAACCGGGCAGTTATCCTGCCCGCAATCTCTCTGAACTGCGGTTTTTTGCGCAGTCTTGCGAGCTGTTTCAGAATATCAAATTCTTCTGCACCAGCCCCTTTTTCAAGACTAACCGCAACATCAAGCTCATCCAGTATAACCCCGAGAAATTCATCCAATGCAGAAACAACATTCCTGCAAGCATCATCCGAGGCATCAGGGCTAATATGCCTTAAGTATTTCAGCAACCCCACAAACTTATCAAAATCTTTAACACTCTTAGAGCTCATATGTGACAAAAATGCAGTATTTGACTTAATCCTCTTTACAGTGGCTTCATCTTTTGCCATTAAACGGCCGAGCAGGGGCACCCGCCCATTAAAAAACTGCTTATAATTCCTTACAGTGAACGCACGGTTCACCATGCGCAAAATAGTTTTTAGTTTATTCCTGATTTCTTTCTGCATCCTTTTACTTTTGCCCCGGTGCATAAATACAAGATATTCCATAATCTTATTTTGGGCAATAAGCTCAGCCAAATCATCCAAACGGGAAATCTCGCCAAATGAAAATGATTCTGCAGCCATCAGAATCTGCTCAAGCTTATTTAAAAGAGAATCAGCACTTTTTTCAAAATTCTGAACAGCTTCCCTGTCTGCGGAGCCGTCCAATAATGCGCGCAGGCCTTTTTTAAATTCATTAAACAATTCATCCGCCCCGCCACCCAAAAGAAAGAAAATCCTATCCCAGCCATCCGCCATGCACACTTTTACAGCAAACTACTTTATATTTTTTTCGGTATAGCCATCAATCAGGCATTAACTGCATCAATACTCTGGCTGAGAATCCGCTTCACCTCCTTTTCATGGCCTGCACCAACAACAGCAACAACATTGCCGGCATTTTCCTTCAGCACCTTTGCAATATTCCGCGCAATAACAGAATTCCTTTCCTTAACAAGAACCCTGTAAACATTAGGATATTTCTCCAAAGCATCCTTAAGAAGCAGTTCAACAAGGTCATTGCCCGGAGCTTTTTTTAAATCAAAAACAAACTTTCTTCTTGAAAAAGGCGCAGAAGCCAAATCAAACACAAACCTCAGCTTTTCCTTCCAAGTTATTGCGCCCGAAAGCCTTTTCATCGTAACCTCAACATCCTGGTCAACAAGGGCAATCTTAATATTATTCTTACGGCACTCCCTGACAGCAGAAAGCATCTCCCAGCCGGGAGAGGCGCCAGCAAGCTTTCCAAGCTTTTTCTCAGCCCAGCCCGCAAAAACCATAAACAGCCAGCCCTTCAAACCCATCCTTCTTATGCCTAAAAAACTGAAATGCGCCTTCTGCGGGTGCATCAAAGAATAAAAGCGCTTCGGGTCAAGCTCAAGGCAGACAATAGCAGGAGCAATCCGCCTTATTGCGCGGACAACCACATCAGCAGACTCCCTTGAAATATGAGATGTTCCAACAACAGACAAACGGGCGGTATCCATAAGCAAAAAGACTCTGCCCGGTTTTTAAATTTGTTGCCTATACCCCTGGTTTGCCAGAACATAACCTTTCCATGAACAAAACTTTGAATGCAATGTATCCATTGCACCATCAAAAGATTTATAAAGTAAAATATAAATTATCCTCTTAATGCTTATTTTCGTGGAGGAAAAATGCTCAACCTAAAAAGAATATCAGAAATGTATGACATGAAAGTTTACACTGACGGCGGGGAATACTTCGGCGATGTTGAAGAGCTGGTTCTCACAAAAACAAAAATCAGCATGTGGCGCGTAAAAGCAACAAAAAACTCATTCCTAAGCAATGTGCTTGGCGGGGCAAAAGGAGTCTTAGTGCCTCACAACCTCGTAAAAAGCATAGGAGACATAATAATAATCTCAAGGTCAGCAATACCAAACTTCAACGAAAAAGAAACAACATCATAAAAATATTAACAAGCCTTTAACTCTTTCTGAAGCCTGCTTATGTTAGCCCTTAATCCATCAATAGTCTTTTCATTATCCTGGTGATTAAGAATAGAGCCGCACTCAGGGCACTTAAAATCATGTTCAGTAGCAGTATAGAAATCCATCCTGACGCAGGCCTGCGGGCAGATAAAATAATTGCCCTTGTTTTTTTCCTCAGCCTCAAGGCGGACTTTATACTTCTCAAGCTTTTTCTTCTTCAAAATCTCCACCAATTCGCCAATACGCTTAGGATTAAAAGTCCAATAGCTGATATACCAGCCCTTCTCACGGTCCTTCTTCCTGCGATACATAACAAGATTCTGGCTGTGAAGCCGGTAAAGAATATTCCTCACCCCATGAATCTCAGTCTTTGTATCCTTAGCTATCTTAAACTCAGAAATATCCTTTTTTCCCTTCAAATAAAAGACAATGCCCAGAGCGTCCTCGCCGACAGCCTCTGAAACAATCTCAGTTATGAGGTTTTTTGCAACAACAAGCTTTTTCGCCATTTTTGGTGGAAGCTAATAATGAGCTCAACATTTATAAATCTATTTATTCAGCTCCACAACAAGAGCATCAATCTCTTTCTCATTCATTCCGTGAGCAAGACAGCCAGATTCAAGAGACTCCATCTCAGCCATCATACAGCCGATGCAATGCATGCCCTTCTCCTGCAGAATATCAACAGCCTTCGGATTCTTATCAAGAACCTCAGCCAAAGACATACTCTTAACAATGCCCCGCCCATTTTTAGCGCTCTTTTCACTGCTTTTCATAAAACACATCATGAGAGAACGAATTTATAAAGCTATTGGAAGAAAAATCCAAATAAACACTGAAACTAATTATTCTCCACCCTTGGAGCAAGAATAAACGAAATATTTATATACTAACTGATTCTTTTTAGTTATCAGCTGATAACAAAAATTCGCGCTTGAGCATATCTGCGTGCTTTCCAAGCACGCAGTATTTAGCTTTCGCACTAATTGCGAATTTTTGAATGCCAAACAAACGCCTTCATCTCAGCATTAAAATGCTGAGTTTTCGGCGTTGTTTAACATAACAGAAATTATCTCGCGTACGCACCGGGTTTTAACCCGACGATGAGCGTGATAATTTCTGAATGTAAACTACAAAACGCTTCGGGCTTTAGCCCGAAGTAGTTTACAACGAAAATTAATCGCGTGAACGCAGTATGCTTCAGCTTGCTGATGAACTGCGATTAATTTTCGAGCAAACTACCAACGCGTAAAAACGCTTCGGGCTTTAGCCCGATGGCAGTTTACATAATACTGGAGGAAAAGATGCAAAGCCTGAAAATAACAAGAAATGAAATAATAGAAAGAAACAACAAAATAATCAGCAGATACCCCAATCTTGTAACAGTTCTCATGGTTGAAAAATTTCTTGAAAAACACAGAGACATGCCAATGAAAATAACAGAAATAAGAAACAAGCTTCCAAGACAAATGATGCATCAGACTCTCAAAATAATCCTCGAATACTTATGGAAAAGCGGGAAGATAATCTATGGGCCAAAAGGAATACAATGGATTTACACAGAGCCGGAGCACATCAAACTAATGATGGAAGACTCTTTGGAGGTGTAAATTGTTTGCAGGCAAGGAAGTGCGCATATTCTTAAAAGGCGAGGCAAAAGAAGCATTCATCGAACTAAAGAAAAGAGCAGACAAAGAAGCGCTTTCAATACTGCGCTCATTTGACCGCATAAAAGACATACTCAAAAATAATCCGCAATACGGAGACCCAATCAAAAAAGAACTAATCCCCGAAGAATTAAAAATACTGGGAATACAAAACTTATACAGAACTGAATTGTCAAACTACTGGAGAATGCTCTATACAGTTGAAGGAAATGCCGTAGAAATATTCTTGTTTGTCTTAAACATAGTTGACCACAAAGATTACAATAAATTGTTCGGATACAAAAACTAATTATTCTCCACCCTTGGAGCAAGAATAAACGAAAGCTGAACCTTGTCAACCTCCCTGAAATCAAGCTTAACAGGGTATTCCTTGTCAAAAAGCAGCGTAACATTATCGCAAATTTTGCTGCCCCCAATCATCTTCTTAAAATACTCAATTGAATACTTTGCCTTAACAGGGTCAGAAGAATCATTAGTTATCTTAGTCTCCTTGTCAGCAGAAATCTCAACACTCGCCTTGGACATATTGCCCTCGCCCTTGACAATAAGCTTTTTCTGCTCGCAAACCAGAGAAACAGACTCAGAAACAACACTAATATCCTCAATAGCATCCTCAATAATAGATGCCTTCGTCTCAATAATCACAGGAAAAGCAAGCTCAGGAACCTTCTGCTCCTTATCCTCCATGTCAATAATCGGAATTGAAAAGCTCCGCACAGTGCCGGACTTCAAAACAATAGTAAGCTTGTTATCATCACCAAACTCAAGAGTCAAAGAATCATTAGGCTTGGCGCGCCTCAAAACCTGTTTTAAGCCGTTAAGACTAATGCCAAGCTCTGTCTCACCCTTAATCTTATACTCAACAAAACAGCTCGCAAGAAGCTTAAAAATGACCATGGCAACATTGGCTGGGTCCATTGCAACAAGCTCAAGGCCGTTATGAGTAACCTTAAACTTCGCCTCATTAACAAGTTCTGAAATAACATTAATGCTTTCCTTAAAATATTTCGGCTCAGCAAGAGTAAGCTTCATAATCATTCCCCCCAAAGCAAATTAAACGCTCCGCCTTTATAAAATTTTATATTGACAAAAGGATAGTGAAAAAAAACGGCCGTTTTTCGCAAAATATTTAAGACAGCACGCCATAAAACCCTCAAAATGGAAGCAGAGCACAAATTTTGGCTGGACAAAGCCGAAAGCGACCTTAAACATGCTGAAAGCTCTCTCGGCATGCACGCATTTGACTGGGCGCAGCTTGCATCACAGCAATCCGCCGAAAAAGCATTAAAAGCAGTGTGCATTTTTAATGGAATCGGGCTGTTAAAAACCCATGACCTGTCACTTTTAGCAAAGAAATTAAACGCTCCAACGCAGATAACTAAAAAAGCAGGGCTACTCAACCATTTTTACTCTTCTTCAAGATATCCTGATGCAACCATTAATGATGAACAGGAAACAACCACAACAAAAGAGGCAATTGATGCAGCAAAGGAAATACTAAAATGGTGCAAAGAAAAAATAAAAACATAGACATAATCAAAAAAGCAAAAAAAGAATTTCAAAAAAAGGTCAACATAGACAAACTCATTTTTTTTGGAAGCAGGGCAAAAGGAAACACCCCAAAAGACAGCGACTTTGACTTGATAGTTGTTTCAGATGATTTTAAAAAAGTGCCAAGGCACAAAAGAGCAGTAAAATTATACCTTGCATGGAACAAAAAATATCCTGCAGACATTCTGTGCTATACAAAAAAAGAGATTGAAGAAAAAAGAAAACAAAAATGGGGAATAGTCCGCGAAGCAATCAATACCGGAATAGAAATCTAAGCTAAGAACATGCTCATTCTCAATGAGCATGATGCTAGGTTTATACTCATTGATAATGAGCAGTGTGATACAAAAATTGTATCATTTAAAATCTTAGAAAGATCCAGCCCAGCTTAATACATTTTCTGCAATCGTCTAAAGCCACCGAAAGATTTATATAACACCGCGCCCAGAAGAAAGGCGGGGGATTAAAGGGTGGCTTAATGCAAAAAAGAGGGTTAGCAATAAGCATAATAGTAACATTATCAGTTCTTGCTATCTTAAACTCATCACAAACAGCATCACAAGCAACAGTTTACTTCTGCTTAAACGGAGAAACCTGCACAGATATGGGGGGTTCCTGTTCTGAACAAAATGCTTTCAAAGATTTAAGCGGCAATACTATACAACTAACTTGCGCACAATTCAAATTGTTACAAGGATGCTGTATTAAAGACAAACAAGGAGCATACTGCACACGAAAAACAACAGAAAACTGCGGTTTTACAAACATAAACGAATTATTCAGGCTAAACAGAGAATGCACAGACACTAGCATCTCCGAATGCACTTTAGGAAAGTGCTGTAAATTAGTAGGAACAACATACCAGGATTATGACCCGCAAAGACAATTAACAGATAAAGAATGCAGTGAACTTTCAGGATATACATTTTTCTCAGGAACCAGCTGTCCGACAACAACAAACCCTGAAAACACAATAACATTTGCAATAAAAAAATCAGACAGCACTGCACTGGAAGGAGTAAAAATATTTTCAAGCGGAGGAAAAGAATGCCTTGACAACAATCCAAGCTGCGACTTAGACACCACAGCAGGAACAATAAAAATCAGCCACAAAATCGGAAGCTATTCATTCTTATTCACAAAAATCGGATATGACAGCAAAGAAGAATACTATGATGTAAACGGCGGAACAAACACAGTAACATTAACACCAGTAACACAACAACAAGTAGAAATAACTTTCACAGTACAAACATCAACAAACACAAAAATATCAGGAGCAGATATTGAATGCCTCGAAGAGGGATGCAGTGCATTCGGAACAACAAGCCCACAAGGAACAGCAACACTGAGTGTAAGCGTTCCAACAAGAGGCGCAGTAAGAACATTCAGGGCAACACACCCAAATTATGAAGACAACACAGTAAGCATAAGCATACCTCAAAATTCTCAATCAAAAACCGAGACAATAACTCTAACTGAAAAAACAACACCCCCTGCACAATGCACACAAAATAACCACTGCCCTTCAGGAGAGCTCTGCGGAACAGACTCACAATGCCATTCAGACTGCGCAGGGCTATTCGGCGGAAACCAAAAACACTGCACAACAACTGCAGACTGCACAACAGCAGGAGGAACAATAATAAACGGATTAACAACACCCGGATGCGGAACAAATATCTGCTGTTCAGTAGACCCAAGCGAGGCATTAGGAGTATGCGCAACAGACGCATACCCGCTCACAAAGAACTGCATGTGCGGAAGCTCACTAATACGGCCTGCAACAGAAAGCATATTCTTCTGCTGTTCCAACACAGGACAACAGCCAACAATATCAACAGCGCCCTGCAACAGCCGACCAGCATACCTTAGAGGAACAATAGTTGACTCAAACAACCAGCCTTATACAGGAACACTATACATCAAATTCTACGGAAAAAAACCCGCAGACACAACAGAAAATGAAATGCTGATATACCAGACAACCCCACAAAACATTCCAAGAACAGGATATCAACCAGGAACATTCCAATTCTCAGATGTAAAAATACCAGCAAACAACCCTTATCAAGACACAACATTTTCACTAACACGAATAGAATTCTTCAAAGCAGGAGACATACCATTAGGAATAACCTATGATTACAAATATAACGAACAGGACAGCAAAACAGTCAACCAGTTTATAAGGGGGCAGGTAATAACAACAGAAAACCCTGCTTTTACATACGACTTTGGAACAATAACCTTATCTGCACCGCCGGCAGGAGAAATATGCACAGAAACCGACTATGTTCCGCAAACCCCAACAGCAACACCAACAGCAGGAAAAACAGAGATAACAACAAGCTGGTCAATAAAAACAGAATGCGTGCAAAACATAGACCGAATCACAATAACAAAATACAGAACAGACGGAACAACAGAGTTAGGAACAGAAGCAAAACAACTTACTGATTTCGCAGACACATGCAATGGAAATGACTGCAGAACAATAAACACCCTAACAGGAACAATAGTATTCTCCCACAAAGACACAATTCTGGAATGGGAAAAAACATACAAGTACAAAATAGAAATAATAACAAAACAAAATGTAAATAAAAACGCAGAAACAAACCAAGCATACACCGAAGACGCAAGATGCGCAGGAAAATCAGACGGAGAAAGATTCTGCGGAATAAACGGCCAAGGAAGAGCAATACTAAAATGCTATCTGCCGGCCGAATCAAACGGAAACAAATACGGACTTGCAGTCATGACAGACACCCAATGCCCAGCATTCTGCGGAGAAATAAGCAATGTTCCAGCGTGCATAGAATACCCGTCCTGCCAAAACTTCGGAACAGACTACACAACAAGAACATTCGGAATATCAAACTTCTTCGGGCTACTAAACCTAAGAACATATGCATGGGAAAGTGCAGGAAAACGAAACTGCGAAGACGCACAAGGATGCTACATAGACTATGCAAAATACGAGCCGACACTAATAACAAGGCCGACAGACACCTGCGCAAGCTGTGCACAAACAACAAAATGCACACAATACAGGTCAGAATACGCCTGCACAACAGACAGATGCAGAATAAACAACTGCGAATGGACACCGCTCCCGGAAACATCAAACTTAGGAGAAGGAGTATGCAAAAACAAAAACAGAGACGAATGCAGTGAATGCAGTGCAATGAGCCTAATCGCGGGATGCACAAAAAACTCCTGCGGAGCACTCGGAAACTGCGGAATAACAACAACCGCCTGCCAAAACTGCGACAACATAGCAGTACAAAACAAGGGATGCACAACACTGCCCGAAGAAAACTGCAATGAAAACACCTGCGGATTCAATGCCTGCGGATGGGAGAATACAGATAATATTCCGCAAGGACTGGCCCAGCCGGCAATCTTCCAAGGAAAAACACAAATATGCAGAAAAATAAACTGCAATTCTGTAGGCAATAGATACACCGACGGCCAAACAACACAAAACAGATTTGAGCTGTGCGAACAAGACTTAGCACCGCCAACAACAACAGCAGAACTTACACTAATAAACGGAGCGCCAACCACAGCAAGCAAAACAATATTCAACCAAAACTCAGCAATAAAATTCAAAGTCGTGCCAGAAAATGCAATAAACAACGGAGGAAAATACTGGCTGTATTACTGCCTGAGAAAAGAAGTAGAACAATCATGTTTTGACCGAGGACAAAATTCACCAGTAAAAAAAGAAGAAATAATCTATGAACAGCTTACCGGAGATGGGTTTGAGGTAAACAAAAATGATATTGAACTACTTAATATCAATAATGTAGAACCTTACGAAAATTTCTTCAAAAATAACAATGAATACACATCCGGAACATTTGTTCTTGAATACAGAACACAAGACCAGAATTACAATGCAGAAAAAATAAAAACAAAAACAATACCCTTTGACTTAGAGCCATTTACAATAACATTTAATACATACACCGATAACAAAAAATTTAGAATAATAAGCACAGGCGCAGACGGAAAAAGCATAGTAGAGCTAAACTATCAAGTTGACACAGAAAGCACCTGCACAGCACAATACCAGCCACCAGACACATCAAAACTTCCAGTAACACTGCACGAAGCAACACTCATACAAGCAAACACACAGCGAACACTAACCACACAGCCAATAGAAGACGGAAAATATATTGTAACAGCAACCTGCACAGACACACTCGGAAACAAACAAACAAAATCACAAGTAATAAATGTTGATTCAAACAACATAATACAGGCGCCAATCAAAATAATCTATGAAACAGGAACTGAAGAAATAGGCGCAACAGAAAGAGGAGCAACAATACCCGCAAACACATTCAAACTGCAGGCAGAAACACTAAACTATGATTTTGAGCCGGCAAATTGTAAATATGCTTTCAGGACAATGGATGGAGAAAATAAGTTTTCACTACAAACAACCACAATTCAATGCCTGCCTTCAGCAGAAAACAAGCACTGCCTCGAAACACCATACATAACCAAAACTGAAAGCGCAAACGGAATTTACGATGTAACATACATCTGCACACAAGATTTTGGAGAAGGAACAGTATCTGACAGCGAAAGCTTCTATTTAATAATAGACAACAAGGCGCCAAACATAAAAGCAAAAATAAACGGAAAAACAGCAGAGCCCCTGCCAAGCATAATCAAAAGCACAGACGAATTCACATTTGAATGCGAAGACGAAAGACAAGCAATACCCACAGCAGGAGAACAAGAATTCACAACACCAACAACAGGAGAAACAACTT
>Ga0233425_10005042_pt1 | contig 21407 bp, 17 predicted proteins | sample Watercolumn_Towu_2_FD_181712 | JGI IMG/M metagenome (GOLD analysis project Ga0233425, IMG submission 181712) | Freshwater microbial communities from Lake Towuti, South Sulawesi, Indonesia - Watercolumn_Towuti2014_140_MG | ecosystem: Environmental > Aquatic > Freshwater > Lake | place...
AAAAGTCCTTGTACTCGTATTAAAACTTGCGCCGCTGGGAAGGCCAGACGCACTATATGACAAGGTATCACCATCAGCATCATTGCCTGAAACCGTGAATGTCAACGCGCTATTTTCCGCGGTTGTCTTACTTCCAATTGAAGTTAGTGTCGGAGCTCGGTTTGTATTTGTAACAGTTATCCCTATTGTCTCGCTCGCCGTTAAGCTTCCGTCTGTTGCAGTAAATGTCACACTATAACTTCCCGCTTGAGAATAACTTGGAATCCAACTAAACAAACCGCTCGCGCTGTTTAACGAGGCCCCTGAAGGCAATCCACTAGCACCGTATGTTAGAGTTGTACCATCAGGATCTGTTGCTGATATTGTAAAAGACAATTCACTATTTTCGGATAATATTTTACTACCTATTGAATCTAGCACGGGCGCATCATTAACATTTGGATAACCTGTGTACTTCATTACCCTGCCGCTGTCTTCAGCCACATATAAATATCCTCTATCAGCATGCCTAATAGCAATTCCTTCCTCATTTAAACTTGTTGATGGGAATTGATATACGGCATAAATTGTGCCATCAGTGGACATTTCCACAAAATATCCTGTATAAACAGAACCCACATAATCATAGCACGCATAAAGTTTATTTGTAACTATATCGAAGTGTAAACCAGCTAAATCTGTTATCCCTGATAACGGCGTGATTGTACCCACTAAAGAGACAACCCCACTTGAAGTTAGGTTCACATCAAAAACATATATCTTACCGTCTGCTTGCTGCCCCGCGTAAAACAATCCTCCAGACAAGCTGTCAGCATACGGATGCGAACCATTTGGCACAAAAGTAAGTGCTTCAAGCCCCGACACTCCGGTATCTGTCATCCATGCCGACAAATCCCATGTTTTGCCGGTAAGAGCGCCGGTCGTTAGATCAAATTCAAGTATTGTATCCGGATTCTCAACCCCTAAATATATGTAGTTAGAGTCTTCATCGGCAACTGTTATACCTTCTAAATCCGGATTACTTGATATTACCCACCCTGAAATATCCCAGTATGTTGTGTTAATAGTACCTTCTGTGTCCTCTACAATCTTATAAAGATCTCCGTCATCACCTACCACAAATAATGCATTTAATCTATTATGCCATACCGCACCACTTGGCTCAAACCCAGCAATTAACGTACTCCCAATGTTTACTCCACTATCCGCCGGCCAAGCATCAGGAGTGCCATCCCATACCGTATTATTAACGGTTATTTGAGAAGTATCCGTACCGACTAAATACCCGTCTGATACCGTAAGAGTAACAGTGTATGTACCCGCTGAGCCAAATGAATGATTCACCGTAACACCACTATCTGAATTACCGTCGCCAAAATCCCATGCGTAGTCGAGAGTGTCGCCGTCGGGGTCCGCAGATAGCGAACCGTCAAAATAGACCGTCGCACCAATCTCAACACTCTGGTCGTCTCCGGCATCTGCAGTGGGAGAATTATTAGCTTCGTTCATATCATCCGCATCAAATTCTAACCACTCAATATTTGACATGTCGTATGATGCGAAACGTCCCCCAAAAGCTCCCATATCATTTCTGCTACCGTCAGCATCATCAAATATCGGCGCACCACACCCAGCATCTATGCATGGACTTCCTAAATTTAATGTGTAGTCTGGACCGTACGCCGGCACTGATGTAATATAGTCTGATGACTGTGAAGAAACAGTGTGCACGCTATACAAATCATTAAACCGTGATGTGACATTTTCGGCAGTGACACTAACGCTCATATCGCTCGAGGAACAATCTTGTATAATGTTGTTCGCTACTATTGTCTTTGTGCTGGAAGAACCGGCAACTACTCCATAAGACCCCCCGTTGTTAATGATGTTGTTGTACACTAAAACTTTCCCTATCGAATTACTAACGCCGTAAGATCCGTACCCATCAATAATATTATTCCTAACTGCGGAATATGCCGTTTCTGGCCCGGTTTGATATACGGCCACATTTGTAACATTTGTAAAAAGGTTGTTCTGTATCAATACTCTTGATCCTTCAGTTCTTATCGGCCATCGCGCGTTTTCCAAAGTTATTCCTTGTATTACCGTGTAGTCGCAAATATAAGAACCTTCTTCGTCATCCAGATAAAATATATAATCCGCCGCGGAACCATTAACGATAGTATTTTCCCAACCGGCCCCGGATATTATTAGTCCGGCTTTTCTTACGTAAATAGAGTTTTCGTAATACGTACCGGGGGCTATATATATTATGTCTCCGCCCGTAGCCGCAGTAATCGCCGAGGATATCGATGTGTAATCCCCGCCCGAAGGTGCAACGGTTATCATTGTGCCGTTTCTTATTGTGTATGCGATTGTTGCGGGGATACTAGAATAACCCAAATCATTTGTTACTGTTAACGAAAATATGTACGTCCCTGCGACATCAGGCGTAAATATCGCTGTGGGTGTTTCTGCGTTCTCTATACTTTCTTGCGTGATAGAACTTCCCGAGGGAGCAGAAACAAGCGACCAAGAGTAAGAAACTATATCTCTTCCGTTAGGATCATAAGATCCATCGTCGTTTAAATCATAAGGATACCCAACGCCTAGAGTCTGCGAGCTCTCCACATCAGCTACAGGAAGAGACTCATTACCATAAGTCCCGCCATAGCAACCCATGTCAACTCCCGACATGCCGGAATCCTTGCATGGGCTACTTGGTCGAAGAACCAAATCATCGTTTGTAAAGTCAGAATCATCGGTATAGTCATAAAATGACGGATCAGAAAATATAGTGCCCGTTCCGTATGTAACCGAAGGCGCCACATTGGTAACATTGTTATAAAAATCGTTGTACATTTGAGTCAAAGAACCACTCTTTGATACGGCTGTGGTGTTATTAATTAAGATACTGTTGTACATGCTCAATGTCCCGGTACTTGATATTCCAGTAGTGTTTTCCATTATGTTGTTATTGTAAAGCCTTCCGACCGAGGAAGAAGAAATCATAATGCCGGTGTTATTGCCGGAGATAATACAATTCCTAATTTCGCACGACGTACCCGTGCTCACTATAACCGCGTTGTTGAAATTTATGGCCTCGATTCTGCGCACATAACTGTAAGAAGATGTTCCCGCAGTGGTAATAAAAGTTTTAGTACCATCGACCCCATCCACAATAACATTACCGGAGTTAAAAGGGGCACCGGATAAAATAACTCCCGAATTCAACGTAATTCCGGATTCGTAGTATGTGCCAGGCCTCACATATATCGTATCCCCAGACTGAGCCTTAACGGCCGCATCTGCGATTGTCGCACATTGATCTGGCACAACAATTGTTACGGCACCTGTAGCACCTATGTCATAAGCAACAGAAAATGATTGCCCGCCAGTAGTTGCAATGGACGTCCCTTTTACTCTTACCGTCCACGTCCCGGCATCGGGATACGCGATGACAACTTGCTCCACGTTGTTTAGCGTATCAACGCCACTAACAGCGGTTAAACCCGGATTATCAGGATCTAAGACTAAAGGATAACATACTGAACCTGTCGGAGAAATAACTTCTAAATCCAGATCATTAACTAAGTGTTCTGACAAAGATGGATCCCCCGGCTCATCATCCCACGCCAGAGTTACCCTTAAATATTTCTGGCTTGACAAGACCGCGAACGATTGGTCGGAAACATCTCCATCAGCCGCAATGCTACCTTCGTAGAATTCGCCGCCAAGTATCGAATCAACGCTCTTTGTCGCGTCTATCCTGCCAAAACCGTGTTTATAATCAGGGCCCGGCTCTCCTAAATCCTTAGCCGTATTCGATATAATTGCTTTTATTGTCGAAGGCATCGGCGTGTAACCGTAGCTTGTGCTAAACTGCTCTAGCATTAAGGCACAGATTCCTGAAACAACCGGACATGCAAACGAAGTTCCGCTAGCGGTATAATATGCTGTGGTACTTGAATTAGTAGGCGATGTAATATTGTATCCTTGTGCAACAACAGTAGGAGCAAGTGTTCCGTCTCCTCTTGGCCCGAAACCGCTAAAATCAGTCATAGCGTCGCTATCCGTGACCGCTCCTACGACAATAACATTTTTTGCGTTTTTCCCGCTACCGTCAATTGAATGATAGTTTATACCCAGAACATCCGGCGCGTCCCCTATAGTTCCATCATTCCTCGCGTTACCGGCGGTCCATGTCACAATCAAGTTAGAGTTCTTCACTATGTAATCAACTGTCTCACACAAACTATTATAATCGCTTGTATCGCCCGAATGCCACGAGTTATTAACCACGTCAACGCCATAAGTTGATGCTGCAGTTTCATATTCCGATTCAAGGGTCGTAGAGGTAGTAGAATATATCTGGCTGTACAACGCGCATCCAGAGGCCATACCGGCATATTTACCCACAGGGGAAGAAGCCGCGCCGCTACCTCCTATAACCCCGGCAACCATTGTTGTATGATAAGAACTACTTCCTGAGTCAAGCAGGGTCAATCTGCCTCCAAAATCCACATGATCATTTCTTGCCAATCCCGGTTCGTAAACAAGAGCGGTTATACCCGCACCGGTAAGATTATAAGGACTCGCATTAACAGTAGAAACGCCTGTCACGGAACGAGCCATATCGTTATCAAATTCGGGAGGCGGGGACACTGGTTCGACGAACTTAATGCTATCATTTTCCGCTAAACTACTGATCGAACCCTCCGGAATAATCGCTTCACAAGCCAAAATATTTCTGTAAAAACTTGTTACACTTCCGCTTAAATTCTTAACCAATTTTCTCACAGTACCCTTGGGTACATCCTTATGGAAATGAACAACTACTTTAATTTTCCCGTCTATATCTCTACACCAATTGCCAATGTTTCCGTTCAATATATTTTCATGAACCTTGTCGCTCAATTTTGGGAGACCAATCCATCTTATGCTGTCCTCATCATGGACACGATCTATTGCGTCAATAGGCAAAGAAATCCAGAAAAGACCTTTCCCCATAGGTTTCAAAATTTCTATTTCGTTCAACTCGCAAAATTGATTAAAGTCCAGTCTCTTCCCCTTAATAATTTGAACAATCGCGCGTGCCACTCTTTCGGTATTATTCAATGCTTTCGATTTTAGATTAGCCAAAACGCCTATCGATTTATCTTCCTGGAGAACCCGCGGATCGTTTCTGAACGGCGCAAAATACTGATTTTCGCGAACGGACTTATTCATTCTGTCGCTTTTCGCGTATGCTTGCGAAAAAGTGAACATAACTGCAAAAAGCAAAACACGCACTGTTGACTTTAGAATAAATCTATGTAGCCTCATTTTCCTCTCCCCACGGTCATCTGTTTAACCGGCAATTTATTATTAGCAAGAATTATGCCAAACAATCACTGTTCGCAAGTCATTTGTAGACTGATAATTAAGAATGAGTTAAAAAAATATGGGAAATTATGAAGCGGATATTTGAATTATATTTCACACGTTCACAAACTGCATTCTATCTTTTAAAATCTTCCCAGCTCTTTCGCGAAGTAGTTTGTTTTCCGGTAACTGCAGTGATTGATCGTTTTTGAGCAATTCTACGGCTTCCGTCCTAGCTGTTTCCATTATTCCCATGTCAGTCATAATGTCGCCTATACGCAGTTCTGGTATCCCGCTCTGTTTTGTCCCAAAAAATTCGCCGGGCCCTCTTATTGTCAGATCCTCTTGTGAAATTTTGAAACCGCTTGTTGTTGCCTCCATCGCTTTCAATCTCTGTTTCCCAGCCATTGTACCGGGATTTCCCTGTAGTATGCAATAGCTGTACAAATTACCCCGCCCTATCCTGCCTCTCAATTGATGCAGTTGGGCCAGTCCAAATCTCTCCGCGTGTTCAACCAATAAAACCGTGGCGTTCGCGATGTCAATACCCACCTCTATTACCGTTGTGGCGACTAGTATATGAATTTTTTTGTCTTTAAAATCCTGCATCACCCTAATCTTTTCTTCGGACGGCATTCTTCCATGGATAAGACCCATACGAAGTTTTGGAAATTCCTCCGTCTGTAATTTTTTTGCCATTTCAACCGCGGCCCGCAATTCTAGGCTTTCTGACTCTTGCACGAGAGGATAGACTATGTACGCCTGTCTTCCTTTCGCGATTTCTTTTCGAATAAATTCATATGCCTTTGGTAGCTTTTCTTCCGTTATCCAATAAGTCACAACCTTTCCTCTCCCTGGAGGCAATTCATCTATTGTGCTAATGTCCATTGTCCCATAAAGCGTCAACGCTAAAGATCGTGGTATCGGCGTGGCAGTCATAACCAAAATATCCGGATAATTTTCTTCTAGTCCGCTTTTTGCTTTAGAGCCAAGCCTTGCCCTCTGTGCTACTCCAAATTTATGCTGTTCGTCTATAACAATGAGCCCGGCTTTTTTATAATTTACCGGTTCCTGAATAAGCGCGTGCGTCCCTACGATAATGTCAATTTTCCCTTCCTCAATATCTTTTTTTACCGCGTTGTGTTCTTCGCGAGGCAAATCGCTGATAAGCAGCCCTACCCTTACACCGAGCGGCTCAACCAATTTCTTAATATTTCCATAGTGCTGTCTTGCCAGTATTTCCGTCGGCACCATTATAACACCCTGATAGCCGCTTCCGACCGCACAGACAAGCGCGTGAATAGCCACAATTGTTTTTCCACTCCCCACATCTCCCTGAAGAAGACGGTTCATGGGTTTCACGCTCCTCATATCTTCTCTTATTTCCGCTAAAACTTTTTCCTGAGCCGCGGTCAACTTAAACGGTAACGACAAATTAAATATTTTTATAAGTTCATGATCTGTATCGTGACTTACGCCTTTTTTGGTGTTTTCAGTATATTTTTTACTAAGCGCCATACTCAATTGAAAAAGAAAAAATTCATTAAAAACCATCTTTGTCCTGCCCTGATTTTTCTCTTCAACACTCTTCGGGAAATGTACATTCCAAAGCGCTTGTTTAAACTCCATGAGATTTAACCGTTCATTGATTTTTGTGGGAACAAATTCCTCAACGCAGCCGCCATACTCCAAAAGAACATTTCTCGCCAACGACCTGATAATCTTCTGCCCGAGATTCTCCGTAGCCGGATAAATAGGTACAATCCCGCCCATGTGGATAGAATTCAGTTCCTCATTTTCAAGTATTTCAAACTCGGGTGAATTCATCATTAACTGCCTACCCTGGAATTTGGTTGCCTTACCGTACAGAACAACCTTCGAGTTCATCGTGAAATAATCTTTGAGATATGGCTGATTAAAAAAAGTTGCGTAGATGACACCAGTCCCATCCTTGACGGCAGCCTTAAAAATATTTAAACGGGTTCTTGTAACTTGTACTCCGGTAGCCGCTATAGTCCCCATTACGGAAAGAGTCTCACCCTCTCGGATCTGACCTATAGGCTTAAAATGGCTCCTGTCCTCATATCTCCTCGGCAAAAGCCATAAAAAGTCTTCAACTGTAGAAACACCTATTCTTTGAAACAGTTCCGCTCTTTTCGGCCCCACACCTTTAATAAATTGAATTGGAGTTTGTAGTTTTTCGTTCATATTTTCCTTTTATCTTAACACATGACTCTGCTATAATGTAGACAAATTGCAGGTGAAGAACTAAACTCATCAAACATTTAACGGAGGAAAATTATGCCAAAAACATGTTTTTATTGCGGCAAAGGCCCGTCTTACGGGAAGAGCATATCCAGAAGGGGCATGGCTAAGAGAAAAGGCGGTGTGGGTCAGAAAATCACAGGGATTTCTGTTCGTAAGTTTAAACCAAATCTTCATTCGGTAAAATCTGTCGTAGACGGCACCACAAAGACGGTAAATGTATGCACGAAATGCATCCATCTAGGCAAAGTAAAGAAACCCGTGAAGGTTAAAAAAGCGGCGGTAGCAGCGTAAATTTTTTTACATAATATGAAATTTTCAAATTGGCTATTTATGCTCACGTCCTGGTTTTTTATCATTGGATTAACCGCGTATTGTTTTTACCGCGTCCTAGGCGCAAAGAAATAATTTTTATTACTGGAGAGTAATTTTATGAATTTACAGGATATAACAAATCTATTTTCCAAGAAGTCCGGAAATCAACAAAGGGAGGCGGATATGGCTGGTATTTTCGCTCGTCCACGCGCAGCTGAAGAAAACCCGCAAGAAACAACGAAACTCTCCGCGGCAACCATGGGAGCGGATGTTGAGTTCAAAGGCACTTTAACGTTCCGGGAAAAACTTTTAATTAACGGCAAATTTGAAGGAGATATCTCCAGCGAAGGCGGTACTCTTATGATCGGGAGAAACGCCGAAATACGAGCCGAGATCAAAGTTGGCAATCTCATATCAGAGGGGAAAATATACGGAAATACTTCAGTCAATGACAAAGTGGAGCTCCGGTCTCCCGCGCAGGTTTTTGGAGATATTCAGGCCGCCCGTTTTAGCGTGGAAGAGGGCGTAGTTTTCGTCGGCAACGCGAATATAACTCCGGGTGAAGTTGAACAAGTCGCAATGGACATCCCTGTTCAACCGCAAAAAAGACCCTATATGCCCCAAGACGATATACTGGAAAACCAAATAAAATTTTAACGTAATAACAATAGGGTTTTTTATGATCAACCTTTTTAAATATTCGAAAAGCGCCGAGATGATTGTGTGCCCTAATTGTCTTGAAGAACAGGAAGCTACCCCCGGCGCCATGTCTATTTTTTGCAAAAAATGCCGCACGCGAATTGATCTCAAAACCATTCGATCCAAGGACACTAAGCAGCCAACGCAACAATGGAAACCAAAAACAAAAAGTATCACCTGCCCTCTTTGCCACTCTAACCAAGATGTGCTACAAACGGCCTTATCGGCATATTGTAAGAATTGTAATCAAAGGATTAACGTAACCGACGACCCCAACGGCACGCCTTCTGGGCTAAACACGGCAGTCAATATGGCACAACAGCGAGACATATCCTGCCCTCACTGCGGCACATCGCAAAAAGTACCTTCCACCGCTTTGTCCAGTTTTTGCATTGATTGCGGCAACAGAATTAATCTACAAAACTATGAAATACACGGCAAATTTCGAGGAAACCTTGAAACAAAAGGAGTGGTATATATATCAGATGACGGCGTAGTTGACGGGAACATCAATACCGGATCAATTGTCATCGCGGGAAGGTTTAACGGCGAAATAATTGCTGAAGAAAAAGTTCAAATGAAATCAACCGCAATTCTCAACGGGAAAGTACGAGCTCCTGCCATGGAAGCAGAAATAGGATCAAAGTTCCTAGGCCATCTTCACATCGGAAAGTAGCATACGATTCAGTTTTTCGGGCATTTCTGTTTGGAACACCATCTTCTTTTTTGTGACCGGGTGCATAAAGCTAAGAAAATATGCGTGCAGTCCCATTCTTTTAACCGGATTTGTTTTTGCCCCGTATTTTTTGTCACCAATAATTGGACACCCCATTTCAGAGAGATGCACCCTAATTTGATTTTTTCGACCTGTAATTAAACGGACTTCTAAAAGAGAACAATCGGAAATTACTTTCAATATTCTATACCGCGTTATCGCGATTTTTCCTTGATCGCTTTTTGTCACAGAGCGCACACGAAATGAATCATCTTCTTCTAGGTAACTCTTTATCTCACCGTATTTTTCTTTCGGACAACCTTCTACGACCGCATAATACTTCTTTATGACCGTATCCCAATTATTTTGAAGCTCTCTTTTTGATTGTTCCGTTTTAGCAAAGACAATAAGCCCAGATACATCCTCATCGAGCCTATGCACAACAAAAATTCTTGATTCTCTAGTGCCTGATGCGGCCCTCACGTAATCAGTAACTTTAAAATAAAGTGTATTTGAATATGTAGTTTCATTTGAAATTGTCAGGAGGCCGGGGGGTTTGTTAACAACAATGAGGTCATTGTCATCGTAGACGGGATATATAAAAGACTCCGTGAGCAGTTGCCTGGTGATTGCCCATTCTTTAGAGGAAACACTAACTATATCGCCCGCCCTAAGTACATAATTATATTTTGTTCTCTCCTTGCCATTAACCAATACTGAGCCATGAGATAGATATTGCTTAATTTTCTTCTTTGACCAACTAGGGAGAGCTTCTTTTAGATACGCCAATAATTCTATTTTCTTTTTGATAATAAATTCTTTCACTTGTTACGTCTTTATCGTGTTTATTGTATATATCGATTTTCAAGCGCGAATGCGGAAAACGTGGTCTCTGCAATAACACGATTCAGTTCTGCGTCAATGCTTCGGCCCTTATTAAAAATTTCATGCAAATCCAATTTAATCTTTGCCATATTACAACTGCTTTCGGTATTGTTCAAGAAAATACAACCTGCGTCAACTATCTTCCAATAGCTGCATTATTTCATCCGCGGTAAGCGCGTGGGTTAATTTCTCTCTAAAATCCGCATTTTTCAAAAGCAATGAAATCTTTGCCAAAACCTTCAAATAGTCATCCCTCTGCTCGGTATTTGCCCCAATCATTATTACAAGATGCACAGGTTTCCCGTCAAGCGAGTCAAAATCAATACCCTCTTTCGTCCTTCCTATCGCCATTACAAAATCTTTTACTGAATCTATTTTAACGTGTGGTACCGCAAGGCCTATACCGATACCTGTACTCATAATCTTTTCGCGCTTCATGATGGATATATAAAAATCATTTTTATCGGTAACTTCCGGAGCCTTCGCTATAACGTCAACCAGTTCCTTCAAGACATCTTGTTTACTTTTTCCCTTAATATCCACGATCCGGTCTTTTGTTATCATTTCTGAAAGCTTTCTCATTTTTTCGCCTCCTTAGCTAAGGCGTCTTTTTTGTCCTTTATAATCTTCATAAATTCCTCATAATTTGTAGCTTGACTAAGCTTATACCTAAACGCCTTGTCTCTCAATAAACGGCTTAAACGCGCCATTATCCTTAAATGAATATCGCTTTTAGGAGCTACTAGCAGAAAAACTAAGTGCGTCGGTTTTCCGTCGATGGACTCAAAATCCATTCCATTTTTTACAACGCCCACAGCCAAGAGCGGTTTTTTAATATCCGGAAGAACTACATCGCGAGGATGAGGTATTGCTACGCCCTCTCCTATCGCCGTGCTACACAACCTTTCTCTTTCTATTACAGCACTAATAAGTTTCTGCTCTTCTTCACTCGATAGGTCATGAGCTTTTGCTAATACACTCGACAATTTTTGTATCGCTTGACTTTTTGAAACAGCATAAAAATTAAAAACTATACTCTCTTTTTTTAGTAACGGCGTTATCGCCACTACCGCTTCTTTATGATCCTTTTCTAAGCACTCTAACTCATCCAACTCCAATTCCGCGACCTTAAAACCAAGCCACTCATTTATTTTGTCTTTATTTAAGCGATACTGCTTACCCAACTTCGCCGCCGGAATTTGTCCGGCTTGAATAAGCTTATATACTGTCCGCTCATTCATCTTTAGATACTGCGACACCTCCTGAATCGTCATAATTTCATTGTCTTCCATATGCTCTCCTCTTATGCCGCGTTAGGTGCGTAAATACGCTTACAATACAACAAATTACATTATTTACCTAGATACTACATGATAAAACACCTATTGTCAATAGCGACAGAAAATTTGATTATTTTTTAAATCTTATATATTTTTAATGACGATTTTATCAATATCTAGCGACATGAGTAGCCTCATGGTGTCATTGTCTTTTGTTAATGCCTGAATTTTTGAATTGGCAAAAAATCTTAGATACTGATTATCCTTTATCACCTTTTCAAGCTCAATATCGTCTAAAATATCCTGAATGGATTTCTTATTTTTTAGCTCCTGAAAATTCTCGTCTTTTGAAAGAATTTCAACATAGTCCGCATCTTCCATAGCGCTTATTAACGTTTGCAAATTTTGCATAAGATGAATTTTTATAACGGGATTGTATGTTTGTATGAAAGCAGCAATTTTCGATTTAGCTAATAACTTTGAGATCTTCCCTTCCACAGGAATAATGTCCAAGAAAAAAACTACCAATGCGACGATTATACAACCTTTCAGACCTCCAAAAATAAAACCCCATATCCTGTCAGCAAATGCCGGTCCCTTTTTTGCTATTTTCCCTGCGACAAATTTCCCAACACTATTGAGTATAAGAAACGCAGGGACCCACAACAAAACGCAAAAAACAATATACGCCCACAACGGAGATAATCCCTCAATCGGAGGTATTTTCACAAAATAAGGAGTCAAGACACTTGCTAGCGTAGCTAATACAAACGCCAGTATTCCGAAAAACTGCTGAACAACACCTTTCATGAATCCGATTACACAAAAAATGAGAACAAAAATACCAAGTACTACGTCTCCTGCCATAAAACCTGAATTTTCCATTTATTCCGTCTCCTTAATATTTTTTTCGGCGCCTTTCATTTTGCTCAAGTTCGCGTTCACCGACACATCCTTTTCATTCACTCGCAATGCCGTAACAAAAGCAACTTTGGCATTTTTATATTCACCGTTCTTCATATAAACGATACCCAAATTTCTATGAACACTACCGTACAGCGGCGCCAATCTTATCACATCGTGATACTCCTTTATAGCCCTGTCATACTCGTCGTTCATTGTGTACGCGTATGCCGCCCTGTAATGAAGCTCAACATCCCAAGGATACCACGCCTCGGCCTGACTATAAATCTCAATGGCCTTCGCATAATTTCCGTCAGCCCTGTAATTCCAACCTTTTTTAAACAAATACTGTTCAACAGTCGGTTTTATTCCCGTATGCCAAACAATTATAACCATTAATGATACGAAGGCAAGGAAAAATAGCCTGGCCTTCAGCCCGTCCGATCGCCACCTTAAGACCTTAGTGGATATGTATGAAATTACCACTCCTATCGCGCACCATAGAAACACCGCGCTTGAAGGCATCTGCAAGTTGTTACATACCACATTATGCGCCAACAACCCTATTATTCCGCAAATCATACCTAAAAGAATATATCTGCGTCTCGCTTTAAGGTTGTCGAATTTTCTTACGCCGTATTTTATTAAAAGAATCACCAGCCCTGCGAACATCACTAACCCCGCTACTCCTGTCTCGGCTAATATTTGCAGATACTCATTATGCGCGTGGACAGTCAAATCAGTCGGGCATTTCGTCGACCAATATTCCTGCACTCTAAACTTAGGGTAAAAAATAAAATAAGCTCCTTTCCCCCATCCTATTAAAGGTTTTTCTAATATCATGTAAAGGGTTCCTTCCCATATGGCCGGTCTCACGTCGCCGCCAAACTGCACAGCAACAAAATTAAATAAATACGGTAAAAATAAAAGAGCCAACACAATTACGCCTAACGATAATACTATTGTCACCCTCTTTCCGATTTTTCCGAAAGTGATAATTAAAACACTTGCGGTCGACGCACAAATTCCTATCCATGCGCCCCTGGAGTGCGTCATGTATAAGACCACCAAAAACAATGATACAATAACGCCTCCGGTGTAATACATAATACGTTTTTTAATAGAAAGGAAATATCCGACACTTACAGGAATGGTCAACCCAAGAAATCCCGCTAAAAAATTCTCGTTCCCTAAAGTCCCTAGAGCCCTATCTCCGTGCGCGACTTGCATTATTGTGATTGTACATTCTAATATCGCTGCTGCGACCCAAACAAATAGCATTGCATTTTGATATTTTTGTCCTCTAGCATATTGAGATACAACCATACACCACAAGGCATATACTACCACCGTAGACATAGTCCACATGGAAGGAAATTTGTAGATTGAGGGAATAAGAAACCAAGAAAAAATATTTACTAACACATATGCCGAGATAAAAACTAAAATAACTGGATTTATCCTTAAACGCTTCCCCGCGAATAAATACTTAAAACACAAAAAAACGCTCAAAAATGCGGTTACCGTCTGAACAATGAGGTATTTAATAAGATAGCTGTCAAAAAGTAGATGGCACAACAGTAGCGGCACTCCAAAAATACAAAGCAAAATAAAAAATACTGGAAGAGATATTTTCATTGCAACGTATCAACTCATGCTGACCATTTTTGGCATACAATCGAACACTTCTTTGTATTTTTCATGATATTTGTCTTTTCCACAAATAAGAAGCATCGTAAGCGGCATCACTTTCTTGGCTTGCTCTGCCATCTCGGCGGAGACCTGCCTTATATCCCATTGCGCGTGATTATCTTCCCTAAGTCTTGATATATGATAAAGTTCTCTAGCGTTACACCCGAAAAGAACCCTGCGCCTATGTGCGTTCGTTAGTATATATGACGCGGATAAAGGAATATCATTTTTTATTTTTTCATAGGCGTCTTCGGTTCTTTTTACTACTTCCATAAACTCCGCTTCCATGCCTATATCAATAATTGACTGCGGAATTGTCACGCCCAGTTTTGGATCATACTCCTGGCAAGTCAAAGTCGCCAGCCTATGTCTTTTTAACTGCGCGAAACAACTTGCGGACAAAACTATCTCATATGTAAGGCCGGCGTACTCAAACTCCCTTAAAGTAGAATCGTAGAATTCCATGCGTTTAAAACTTTGCTTAATTATCCCTTTCTTGTCTTCAGCGCTCATTCTTTTTATTATACCCATACAATCATTGAACGACGCGCCAGACACAGTGTGCGCTATCGCGGAAAGGGTCATGTCATCCGCGTCTTTATTATAATCAACAAGACTTACCGCTTGAGAATCCAAAACAGAAGGCTTAAGATTCTTTACCGCCGTACTTTTTTTAATAGCTTCTTTTAAGTCAGGATACGTGTTCTGATCAAAATCATTGGCTTTGTAAAATAGAATAATGGACGGCGCAACGCGCTCGACTGATTCCCACAGTCTCCTCCCAATATCTCGAACCTCGCTTGATTGGCTTCCGGCAAATCTTCGCAACATTAATTCCAGATTTCTTGCGTTGACCGTGAAACCCAACTGCCCCTGCGTTGCTAAACTAGTTATGTACCTAGCGTCTTCTTTCGCCCAGCCTTCCAGGAGATTTTGATTTTTCGAATCCTTAGCCAGTTCGGAATACTTTTTATACACGTATTCTCGTAATATGCCGAAAAGCTTATGATATAATTCATTCTGCATCCCGATAATATTTTTAAACATTTCTTCGTGCTTTGTCCCTTTAATCTCATCAGGAATAACAAAATCATTTGCAAGCGTTATATATCTTTGGGATTTTTCAGTAAAAGAACATAAACGAAAATGCTCTATTTCTTCAATCGCAAGTCGCGAGACGCCTATTATGTCAAAATTAAAAACCGCGTGTTCAGCAACGGAATGATGTCCCATTTTAAAAATAATACTTTGATTAGACTTTCTTGACTTCTCAACTTCTTCTCTTGCCGCCTTTCTTAACTCGTCTATCTGTCTCGGATCTCTACTAATACGCGCGTACGACGCCGACAATGTTTCCGGCGTCACATCCTGTCGTTCCCGCGAACTTTTCTTTAAATCCTCCAAAACATCCGTATCAACATTGTAGCCGGCTAATATAATTTTCATTTTTTACCTCATAATTCTTTCCGACAAACCGTCGGAACACCTTGCAGGGATTTGATCATCAGGATTCCCTATTTTTCCCCTATTTCGTCACCTGCCATCTCTTTGGCGGCCACCATATGAACATAGCCTCACCTTTTAGATTCTTTTCCGGCACAAAACCCCAATACCTGCCGTCTTTGCTATTGGGGCTGTTATCACCCAATACGAAATAACTGTTTTCAGGAATCTTTAGCTTTTGTCCTTTCATTCCATACTGTCCCAGTACAACATAAATTTTATTAACACCGACGCCGTCTTGTTGCTTTATTTTATCAACATATATGCCTTCGTCCTTAAGTTCTACATTTTGTCCGCTTGAAGCAATGTATGTAGTGGAAAACGGCCGCTTACTGCTCCATCCGGGAATATTCCGCGGGTCAAACATAAAGGAATCACCATGCTTTGTATCATCAGGCAGTTTATAGATAGCCTTGTTCAACAGAAAAAAACCAGCCTCACTGGGCGCCCAAACCAAAAAAAATGCATCCGGCACTTTAAACTTCTTTTTTGGAATGTCCATTTCCTGTATGTTTGGCAGTGAATTCAGATAATCCACCTTAGCTATTTCCGGCACTGTAACCTCTCTGCCGTCTATAAATATTCTGCCGTCCGCAATCTCTACTGTTTCCCCTGGAAGTCCTATGAGCCTTTTGATGTAGTCTTTTTTCATATCTAACCCCGGAATATTTTTTGTTGTGAAAACGACAATATCGCCCCTCTCCGGTTTTTTAAAATGATATATAAACTTGTTTACAAATATCCTATCGCCGTGCCTCGGGTCCCCGTGCAAGGTGGGCTCCATTGAGCCGGTCGGTATTTTAAAAGCCTGAACAACAAACGTCCTTATCACCATAGCAATCACAAACGCCCATATTATTGTTTCAGCAGTTTCTCTAAACCTAGTTTTCATTGATGTCATACCAGCTCCTTAATAGTTGTAGGGTCATTCGACACAACACCTGTTAAACCATATCTGTTTATTTTCCTAAAATCCGCTTCTGTGTCAACAGTCCATGCGAACGTTTCAAATTTATATTTATCCGCCATTTTGAAAATATCTTTGTTCATAATATCAAACCTCGGACACAGCGCGTTTATTTTGCTAAACAAGTCCGTTTCGTCAGTTATCGGCTTTGAAAAAAGATATCCCAAATTACAAACCTTGTTTTCCCTTCTTAAAATGTTTAATGCAAGGGCATTGAATGATATAAAATAAGTATTCCCTCTTTGCCCCGCTATGTTCAAAGATTCTAAGCAAATTCTCTCTATACTATCTTGTTTTTCGTCTTTTGTAATTTTTATTTCTAGCAATAACAATTTGCCATCTACAATATCAAGTACTTCTTCCAGCATCGGAATTCTCTCCCCCATTCCGGCATCATAACTCTTCAATTCACTTATGGTATAGTTTTTAATCGGTCCTCGCCCGTTTGTCGTCCTGTCAAGAATGTCGTCGTGAAATACAACAACTTTATTATCCTTAGACAAACGCACATCCAGCTCCACGCCGTCGCACCCTGCTTCTATCGCCTTTCTAAAACTCAGTATTGTATTCTCGGGATATTTTTTAGAATACCCTCTATGTCCTACTAAAAGCATTATTTTTCTTCCTCTTGTTCAAATGAAAAAACCCTATTTCGCCCACCGTTTTTTGCCTTATAAAGGGCTTTATCAGCTCGTGCTACTAGATTAACTTGCGATTTTTTCTGACAGGGATAATATGTTATTCCTACACTTATAGTAAGATGAGCGTTACACGCAAAAACCGCCTGGTCCACTAATCGCCTAATCCTTTCCGCTATTACTAGCGCGTTTTTACTTGTTTCCGGCAATATAATAGCGAACTCTTCTCCTCCGTACCTAAAAGCTACGTCAGACTTTCTTATACTCTCCTTGAAAATACTTGCAATTTTAGATATTACTAGATTGCCATTTTCGTGCCCGTACTTGTCGTTATATTCTTTAAATAAGTCTATATCGATCATGACCAACGCCAAAGAACGCTTATACCTATCGGCCCTACTTACTTCTTCTGCAAGTCTTTTAACGAAATATCCATAATTATAAAGGCCGGATAATTTATCCATAAGTGAATTTTTCAGCAGATATTCGCTTAATTTATTGTTTTCTCTTTGGAATAAACCTCCCACCGTTCCTATCGCGAAAAATATTACTATTTGCGAAATCATCGCGGCGTTATCGATCAAATTCCCTTCCGCAATCATAAAGTAAGTACTTAATACAGAGCCAACCCCTGCAAGACCAACACCACCGTAAATATTGAAATAGTACGCGCCAAAAAGAATGGGAAGAATATAAAAATTCAACAAGTATATCTTATCTCCCATGTACGCCGTAACCAAAACGCTTAATATCAATGTATAGGAAATGAATAGACATGAGCGCAAATTTTTATTTTTCATAAATTTTTGCTATTTTATCAAATTTTCCTTTCTTAAACTACCTTTTCCGCTTTTAAAAGCATTGCTTTTTCTTTCACTCCTCTAACATATCCTCCAATTCTTCCGTTGGATTCGATTACTCTATGACATGGGATTTCTACAGGAAATGGATTTCTATTGCAAGCGTTTCCGACCGCCCTGTACGCTTTGGGGTGCCCTATCGCAATCGCGATCTCTTTATAAGTTCTAGTTCGACCCGGCGGGATATTTAGGATTTCCTTCCATACTTTCTGCTGGAATAAAGTCCCTTTTTGAATAACACACAGCAATTCATTTCTTGGTCTTACATTTTTCATTGATCCTACATACAACTTCTTGAATGGTTTCGTTAGAAGTAGACGCCCCTGCGGTAACACCTACCGTTTCATAATTAGATACCTCTTTCAAATCCAATTCACCAACCCTTTCGATAAAAAGTGTTTTTGTACCGGCAGATTGACAGATCTCAAAAAGACGAACCGTGTTAGCGCTATTTTTCCCGCCTACCACAATCATTGCGTCTACACTGTTGCTTAGATCTAAAGCCTCTTTTTGACGCTGGTTGGTTGCACTGCATATTGTATCAAATACTTTAATATTCGCGTTTTTTTGTTTCATGATATTAACCACTTCACTAAATATTTTTTTATCTTGTGTCGTCTGCGCTACCACACATACATCACCAATTAACTCTATTTTTTTTGCCTCTTCTACACTACTAATTACGACCCCTTTTATCCCTGCGTAACCTAGGTAACTGTCCACTTCCGCATGGCCTTTGTCTCCGATTATTATGATCCTATAATCTTCGTCTTTATATTTTTCGATAATCCGCTGTACCTTTACTACGAACGGACATGTGGCATCATGCAATACGACACCTAGATCTTGAAATTGCTTCTTTGTTTCAGGAGGAATTCCGTGGGTACGAATAATAACTACACTGTCCTTCGCTGGAATTGCTTTGTCCAACACCTTGACACCTTTTTTTGCCAATAGTTCAATAACCTGCGGATTGTGAATAAGGGGGCCTATCGTATAGATAGCGCGCCCAGGGTTCTCCTCCGCAAGCTTCACAGCCATATCAACCGCTCGCTTGACCCCCATACAAAATCCCGCCGTCTTAGCAACAATAAGTTTTTTCATCTTTTGCAATTCCATTCTTCCAAACTATACTTCCCCTCCGATAAAGTTACCGCCAATTGTTCTTCCTCGTCGGTTATACTGCTTTGTCTCAATTCCCCATTCCAATTCGCCACTATTGAGTTCTTAACATCATTAATGCTTCTGCCCATTGAAGCAACTGAGACGGACCCGCTATCCAAATCCATTTTTGATTTTATATATTTCCCGACATCATACATATTAAACGCGAATAAATACCCTTGATACAAAATCCTCTGTTTTACTCTTCTTGCGGCAAGTCCACCGAGCTTTTTACCACCGACCATAATATCGCCGTAATTCGGCCTAGTAAAACAACAGCCAAACAAATCCGCCTTTTCTATATTCCGATACAAATTAACGTCGTTGTTCAAACTTTTTAGACCGTGCCTGATATTCTCTTGAACTAAATCATAACCCGCATAAATATCTTTTACTATACCCCTAGGCAGGACAGCCGAATAGGTTATATTCCCTCCGTGAAATACCACTCCTCCTCCTGTGGGCCTCCTTACAAAAACTATATTATCTTCATTGCAGGACTTGACGTTTAGAACTTCATGTATCTTTTGACTGTATCCGATACTTATACAAGGAGAGTTCCAATCAAAAAACCTTAGAATAGGCGCATCATTATCGCCAATTAATTGAGACAACGCCTCATCAATCGACATGTTTGTATACGGATCTTTTGTGCCTGTATCCAATAAACGCCATGCATTGCTCATTTTGAAGTTTTACTCAATCTACTCAGGATACTCTACCCGCTTATGAAGTATACCTGTCAGAATATGCGTGAATTTGTCGCGAATTATACTTAGCTCTTTTAATGTAAGACCGCATTCATCAAGCTGGCCGTCATTAATTTTATCGTTAAGGATTTCCTTAACAAGCTCCTCTATTTTATTTGGCGTAGGCTTAATCAAAGTCTTACTGGCGGCTTCTACCGCGTCTGCCATAAGAATAATTCCAGACTCTTTACTGCGTGGTTTTGGTCCCGGATATCGAAAATCCTCTTCACTAATTTCGTTCCCTTCTTTTTCGGATATTTTCTCTGCCTGTTTAAAAAAATAATACACCAGGCTTGTTCCGTGATGTTCGGCTATAATATCAGCCACAATACTCGGGAGACGGTACTTTTTTGCTAATTGCATCCCATCTTTAACATGCGCAGTTATCACCAGGTTGCTCATCGTAGGAAACAATTTATCGTGCTTACTTTTCTCCTCAAACCAGGCGTTTTCTACAAAATACTCCGGTTTTGTGACTTTTCCTATGTCGTGATAATATCCACCGACCTTTGCCAACAGCGAATTAGCTCCAATCGCGTCCGCAGCCGATTCAGCCATATTGCTCACCACTATGCTGTGATGATACGTCCCGGGGGCCTCTGTTATCATCATCTTTAGCAATGGATGATTCAGGTCGGATAACTCAAGAAGTCTGATATCCGTGGTAATATTAAACATTTGCTCTAATAACGGCAAAAAAATTATCACTAATAGCGCACATGCCAAACCACTTAACATTCCGCCAAGCGCATAAAATCCTGTGGTTTTCCACGAAAAATATTCAGGTGAATATAGATTTAAAATACTTACCATTACAATCGCTAGAACTTGCGCTATACCAATACTTATTCCAGCCTTAATAAATTCCCATCTATGAAGAACTCCCGTTGTACTCTGAATCGCCGTAATACAGCCAAATAAAATTATGACAGAATAAGGCAAATGCCTCTCCATTAGTACCGTCACAATTATACTCATTATCATGCTCACGATTATTGCCAGCTCTTTATCCATCAGAAGCGCTATAAGCATCGCGCTTATCGGAATAATGATGAAATACTGCCAAAATGCTTGCCAACCTAATTTGTAGACGCCTGCCGGCGCGTACAGCAATAAACGGGCAAATAATAGCGTTGACACCACGATAACAGCGAGCAGCAATAGCCTTTTATTGCATGAAAATATTTCTGGCTGATGATACTGAAGATATGTGACCAGAATGAAATAAAGAATAAAAACCAGAAGAGCTGTTCCTGCACTGTTCCACCACTGTTTTTCTCTAGGCAGCGATTTGCTGATTTGTTTTGCCTGTGCCTCAAAAATAATTTTATGGGTTTCCGTAAACGGATCGCCTTGCCTAATCAGAGTTTGGCCTCTTCTGATACTTTTATGCACCGCCGATACTGAT
>Ga0233425_10005043_pt1 | contig 21393 bp, 15 predicted proteins | sample Watercolumn_Towu_2_FD_181712 | JGI IMG/M metagenome (GOLD analysis project Ga0233425, IMG submission 181712) | Freshwater microbial communities from Lake Towuti, South Sulawesi, Indonesia - Watercolumn_Towuti2014_140_MG | ecosystem: Environmental > Aquatic > Freshwater > Lake | place...
GACGTGAACGACGAGCGGATTCTCGCGCACGGCCGCGAGGTGCTGCGCGCCGAGGGGTCGGCGGTGCTCGCCACCGCCGACGCGCTCGACCGCGCCTTCTGCTGCGCCGTGCGCATCGTCGAGGGTTGCACCGGCAAGGTCGTCGTCACCGGCATCGGCAAGGCGGGACTCGTGGCCCAGAAGATCTCGGCCACGCTCGCCTCCACCGGCAGCCCGAGCCACTTCCTCCATCCCGCCGAGGCGATGCACGGCGACCTCGGGTCCGTCCGCTCCGACGACGTCGTGCTCGCCGTGTCGCAGTCGGGCGAGACCGAGGAGGTGACGCGGCTCCTGCCGCATCTCGCCGCGCGCCGCGTGGCGATCGTGGCCTTCACCGCGCGGCCCGAGAGCACGCTCGGCCGGGCCGCCGACGTGGTCGTGCCCACGGGCGCCGTCCGCGAGGCCTGTGCGCTGGGGCTCGCGCCGAGCACGAGCACGGCCGTGATGCTGGCCCTCGGCGACGCGCTGGCGCTCGTGGTGAGCAGCCTGCGGCAGTTCACCCCCGAGGACTTCGCCGCCCGCCATCCCGGCGGCAGCCTCGGCCGCCAGCTGATGCTCGTCGAGGAGGCGATGCGGCCGCTCGCCGAATGCCGGCTCGCGCGGCCCGACGAGACCGTGCGGGAGGTCTTCGCCCGGCCGCTGCCCGCCCGGCGCACGGGTGCCGTGATGATCATCGGCGAGTCGGGCACGCTTGCCGGCATCTTCACCGACAGCGACCTCGCCCGACTCTTCGAGCGGCGGCACGACACGGCGCTCGACGAGCCGATCGGCCGCGTGATGACCGGCCGTCCCACCACGCTCCCCGTCGGCACGCGGCTGCGCGACGCCGTCGCCATCCTCGAGGCCAAGCGCTTGAGCGAACTGCCGGTGCTCGACCACGACGGCCGGCCGGTCGGTCTTCTCGACATCGTGGACCTCGTGGGGCTCGTGCCGCCCGAGGCGGTCGCGTCGCCACGATCCGCCGCCGCGGCAGCCTGACCGTTCGATCGCGTCCCGCCGGAATGCCCCCATGTCCGAACCTGCCGACCTCGACCAGCGCCTCGCCCGCGTGCAGCTCCTGCTGCTCGACGTGGACGGCGTTCTCACCGACGGCGGTGTGACCTGGAACAACCAGGGCATCGAGTCGAAGACGTTCCACATCCGCGACGGCCTCGGCCTGCGGGCCTGGCAGAAGGCCGGCGGCCGCACCGGGATCGTCACCGGCCGATCGAGCCACGTGGTGCAGCTCCGCGCCGCCGAGCTCGGCATCGGCATCGTGCGGCAGGCGGTCGAGGACAAACTCGAGGTGGCCAGCGCCGTGATCGCGGAGTGCGGCCTGACGTGGGAGCAGACGGCGTTCGTCGGCGACGATCTCCCCGATCTGCCGGTCGTGATGCGCTGCGGCGTGGGCGTGGCCGTCGCCGATGCCTGCCCCGAGCTCGTGGCCGCCGCCACGTTCACGACGCGGCTCCCCGGCGGCCGCGGTGCCGTCCGTGAGGTGATCGAACGCATGCTCAAGGCCCGCGGAAGCTGGGAGGCGATCGTCTCCCGCTACGCGGCCAAGCGCGGCTGACGCCACGACGCGGTGACACGGCGATGGAACATCGACTCGGACGCACGCTGCGGGTGTTCCTCGTCGTCCTGGCGGGGGCGGGCTTCTATCGCCTCGCCGCGGTGCCGCTCATCGAGCCGAAGGTCCGCGACGACTCGACCGCGCTGGAGATGACGCCCGAGGGGGCCGCGGCGATCCGGGCCCGCGCCGACCAACGGCTGGCGGCGCTCGGCGACGTCTTTCCACCGGGCTCGTGGGAACGCGACAACCCGATCATGCTCGAGAGCCGGCAGATGCGGCTGCTCTTCAAGGACTACCACTCGCTGCCCGACGGCCGCGTGAACCTCGTGCCCTGCACGCTCGTGATCCTCCCCGACAAGAACCGCGTGGCCACCGACGGTCCCCCGGGCCGCACGCTCGTGCTGCGGGCACCGCAAGGGGCGGTGCTCGAGTTCGACGAGCCGCTCGACCTGCGGCAGGGGCGGCTCGCGCGGCTCATCGGCGGCAGCCTGCGCGGCCAGGTGACGATCCGCGGCACGCCCACCGCGCCCGGCGCCGAGGACGATCTCGAGGTCGTCACGCGGGACATCGAACTCGATGAGCTCGAGGTGCGCACCGGCGAGATGGTGCAGTTCCGCTACGGCCGCTCGAGCGGCAGCGGCCGCGGCCTCGTGGCCCGCCTGCGGCCACGGCCCGGCGCCACCTCCGTTCCCACGGGGATTCCCGGCGTCGCGCCCACCGGCCCCGGTGACCGCGGGCCGAACATCGGCGGCGTCGATTCGATCCGACTCGATCGCGACGTGCGCATGCGGATCGAGGGGATCGCCGGCGGGATGCTGCCGGGCGGGTCGCGGCCGACCGCCGCCCCGCCGGGGGCTCCCGGCCCGACCGCGCAGCCCCCGGTGCTCGTCAGCTGCCGCGGCGCGCTGTGCATGAACGTGGCGTCGAACGTGATCACGCTCGAGGACCGCGTGGACGTCGTCCGCGCGGCCGCCGACGGCTCCACCGAGCAACTCTCGTGCGAACTCCTCGCCATCGTGCTCGCGAAACGTGGGCAGGAGGGGGGCGCGGCCGTCGGCAGAGGCAGCCTCGAGCCGGTGGAGATCCAGGCCAAGGGCACGCCCGTCGTGGCGCGCTCCACCGGCGCGCAGCTCGAGGCCCGCGCGGCTCGGCTCGGCTACGAGATCGCCACCCGTCGCATCCTCCTCGATGGCGAGGACCCCGTCACGCTCGTGGCCAAGGGCACCGAGATGGAGGCGCGGAAGATCGACTACTGCCCGGGGCCAGCTGGGGATCCAGGGTCGCTCATGGCCGTGGGACCGGGCTGGCTGCGTGTTCGATCCGAGAAGTCGCCGCCGGCCGAGGCGCGGTGGCAGCAGTGGCTGCGCATGAGGCCCGATGGGGAGGGGCACGTCGTGTCGATCGCCGGTGACGCCGAGGTGGCCGTCGAGACGCGCGGCCGGTTGAGTGCCGCCGAGATGCACCTCTGGCTCGAACTCATCAAGGGCCCGCGATCCGCGCCGGCGCGTGATCCTGCCAGCGGTCCCGATCTCTCCGGCGTGAGGCCGTCGCGGCTGCTCGCCCGCGGCATGGTGGAGGCCGACGCCGACGAAGTCGCCGCACGCACCGACCGGCTGGAGCTCTGGTTCCGTACGATCGAGCCTCCGCCGCCGCCGCCCACGCCGGCGGCTCCGGCCGTTGCGGCTGCACCGCCACCCGCACCGGTCCCCGCGCCGCAGCCGGCTCCGCCTCCGCCGCCGCCACCTCCACCATCGGTCGCGCCGCCGGCGCGCGGGAAGATGATCGCCACCGCCTCGCTCGTGCGGGGCCAGGTCACGCTCGGCCCGGCCGGCAACGAGGTGGACGAAATGTCGATGGAGGGGCAGGTGCACCTCGTCGAACAGCCGCGCGATCCTCTGCCCGCCGTGCCCGGCGCGCCGCCACCCGAGCCCGGTGTCGAGATCCGCGGCGACCAGCTGCAGCTCTCGCGGGCCACGCGTCCCGACGCGCGGGCCGTCGTCTCGGGGCGTCCGGCGCAGGTGAAGGGGCGGGGCGTCGATCTCGAAGGGCCGCTCGTCGAGTTCGACCGCGGCCACAACCGGCTCACGGTGGACGGTGCCGGACGGCTCTCGCTGCCGATGGCCGGCGGTGCGGGCCCGCTCGACGCGCTGACCTTCACGGGTGGCTCGCCCCGGCCCGTCGCCCCGCCCGGGCCGCCCGGCCGGCTCGAAGTCACCTGGCAGGGCCGCCTCGACTTCGACGGCCTCAAGGCCCGGTTCATCGACACCGTCGTCGCCAAGGCCGGACAGGCCGACGTCCGCGCCGGATCGCTCGACGTGTTCTTCGACCGCCCGTTCGAGTTCGCCGCGGGCGAGACGCGTCGTGACGGGAAGCAGCCGGAGGTGTCGAGAGTCGCCTGCGGCGGCGGTGTGAAGGTGGAGAGCGAGTCGATCGACGACAAGGGGCAGCGATCCACGGAGCAGCTCTTTGCACGCGACCTTGTCGTCGACCGGGCCACGGGCGACGTCACGGGCACCGGCCCCGGGCGGCTCACGAGCACGCGGCCCGGCGAGCCGCCGTCGATGTCGATCCCCGCGGGCCCGCAGTCGGCCGGTGGTGTGCCTGCGCAGCCCGTGGCCACGGTGCCTCGCGGTTCCGGCCTCAGTTACCTCGGTGTGGACTTCCAGCGCGGCCTTCGCGGCAACCTCAACCGGCGCACGATGGAGTTCCATCAGCGGGTCGAGGCGATCTACGGTCCGGTCGCCCGCCGGGGCGACACGCTCGACCCGCACGCCGCGGGCGGCCTGCCCGAGGGGGCCGTGACGATCTCCTGCGACGCCCTCGGCGTGGGGCAGGCGCCGCCGCTGCCGGGCCTCGAGCGATCGACGATCGAACTCGGCGCGGGGGGCAACGTGCTCGTGGAAGGGGAGTCGTTCACGGCCAGGAGCGCGCGGCTGACCTGGAGCGAGGCCAAGGATCTCCTCGTGTTCGAGGGGGACGGCCGCAGCGACGCCCAGCTCTTTCGCCAGCTCAAGGTGGGCGCGCAGCCCTCCACCGCGTCCGCCGGCAAGATCCTCTACTGGCGGTCGCAGAACCGCGTCGAGGTGGAGGACGCCCGCTACATCGACCTCGATCAACTCCGTGGCGGACCGCCGGGCGGCGTGCCGGGAGGCAGGGCGGCGCCGGTTCCGCTCGCGCCTCGGCCGCTGCCGGGCACGTGAGCCTCACGCCAGCCGTCGCGACTCCGCGTCGAGGGCATCGAGCACGAAGCGGATCGCATCGGGGGCGACCGCGGCGGTGAAGGCGTCGCGCGAGCCGTCACCGCGAGGCTCGAAGAGCGCCGTGTGCGGAATGCCGAGCGCCCCGAGTTTGCCGTGCAGCCGCTGGGCCCCGTCGAAGGAGCGACCGTCGCGGGGGTCGCTCGCGAACCACTGATGGCGCGGCCAGTTGAGCGGATGCACGTGGAGAATCGCGGTGTCCTGCCGCGCCCGTTCGGTGTCGCCGTAGAGCGCGAGGAGCACGTCGTCGCCGTCGTCGTCACCCCACGCCTCGTCGAGCATCGCCGCGTGGACCGCGAGGTGGAAATCAACGACCGGCGCGATCGCGGCCGTGACGGGAAACACCGTCGGATGCCGGTACGAGATCCGTAGCGCCCCCTGACCCCCCATGCCGACTCCCAGCAGCGCGATCCCGCCGGGGCCCGTGCCGAATCGCCTCGCCGCCTCGTCGCGCACGGCGTCCACGACGTGACGCTCGGGGGTCACGCGGGGATCGAACGCGGGCACGATGCGGTCGAGCCACCACGACCGGCCCGTGTGCGGGGCGAGCACCGGAAGGCGATGGGCCTCGGCGAGTCGGGCGATCGGAGAGGTTTCCGCGAACGCTCGGGCGTCGGTGTCGTGGAGCGCGATGATCGCCCGGCCGGGCAGCGGGTCGTGGGGCGTGTAAAGATCACAGCGGTGGCCGGCGACGTCGATCGCTGTCCAGCAGTCGTACAGTGGCATCGAAAGCGATCATGCGGCGGGAGGAGGAGGACGAACCCTATCCTACCCGTGACCGGGGCCGTTATTCTTCTGCTCTCGCCGCCGCCCAACGCGTCAGGACGCCGATTCGATGGAAGTGCTCCTCACCGAAGAAGAACTCGCCGCCGGCGTCGCGAGGCTCTCCGAGGAGGTGCGGCACGTGGTGGGGCGCAGGCCGCTTACGGTCGTGGGCGTGCTCACCGGCAGCATCGTGTTGATCGCCGACCTGATCCGACGACTCGAGGGACCGGTGACGGTGAGCATGGTGTGGACGAGCAGTTATCGTGGCACCGGCACCACCCCCGGCCCGCTCGAGATGCGACTCGACCTGCTCCCGGATCTCACGGGGCGCGACGTGCTGCTCGTGGACGACATCTTCGACACCGGACGCACGCTCGCGGCGCTCGTGGAGGAGCTGACGCGGCGCGGGGCGGCCAGCGTTCGATCACTCGTGCTCCTGCGCAAGTCAGGCCGGAGCGAGGTCGCGATCCAGCCCGATTTCATCGGGTTCGACATTCCCGACAGGTTCGTCGTGGGGTATGGTCTCGACTTCGCCGGGGGCCTGCGGCACCTGCCGTATCTGGCGGCGCTCGACGAACACGACATCGCGGCGGCGGGAGGCGGCCAGACACGATGCAGCGGCCCGTCCTGATCGCGGTCCGCGGGCTCGACGCGGTCGGCACCGGGCGGCAGGTGGAGCTGCTCGCCACCGGCCTCGCAGCCGCCGGACGCCACGTGCACGTCGCCATCACGACGACCGGTGGAAGCATGGCCGATCGACTCGCCGCGGCGGGCATCGCCGTGCACCGCGTCGGCCGCCGTCCCGTGCCCGACCTGGCGACGCTCGTGGGGCTCGCGGGGCTCGTCCGCCACGTCGGTGCGACGACGCTCGTGGCGTTCGGCCGCCGGCAGGTGGGCCTCGCGGCGGCGGTGCGGCTCGTCATGCCAAGGCTGCGTACCGTGGCGAGCGTGTCGCGGCCCGTGTCGCGTCGGGTCGCATGGCGGCTTGCGCGCATGGACCGCCTCGTCGCGGCCTCGCCGCAGGCGGCCGAGTCGTGCGCGCGGCTCGGCCTTCCGGCCTCGCGGATCGCAACCGTGCTCCCAGGCAGCGCGGCCTTGCCGGCCCGTGGCACCGACCGCGAAGCGATCGCCCGCCACTACGGCCTCGATCCGCGGGCTGAGTGGACGCTCTGTGTGGCGCCGCTCGTGGCCGAGTCGAGGCTCGAGCGCCTGCTCTGGGGCATCGACCAGCTCGGCGTCGTCCGCACGGGCGTCGAGCACCTGCTCGTGGGGTCGGGGCCGATGCTCGCTCGCGTGGGCCGCCGGGCCCGTGTCCAGGAGCTCGCCGAGCGGCTCTTCGTCACGGAATCGTGCGCCGAGCTGCCCTCGCTCCTCGACGAGGTGAAGCTCGTCTGGCAGCCGGGCCCCGCGGCCTTCGGCGGCGCCATCCTTGACGCGATGGCGCGGGGCGTGCCCGTGGTGGCCGTCGAGGGCGCCGCACCACCCGGCATGATCGAGAGCCCGACGAGCGGCTGGGTCGTGCCGTCGCTCCCCGAAAGCGAGCTTCCGCGACGGGCGTTCAACCTGCTCGAGGATGCCGAGCTGGCGCGGCGAACGGGCGAGGCGGGCCGGACGCGCGCCGCGGAACGGTTTCCAGCCGGGCCGATGGTGGCGGGGTTCGCCGCGGTGCTCGACTCACTCGCGTGAGGCGGCGGTGAGCGTGGCGCCTGGGAGCGTGGCTCGGAGCTGTCCGTCCTCCGCCACGAGCACGCCGCGCTTGTAGACCCGCGCGGGCATCGAGAACATCCGGGCGAGATCGCGATCGGGGCGGTAGAGCGTGATGTCGGCATCGGCGCCCACGCCGAGATGCCCCTTGTGCGCGAGGCCCGCGATCCGGGCCGGCGCCGCCCGCGTCACGATGCAGAGTTCCTGGAGCGTGTACTCGCGGTCGAGCCCCGCGAGCGGACTCCGCTTCCTGACCACGGGATGAATGCGCTCGAACGCCGCGCGGCGGAAGGCCGCGTCGCCGAGGAGGTGCATGAGGTGCGGATAGGCGGTGAAGTGGGCACCGTTGGGATGGTCGGTCGTGAGCGCCACCCGCCACGGGTCGTCGATCGACAGGAACCACTCGAGGCCGATCGCCCACTGCCAGGCGTGCACGAGGCTCTTCTCGCGATACGCCACCGGCAGGACGCCGCAGCCGCCCGAGAGGTGGAGATCGTGCGACACCCAGGGCACACCCGTCGTCTCGGCGAGATGGGCCGCGGCCGCCGAGTCGCCCGTCATCGCCACCGTGTCGCCGAAGAGCACCTGCCCGACGTCGAGCGTGAGCCCGCCGTGGGCGTTGAAGAACTCGGCGAGCGGGGCCACGCCTGAGCCGAAGGAGCCTTCGTCGAGATCGCCGCCGGTGTAGCTGTGGAACTGCACGTGGGCCAGATGCGCGCCGCGGCCGTCGAGCGTGCGCATCGTCTCGAGGAGGGTCCGCCAGTTGCCCGGCAGGCCGAGGTTCGCCGTGTGGACGTGGAGCGCGTGGGGCAGGTGGAGGTCGCGGACGGTGTCGGCGAGCCGCTCGAGGACGAGCCGCGGCGTGACCGTGAGCCCGGGGACGGGCGTGTCGAGATCGTGGTGGTCGCCGCGCTCTCCCGCCGGTCGCCGCCAGAAGGCCGCGCCACCGGGGTTCGCCACCTTCACGCCCCAGCCATGGCCCGCGGTCACCCGCTCTCCAACGAGCTGCCGCGTCTCGCGGGCGTCGTCGCGGTCGATCGCGGCGAGCACGTCGGCGTCGTCGGCCGCGAGGAGGTAGATACCCTTGTCGAGCACCGGCAGGTCGTCGAGTTCGGCATGGGCGATCGCCGCGGCCGACGTCGCGATCGCCGCATCGAATACGGTCGTGTAGCCGAGCGCGGCATAGGCGGCGCCCGTGGCGTGGATCGTGGGCACGGCGGCGGGAGCGTCCGCTCGTCGGGCGAGCTGCGGTGCGATCCGGCGTCCGAAGCCAACCTTCGGGCCGGCCACGTGGCTGTGAAGATCGACGCCGCCGGGCATGACGACGAGTCCGCGGGCATCGACGCGTCGAAAGCCGCTCGTGTCGGCGGGCCGCGCGACGATGCGGCCCTGCGCGATCCAGATATCGTCCACGACGCCGTCGAGGCCGCTCGCGGGATCGTGGATCGTGCCGTGTTCGAGGACGATCGAGTCGTCGGCCGCCATGGTCATGGTGGCGACCCCCCGGTGGCCGGCACGAGAGCGAGCGAGTCGAACTCCCGGGGCGTGGCCACGCGGACGACGGCGATCGCGTCACCGGCGAGGGTGATCGCCGCCGTCACCTCGGGCGTCGCATCGCCCACGACGATCACGCAGTCGACCTCACGGCGATCGATGAGCCGCACGGCATCGCCTTCAGCCGGCAGAAACCGGCCGCCCGCGCGGTCGGCCACCTCGATCGCGCCGGCCGCGCCGTAGCGCCACGAGGCCACCGCGACCGCGGCATCGTCGCGCTCGCCGAGAGGCACCTCGAACGCGGGCCGCGTGCGGGCGAGCCGGCGCACGAGCGACGCCGTGCTCCAGGGCCCGAGTCCGAGGGCGTCGTCCGACCAGTCGCTGACGATCGCCACGCACGTGCTTCGCCCCACGGCATCGGACACGGCCCGCGCGGCGCCGATGGCGTCGGTGTCGGCGTGGCCGTCGAGCGCGAGCCCCGCGTCGAGCGCCTCGACGATCCGCGCCGCGTCGATCGCGGCCGAGGCCGGCACGGCGAGGTGGCGGTGCGTCGTGCCGGACACGGGCACGTCGCGCGGGCCGACGGCGAGCGTCGTGCGGCGGCCCGCGCGGGGCGGCGGGACGACGAACCGCTCGAGGAACGCCGCGTGTTCGCGGCGGTCGCTCCAGAACCAGAACACGACGAGATCGGCGCGGTCGCGGAGTTCTTCCGGCACGGCGGTGACGCCGCCGATCCGCGCGAGCGTGGGGCCGAGCATCCGCGAGGTCTCGGCCGTGCCGGGGTCGAAGGCGGCGCCGAGGCGTTCCGCGAGGTCGCAGGCCGCGCGGGCAAGGTCGGCCGTCGCTCCCACGAGCCCCGTCACGAGGACGCGATGGGCCGCGCGGATCGCCGCCGCGTGGTCGGACCCGAGCGAGGGCGTGGAACGGGCGACGGAGGCGGGCGATGGCGTCATGCGAGGGGCAGCATGCCCCGTGACCCGCGGTCAGGCAAGGCCCGTGAGCGGACCGTCGCCGCAGTAGTCGGGATTGCCGAACCGCTCGAGCCCCGTGTGACCCATCGCATGGGCGAGCGCGAGCAGGAGGCGGTTGTGGGGCGTGCCCGGATACTGGATCGCGCGACCCGCCGTGAAGCCGAGCCCCGCGTCCACGAGCACCCAGGGGATGTCCTCGTGGGAGTGCGAGTTGCCCTCGCCGAGCTCGTTCGTCCAGAGGATCGTCGTGTGGTCGAGGAGCGAGCCGTCGCCGCCGGGCTCGGGCGTCTCGGCGAGCCGCCTGGCGAGATGGGCCACCTCGCCGGCGTACCAGGTGTTGATCTTCGTGAGCTTCTCCTGGGCCGCCTCGTTGGAGTTGGGCTCGTGAGAGAGCTCGTGCTGCCCCTCGTCCACGCCGATCCACTTCATGTGGGGCTGGCCCACGGAGTTCGTGTACTGCAGCGTGGCCACGTGGGTGAAGTCGGCGGCCAGCGACGAGACGACGAGCTCGATCTGCATCCGGCTGATCTTCGGCATCTGGTCGTTCTGCTCGACGAGGCCCTGTTCGAGCACGGGCACCGCGTGCGGCAGCGTCGTCTGGTGGGCGGAGAGTTCCTTCTCCAGGCCACGGACGAGCGTGGCGTGCTCCTCGAGGATGCGGCGATCCTCGGCGGGCAGGGCCGCCGAGAGCCGGGCCAGATCCTCGCGCACGTCGTCGAGCACGCTCTTCATGCTTTCGCGGTCCTTCATCTCGCCGTAGAGCCTGGCGAACATCTGGTAGGGATCGTCGATCGGGGCCACCGGGCGGTTGGGGCCGGCATAGACCATGCGGGTCCAGGTGTCGGCGCGGTCGGGAACGAGCACGCCGAACTCCAGCGATCCGTGACGGGTGGCCGTGGCGGGATCGGACTGCAGGTGGCGACGGATCTCCTGGTCGATCGAAATGCCGCTGGCCCACCCGGCGGGCGTATCGCCGCCCCCCTGCACGTTGCCGGGGAACAACTCGATGCCCGTGAGCAGGCAGCCGATGCCGCGCATGTGGAGGTCGCCGTCGCCGCGAACCTTGTTGTGCACCCCCTTGAGCACGAGCAGCCGGTCCTTGAACGGCTCGAGAGGCTGGAGGATGGGCGGCAGGGGCCGCTCGCCGAACGCCCCCGCTTCGGCAGGCCAGAAGTTCTTCTTCACGACGCCGTCGGGGCTGAACACGACCACCAGCCGGCGCTTCGGAAGCGCGGCCGCGGAGGCAAGGCTCGGCAGGTTGCCGAGAAAGGGCAGGACGGCGGTGCCGAGGCCGAGCCGACGGAGCAGGTCGCGGCGCGAGACGAGACGGCGAGCGGTCATGGTCAGGTCCCCCCTGGTGCTGCGGTCACAGCCGGCGGCGGCACCGCCGCCACCACCATGATATCGACCAGGAGCCGGGGGATGTCGTAGCCGTTCGCCTCGAAGCCCGACCGCAGCCGCTCGAGCGTGTCGGGGCCCCAGGCCCGCACCGGCTGCTTCACGAGCGCGTGGAAAACGGCCTGCACGAAGGCCTCCTGGGCGTCGCGGCTGGTGGCCACGTAGGCCCCGAGTTCCCGGCCCCCCTTGAACGTCGCAAGCGGCCCCTCCCTCGGCAGATAGGCGCCCGAGGCGTCGATCGGCTTCTCGACGTCACCCGACCGCTCGACCGTGCGGTGCCGGCCGATGGCGTCGAACTCCTCGAGCGCGAAGCCGAGCGGGTTGATCATCGTATGGCAGGTCTGGCAGGCGACGGCGCTCGTCTGCAGCGCGACCCGTTCGCGCGTCGTGAGGTCAGGCCGCTCGCCCGGCGCGAGCGGCGCGATCGCCTCCTGCGGCGGGCGGAGCACGTTGCCGAGCACGCTCCTGGCGAGGAACACGCCGCGGTGGATCGGCGACGTGGCGTCGGGATATGAGAGCACCGAGAGCATGTAGGGATGCGAGAGCACGCCGCCGCGTCTGCCATCGTCGAGGCGGATGCGGGTGAACTCGGCGTCGGCCGGAAGGCTCGCGCCGTAGACCGCGGCGAGTCGTCCGTTGAGCGGCACCGACTCGTCGGTGAACAGCCGGCGGAAGTCGCCGCCGCTCCACACGGCCTCGTCGAGGAAAATCTCGAGGCTCGTGCGCAGGTCACCTGCCACCTCGGGCGTGAACCCCGGATGCCGCGACGAATCCTTCGCGAGCTCGGGGCCGAGATCGACCCGCAGCCATGCGAACAGGAAGTCGCGGACCTTCGCCCGCGTGCGGCGGTCATGCACCATCCGCTCCGCGTGGGCGCGGATCGCAGCCTCGTTCGTCACCTGCCCGTGGGCCGCGGCATCGCGCAGCGGCTGATCGGGGATCGAATCCCAGAGACCGAACGAGAGCCGTTCGGCCGTGGCGAAGGCGTCGCCGCCGCCGGCGTCGCGAAACAGGAACCGGGGCGACTCGAGCGTGGCGAGGATCGATCGGCGCAGGGCCGTGTCGTCGTCGGGCGCCTCGGCGAACGGCTCGTCCACCACGTCGGCCCGCGTCTCGGGGGCGAGCGGCCGGCGGAACGCCCGCTCCGCGAAGCGTTCGGCGAATGCGCGGAGCTTCGCGGTGCGGTCGGGGGCGTCGCGCTTCACGTGGGCGAGGTGCTCGATCCGGTCGCAGACGTGGTCGGCCGTGGCGATCGCGGCGGCGGTCGCGGCGGCGAACCACTCGGGCGACACGCTCGTGCCGCGCTCGTAGCCGATCGACTTGTCGTCGGGTGGGAAGGGGGTGGCGAGCACGAACGCCCGCGGCGCGTCGTGCGGCAGGAGCACCCGCTCGGGGACCACCTCGAGCGTGCCGTGGGGCGGCCTCCAGAGCAGGCGGATCGACGCGCGGGCCGGCCGCTCGTTCTGCTTCTTGTCCACGCCCTGATTGGCCTTCGAGAACTCGAGACGCAGCGGAACCGCGCGGCCGCCGAGCAGGAAGATCGATGCCCGATACTCGTCCTCGTCGCCCGACTTCACGTACCCGTCGATGAGCGGTGGCTCGTCCCAGTCGGCGTTGATCGCGAGCTTCACCGAGTGCTCCGTACGCACCACGAACTCGTACGTGCCCGTCTCGGGGGGCACGATCGAACCCTGCCAGCGGATCGCGAACCGCAGCGGCTCGAATGGCTCGGGGCCGGGTGCCTCTTCGCCGAAGTCGAAGTCGATGCGCGGCACGATCCGCTCGAACACGAGCCCCTCGCCGTGATTGAAGTCGCGGGTCTTGAAGTATTCGCCGCGGAGACCCCGTGCACGATCGAGCGGGGGCGGGCCACCGCGGAAGCTGCCCACGACGTCGGCGAGGACGGTGCGGTGCTGGCGCACGGTGAGCCTCGAGAGCTCGACGCGGGCCGGGCGGTTCCGGTCGCGGGCGACGGGCGAATAGAAGGCCGCGTGGATGTAGGCCGCCACCTGCCTCGCCGCCTCGCCCGTGACCTTCGTCGGATCGTCCTCGGGCATCGTCTCGTCGATGTAGGCCGCGAGTTGATTGACCGAACGGTCACCCACGAGCGGCGCCGGGACGTCCTGCGTGCCGACGCCCCGCTCGCCGTGGCAGCGGCCGCAGTGCTCGCGGTAGACGGCAAGGCCCGGATGCTCGTCGGCGCCGGCGACCGCGGCGAGACACAGGAGGCACGCGGTGAGCATCCCGATCCGAGAGGCGGCCATCGTGACCTCCGGCGAGCGTGTCAGGCGGGCCTCGCGAACACGAGCCTGCCGGCTGACGTCTGGAGCGTGCTCGTGACGCTCGCGCGAACGGTGCGACCGATCTGCTCGCGGCCGTTCTCGACGACCACCATCGTACCGTCCTCGAGGTAGCCGACGCCCTGGTCGTGCTCTTCCCCCTGCTTGACGAGCCGCACGCTCACGGCGTCACCCGGTACGAATGTGGGTTTGAGGGCGACCGCGACGGTGTTGACGTTGAGAACCGGTACGGATCGCACCTCCGCGATCTTGGCGAGGCTCGCATCGACCGTCACGACACGGCCGCCGAGATCCCGAGCCAGCGACACGACACGCGCCTCCCCGGAGAACTGCTCCTCGGATTCGTCGCCGGGCGTGATGACGTCGATGTCGATCGCCGGGTTCGCCCGCATCCTCGAGAGGATGTCGAGGCCACGGCGGGCCCGCGATCGCCGTTGCCGGTCGGTCGACTCGGCCGATGCCTGGAGTTCGTCGAGCACGAACGACGGCACCACGAACCGGCTTTCGAAGACGCCCGCCTCGGCCAGGTCGGCCACGCGGCCATCGACGATCGTGGAGGTGTCGAGGACGTTCGGCCGAAGCCCACGGACATCGCGGGCGAACTCCACGAACGGGATCAGGAAGCGGAAGTCATCGCGGGTCTGGAGCAGGAGGCTGGTGCAGACATAGCAGAGCACGGAGCCGAGGATCGGAGGGAGCCATGTCCGCAGCGGGTCGTTCGGATTGAGGGGCAGGATCGGGGTCAGGGCGAGGTTCGTGACGTAGGCCAGGAACACCCCGATGAGGAGGCCGAAGTACACCGCGGTGACCACCGTGAGATCCTTGCGGCGGATCGCCGCGTCGAGGCCGATCACCACCGCGGGCAGCGCGATCATCCCCGCGAGCACGGCCCACGGCAGCCACGTGGGCGCCCCCCGCATCGCGCCGGAGTTGAAGATGACCACCGCGAGCCCCACCGACACCATCACGAAGATCGCGCGGAGAACGAGGATCGCCATGGTGGGGAGGCTGTCCGGAGAGAGTACGCCTGCAGAGAATCGCGGAGTCTACCAAGCGGAAAGTGGGAAACCCACGATATCCGACCATTAGGAATCGGTGAGCCTAGGAATCGGTGAGCCGGCGCCGGTGATCCAGTTCCAGGAATCGGTCGGTCATCCCGGCGATGTAGTCAGCGACGCTGCGGCCAACGCCGAACACATCGGCCCGCTGCCGGAATCTGGCAGGCAGCTCCGCGGGATGGTCGCGGTACCACGTGAAGAGTTCGGTGAGTCGCCGCTGCGCCGGCACGCGGACGGCGAGCACGCGGTCGCTCCGGTACACACGCTCGAAGAGGAACCGCTCCAGATCCCGCTTGCCCGCCGCGACGGCGGGTGCGTGGGCGACGAGCCGCTGCGGGGCCTCTCCTTCCGAGCCGCGGAACACCTCGCGGACACGGGCCACCGAATCGACGCGTGCCGCATCGAGCGCGGCCCGCGTCCGTCCGATCAGCTCCGCGACCTGAAAGTCGACGAGTTCGTGGAGCACGGCCCGACGGGCGTCGCCGCCCGCGAGCGGACCGTGCCGATCGGTGACCCGCGCCGCCGCCTCGGCGACGATCGGCAGCTCGAGGAGCTCATCCAGCGACACGAGGCCGAGTTCGACGGCGTCGTCGGCGTCGTGGGTGTCGTAGGCGATCGAGTCGGCGGCGTCGACGACCTGCGCCTCGAGGAGCGGCGGCGGGGCGTTGCCCCGCTTGGTGCGAAAGGCCTGAGCGTCGAGCACCTCTCGGGAGAGGTTGAGTCCGGGGAACTGCGGGTAGCGGTGTTCGAGGAACTCGACGATCCGCAGGGCCTGGGCGTTGTGGTTGAAGCCCCCTTCGTCGCTTAGGAGCTCGGCGAGGGTGTCCTCCCCGGCGTGGCCGAGCGGCGGATGGCCGATGTCGTGGGCGAGCGCGAGCGTCTCGACGAGGTCCTCGTTGAGGGCGAGGGCCCGCGCGAGCGTGCGGGCGATGCTCGTCACCTCGAGCGTGTGCGTGAGTCGGCTGCGATGGTAGTCGCCGTGATACCCCGTGAAGACCTGCGTCTTGTGTGCCAGGCGGCGGAACGCGGCCGAGTGCACGATGCGGTCGCGGTCGCGCTGGTATGGACTGCGGAAGAGGTGCGGCTCCTCGGCATGCACGCGTCCTGCCGAGTCGGCGGCGTGCATCGCCCACGGTGCGAGGAGCAGCGCCTCGCGCGAGCGCCAGTCGGGGCCGCCGCCGTCCGCCGTGGCCGTCGTCATGGGGCCTCCTTCGTCGCGGCCGCGGCGAGCTGCTCCCAGAGGCTGTCGAGCGCCTGCGGCATCACCCGCGCGCCCGCGACCGTGGCCATGAAGTTCACGTCACCCGGCCAGCGGGGCACGATGTGCCAGTGGAGATGACCGGGCAGCCCGGCGCCCGCCACGCTCCCGAGGTTGAGCCCGATGTTGAACCCCTTCGCCTGCATGGTCGCGGCGATCGTGTCGCACCAGAACGCGATCCGATCCTGAAGGTCGAGCGTCTCCGCGCCCGTGAGACTCGTGAGCGTGGCCTTGTGGGCGAGCGGGGCGACGAGCAGATGGCCGTTGGAATAGGGGAAGCGATTGACCACCACGAGGCTCGCCGCCGTGCGCTCGAGCACGCCGAGCGAACGCTCATGGCCGGTCGCCGACGCCGCTCGGCAGAGGAAGCAGGTTCGGTCGGCACCCGGTCGCCAGTGCGCGGGCTCGTCGACGGCCTCGGCGGCCTCGTTGCCCTGCACGTATCCCAGTCGCCAGGGGGCCCAGAGGCGGTCGCTCTCCATGACGAAAAAGTGTACCGCCGAATCCGCCGTTCGGCAGCGGCGGCGTGTGGCATACACTGGGTGGTTCCCGCCGCATCGCGCCGTGAGACACTCGTGGAATTCAAGGTCGCCCTCGACGTCTTCTCCGGTCCGCTCGACCTGCTGCTCTATCTCGTGAAGAAGCACGAGGTGGACGTCACCGAGGTGCCGATCGCGGCCATCGCGTCGGAGTTCATCGCCTACCTCGACGTCCTCGAGGATCTCGCGATCGACCAGGTGGGCGAGTTCGTGGACCTCGCGAGCGTGCTTCTCGAGATCAAGGCGCGGGCGCTCGTGCCGCGTCCCGAGGAGACGGAGGAGCCGGTTGAACTCGTCCGCGAGGATCTCGTGCAGCGGCTGCTCGAATATCGGCAGTACCGCGACGCCGCCACGCTCCTCGAAGACCGCGCGAGGCAGTGGGAGTTGCGATTCCCGCGGATCGCCGCGGATGGCGCGGCGCCGAGCGGCCCCGCGCCGGTCACGTTCGCCGACGTCCATGCGTGGGACCTCGTGGGGGCGATGTCGCGGGTGATGGCCCGCCGGGAGCGGAGGCGGCCGCGGCAGATCATTCACGACGACACTCCGATCGAGACCCATGCCGCCCGGATCGAGGCCCTCGTGGCCGAACGGGGGAGGGTGGCGTTCACCACGCTCTTCGAGGACGATATGCCCCGCTCGCGGGTCGTCGGCATCTTTCTGGCCGCCCTCGAGCTGGTGCGGCGCGGTGCGATCGTGACCCGCCAGGAGAAGCTCTTCGACGAGATCTGGCTCGAGCCGGCTCCGCCGCGGCAGCCCTCCGCGCCCGAGGCCCCGCCCGCGGATCCCGCATGATCGACAACTCCCCCTACCGCACGCTCGTCCACAAGGGGCTCACCGTCGAGGGCTACTCCCGGGCCGCGGTGCAGAGCTGCTGGCGGATCCCGGAGCTCAAGCTCGGCTTCGACCTCGGCGCGCAGCCCTGGGGCTTCATGGCCACGGCCACGTGGTTCATCACGCACACGCACCTCGACCACATCGCGGCGCTGCCGGTGTACGTCGCGCGGCGGCGGATGATGAAGATGGAACCCCCGACGATCTGGGTTCCCGAGACGGCGATCGAGCCGATCGAAAAGCTGCTCAAGGCGGTGTCGCGGCTCGATCGCGGCCGGCTGCCCTGCACGCTCCTGCCCGCGCGGCCGGGTGACGAGATCGAGCTTTCGCGGGAGCACGTCGTGACGGTGTCGGGCACGTGCCACACGATCCCGAGCGTGGGCTACGTGGTGTGGGACCGTCGGCGAAAGCTCAAGCACGAATACCAGGGGCTGCCCGGCGACAAGATCCGCGACCTGCGGCTCTCGGGCGTGGACGTGACGCAGGAAATCCGCACGCCCCTCGTCGCCTATCTCGGCGACAGTTCCCCCGAGGGGCTCGACCGCTGCCCGGCGATGTTCGAGGCGATGATCCTGATCACCGAACTGACGTTCGTGGCCCACTCGCATCGCAAGGAGAAGATCCACAAGTTCGGGCACATGCACCTCGACGACCTGCTCGCCCGCCGCGACCGGTTCCGCAACGAGGTGGTGATCGCCACGCACTTCTCCACGCGCTACACCGACGACCGCATCCGGCGGATCCTCGCCAAGAAGCTGCCCGACATGCTCGATGGGCGGCTGAACATCTGGCTGTGACGGGTGCGCGCACGCGCGCCGGCGCGGGCTACCCCGTGCCCCGTCGCCGGACGTTCGCTGCGGGCTCCGCCCTCCGCTCACTCCGCGCTGGCGGCGCTTCGCCATCCTGGCTGCGCTTGCCAGCGAGGCCGGCTCCCGGGGCACGGGGGAGCCCGCGCCTCCCCGATCCTTGGGTGGACGGGCGGAGCGGTGGAGCGTCCTGCGGCCGACCGCCGGTGCACGAGCGCGGTTCGCCTCATGCTGCGGCGACTCCCCGCAAGCGGGGGAATCCCGTACGTTATCTGCCGGACGACCGTCTTCTCTCGCCATGCTGGCCATGGCCGACGCCTTCTTCGAACAGCCGATCCTCAACGCTCCCTACGCCGTCCCCGCGCGCCATTGGGAGCTGGACGAACACGGCCAGCCCACGCAGAAGATCGTCGAGACCCGGCGGAAAGCAGAGTTCGTCACGCCGATCCCGAAGCCGAAGAAGCGGAAGGGCAAGAAGGATGCCCAGGCTGCCCTGCCGCTCGGCGACGACACGGGCCTCTCGACGCAGAGCCAGCTCTACGAGTCGATGTCGATCATCAACGAGATCCGGCAGGCCGTCGCCATCTGGCGAGACAAGCTGACTCCGAGCGAATGGCAGGTCACGCCCGAGACCGCGCGCCTGCTCAAGCACTGGCGATCCCACACGTTCGCGGGCGTTCGGCCGTTTTTCTGCCAGGTCGAGGCGGTCGAGACCGCCATCTGGCTCACCGAGGTCGCCCCACACTCGGCGAGCGGGCGGAAGATCCTCGACTACCTGGCCCGGGCCAACGACGATGCGAACCCGGGCCTCAACCGGCTCGCCCTCAAGCTCGCCACCGGGGCAGGGAAGACGACCGTCATGGCGATGCTCATCGCGTGGCAGACGGTGAATGCCGTCCGCCGCCCGGGGAGCAAGCACTTCACCAGGGGATTCCTCGTCGTCGCCCCGGGTCTCACGATCAAGGACCGGCTCCGCGTTCTCCTGCCCAACGACCCCGACAACTACTACGGCACCCGTGAGCTCGTCCCGAGCGACATGCTCGAAGACATGCAGCGGGCCAAGATCGTCATCACCAACTACCACGCCTTCCTCCTCCGGGAGCGGCTGGAGGTTTCGGCGGGCACGCGCGGCCTTCTCGAGGGTCGCACGGGGGAGGAGCTCCAGACCAAGGAGACCGAGGGGCAGATGCTCAAGCGCATCGTGCCCGATCTGATGGGCATGAAGAACGTGCTGGTGATCAACGACGAGGCCCACCACTGCTACCGCGCCAAGCCGCCCGACGACGACGACGAAGACCTCAAGGGCGAGGAGCGAAAGCAGGCCGACGAGAACAACAAGAACGCCCGCGTCTGGATCTCGGGGCTCGAAGCCCTGAACCGGAAGCTCGGTGTGCTGCGCGTTTTCGACCTCTCCGCCACGCCGTTTTTCCTCAAGGGGTCGGGCTATGCCGAGGGCACGCTCTTCCCCTGGACGATGAGCGATTTTTCGCTCATGGACGCCATCGAGTGCGGCATCGTGAAGCTCCCGCGCGTGCCGGTCGCCGAGAACATCCCCGGTGACGAGATGCCGATGTTCCGCACGCTCTGGGAGCACATCCGCGCCGACATGCCGAAGAAGGGACGCGGCACGGCGGGCGCCCTCGACCCGCTCAAGCTTCCTGCCCGGCTCCAGACGGCGCTCCACGCCCTCTACGGCCACTACGAGCAGACGTTCGCCCTCTGGCAGGAGAGCAGGATCGAGGTGCCGCCCTGCTTCATCATCGTCTGCCAAAACACGGCCATCTCGAAGCTCGTCTTCGACTACGTCTCCGGCTTCGAACGGGAGAACAGCGACGGCACGAAAACGCTGGAGAACGGTCGGCTCCCGCTCTTTCGCAACTTCGACGCCGACAACAAGCCGCTGGCCCGGCCGAACACGCTGCTCATCGACAGCGAGCAGCTCGAATCGGGCGACGCGCTCGATGCGAACTTCCGCTCCATGGCCGCCGACGAGATCGAGCGATTCCGTCGGGAGATCGTGGAACGCACTGGCCGCCAGCACGACGCCGCCAGCCTCTCCGATCAGGATCTCCTTCGCGAGGTGATGAACACCGTCGGCAAGCCCGGCACGCTCGGCGGCGGCATCCGCTGCGTCGTCTCCGTGGCGATGCTCACCGAGGGCTGGGATGCCAACACCGTCACCCACGTCCTCGGCGTCCGGGCGTTCGGCACCCAGCTTCTCTGCGAGCAGGTGATCGGCCGCTCGCTCCGCCGCCAGTCGTACGAGCTCAACACGAATGGCCTGTTCAACGTGGAATATGCCGACGTCTTCGGGATCCCGTTCGACTTCACCGCCAAGCCCGTGGTCGCGCCGCCGCAGCCGCCGCGCAAGACGGTGGTCGTGAAGGCCGTTCGTCCTGCCCGCGACCACCTCGAGATCCGCTTCCCGCGGGTCGAGGGTTATCGCGTGGAGCTGCCGGAGGATCATCTCGAGGCCCGGTTCACGCCCGACTCCATCCTCGAGCTCACTCCCGACTTGGTCGGGCCGTCGATCACCCAGAACGCGGGGATCATCGGCGAGTCGGCCGACATGAGCCTCCGGCATCTGGAGGGGATGCGGCAGTCAACCGTGCTCTACGAGCTCACGAAGCGGCTCCTCTACACGAAGTTTCGCGACGCCGGTGAGGAGCCGAAGCTCCATCTCTTCGGCCAGCTCAAGCGGATCACGAAAGAGTGGCTCGACACGTGCCTCGTCTGCAAGGGGGGCACCTACCCGGCGCTCCTTCTCTACGAGCAGCTTGCCGACATGGCCTGCCAGCGGATCACCACGGGCATCACCGCGGCCTACCTCGGGGATCGCCCGGTGGTGGCCATGCTCGACGCCTACAACCCCACGGGCTCGACCCGCTTCGTCAGCTTCACCACGTCGCGCGACACGCTCTGGCAGACGTCAGCGGAAAAGTGTCACGTGAACTACGTCGTCTACGACAGCGACTGGGAGACCGAGCTCTGCCGCGTCGTGGAGGGCCATCCGCAGGTCCGGGCCTACGTGAAGAACCACAGCCTCGGGTTCGAGGTTCCGTATCGGTACGCTTCCGAGGCGAAGAAATACGTCCCCGACTTCATCGTGCTGGTGGACGACGGCCACGGCGACGACGACCTCCTGCATCTGGTCGTGGAGATCAAGGGTTACCGCCGGGAGGACGCCAAGGAGAAGGCCGCCACGATGAAGACATTCTGGGTGCCGGGCGTGAACCATCTGGGCACGCACGGCCGCTGGGCCTTCGCGGAGCTGACGGACGTTTACGAGATCGAAACCGACTTTGCCGCCAAAGTCGAGGGATGGTTCACCGACATGATCGCCCGTGTCGTCCGAAGCGACACCGGCGTTCGCGGCGGTGCGGTCGTCGGGTGACGGGGTAGAATCGTCGAAACCAAGCGG
>Ga0233425_10005044_pt1 | contig 21390 bp, 14 predicted proteins | sample Watercolumn_Towu_2_FD_181712 | JGI IMG/M metagenome (GOLD analysis project Ga0233425, IMG submission 181712) | Freshwater microbial communities from Lake Towuti, South Sulawesi, Indonesia - Watercolumn_Towuti2014_140_MG | ecosystem: Environmental > Aquatic > Freshwater > Lake | place...
TTCCGGTACCGCACCTCGTGTCCTGGTTCAAGCCAGCCAAGCCATCGATCGACTCCTTGAGGAAGCCAAACTGGCCGCCTGAAAACTTGACTCATCTGTACAGATCAAGCCTGCTCAAGGCCCCTAGAGGAACAGATCAAAGCGCATGGCAAGGAGCAGGTCATCGAGCGAGTCGCCTATATCTGGTTCAACCGCTTCAGCGCATTGCGTTTCATGGACGTGAACCGCTATACGCGTATCGGCGTCGTGTCGCCGGCGGAGGGGCAATTCCAGCCCGAAATTCTGGCCGAAGCCAAGATGGGGCATATCGATGAAGACATGGTACCTGAAAAGGTTCGCCAGCAGATCATTGCCCTACTGAATGGCAAAGCGCCCAGCCGCGACCCGCAGGGCGAGGCCTATCGACTCTTGGTGGTCGCCGCCTGCAACGACTGGTATCGGTCCATGCCGTTCCTGTTTGAGCGCATTGCCGACTACACCGAGCTGCTGATGCCCGACGATCTGCTCTCGGGCAACTCCATCCTGGCTTACACCCGCGAGGCGATGACGCCGGATGCCTGCGAGGATGTCGAGGTGATCGGCTGGCTCTACCAGTTCTACATCTCGGAGAAGAAGGACGAGGTGTTCGACGGCCTGAAGAAGAACAAGAAGATCACGCCGGAAAATATCCCCGCCGCTACCCAGCTTTTCACCCCGCACTGGATCGTGCGCTACCTGGTGGAAAACTCCCTCGGTCGCCTGTGGCTGCTCTACCGTCCCGGCTCGAAGTTGGTCGAGCAGATGGACTACTACATTAAGCCCGAACAGACGGAGACTGACTTTCTGCGCGTCAGCAAACCGGAAGAGATCAAGATTTGTGATCCGGCCTGCGGCTCCGGCCACATGCTCACCTATGCCTTTGACCTGCTCTACGCCATTTACGAGGAGGAAGGCTATGAGCCCGCCGAGATCCCGGAGAAGATTCTCACCCACAACCTTTACGGCATCGAGATCGACGAGCGTGCCGGGGAGCTGGCTGCCTTCGCCCTGACCATGAAGGCCCGGGCGAAGCAGCGCCGGTTCTTCAACAAGGGTGTCAAACCCAACATCTGTGTTCTGGAGAATGTTCGCTTCGATGAGGGCGAGGTGGAAGAGTACATGGATTTCGTCGGACGCGACCTGTTCACCGCGCCGCTGCAAACCACCCTGCGCCAGTTCGAAGAAGCCGACAACTTTGGCTCCCTGATCCGCCCCGATGTCACCGATGTGGACGGCATGCTCAAGATTCTGGAGTCAAAGAACTTCTCCGAGCATCTGTTCCTCAGCATCACCCACCAGAAGGTACTGCAAGCCCTGCGGCAGGCCGATTACCTCAGCCCTAAATACCATGTGGTGATTGCCAATCCGCCATATTTAGGAGGCAAGAGTATGAGTGGCCGATTGGGGGCATGGCTTAAGGAATATTATGAGGACGTAAAGTCAGACCTATTCTCGGCGTTTATTGCACGAAATTGCGAACTAACGTTGCCAAAAGGTCAGCTCGGTTTTATGTCGCCTTTCGTATGGATGTTTATTTCTTCCTATGGAAAACTTCGCGCGTTTCTGATAAACCAAAAAACTATTACTTCCCTAGTGCAACTTGAATATTCTGGTTTTAGCGGTGCAACAGTGCCTATTTGCACCTTCACAGTCGAAAATGCACATCACCCTGAATTCAAGGGTGGATATATACGCTTATCAGATTTTCGTGGCCCTGAAAATCAAGCCCCAAAAACGTTGGAAGCTATCAATAGCCGTGTTTGTGACTGGTTCTACCGAGCTTCAGCAATAGATTTTTTGAAGGTCCCAGGCAGCCCGATTGCTTATTGGATAAGCGATAAGATTAGAAAACTTTTTACTGATTGCAAAAGTCTAGGTGAACTAGGAACGCCACGACTTGGGATGGCGACTGGAAATAATGACATTTATGTTCGAACTTGGCCAGAAGTGTCAATTAAATACGTTGGATTTCGGTGCCAGTCAAGAAAACAAGCGCAGGAGTCTTTAAAGAAATGGTTTCCTTATAATAAGGGTGGGGCATTTAGACGATGGTATGGAAACAACGAGAATTTGGTTAATTGGGAAAATGATGGTGATGCGTTGCAGAACACTTTGCATCCATCTGGAAGTCGTATTTGGGCTCACAATTTTAACCTTGAATATATATTTAAACCTTGCCTCACTTTTACGGCTACCAGCTCTTCATATTTTGGGATACGTTATTCAGATGAGGGGTTTTTATTTGACAACAAGGGTTCATCCTATTTTACAGAGATTGGACGATTACTACCCATTCTTGGGTTTCTTGCTTCAAAACCAGCCACGCAGATATTAAAGGCCATTAATCCGACAATAGAATTCCAGCCTGGAAATATTTCCGTTTTGCCGTTTCCAGAGGAAATGGTTTCGACAAAAATCAGTGAGCGAGTATCAAAAATCGTCGAAGTCTCAAAGCATGATTGGGACTCCTACGAAACCTCCTGGGACTTCACCAACCTGCCGCTGCTGACGGTTGAATACCGTCAGCCAACCCTGAAGGCCACCTACCAGAAACTCCGCTCCCACTGGCGTGAAATGACGCTGGAAATGCAGCGACTCGAAGAAGAAAACAACCGTATCTTTATTGACGCTTACGGCCTGCAGGAAGAGCTGAAGTCCGATGTGCCGCTCAACGAGATCACCCTGACCTGCAACCCGCACTACCGTTACGGCAACGACAAGAGCGAGGAAGATCTGGAAGCGCTGCTGCTGGCCGACACCATGCGCGAGCTGGTGTCCTATGCCGTAGGCTGCATGTTCGGCCGCTACAGCCTGGACAAATCAGGCCTGATCCTGGCCAACCAGGGTGAGACCGTTTCGGACTATCTGAAGCGCGTTCCAGAGCCAAGCTTCCCGGCCGATGACGACAACGTTATCCCCATGCTCGACGGCGACTGGTTTACCGACGACATCGCCGAGCGCTTCCGCAAATTCCTGCACGTGACCTTTGGCGAGGAACACTATGAGGAAAACCTCCGGTTCGTCGAGCAGGCGCTGAACATCAAAGGCAAGCGCAACTACAGCATCCGCGAATATTTCTTCGGCGAGTTCTACACCGACCATGTGAAGCGCTACAAGAAGCGCCCCATCTACTGGCTGTTCTCCAGCCCCAAGGGCAGCTTCAACGCGCTGATCTATATGCACCGCTACCGCCCGGACACGGTCGGCGTGGTGCTAAACGACTACCTGCGCGAGTTCCGCACCAAGCTCACCTCCCACAAGAACCATCTGGAAGCGGTCAGTATCAGCGCCAGCGCCTCTCAAGGCGAGAAGACCAAAGCTCTGAAAGAGATCGAGAAAATCAACAAGATGATCGCGGAGATGGAGGAGTACGAGCGCGAGGTGCTTTACCCGCTAGCCACGGAGCAGGTGGAGATCGACCTCGACGACGGCGTGAAGGTCAATTACGGGAAACTCGGCATGGCACTGAAAAAGATACCCGGTCTGGATGCGCAAGAAGAATAGCGATCCATGACCATCGAATTCAAAACCGTCGTCCGCTCGATTGTCGATGTTCACCATGAGTTGCAAGGGCAGGCCACCCGCGCGGTAAACCTTAGCCTCACCCTGCGCAATTGGATGATCGGGTATTACATCGATGCGTTCGAGCTACGGGGTTCGGATCGTGCCGATTATGGCGATCAGTTGTTCGCCAGGCTGTCCAATGAGTTGACGTCGGCCCGCCTCAGCAACTGCAACAAGCGCCAGCTCTACCGCTATCTGCAATTTTTTCGCACCTACCCGCAGATTGTGGGGACGCTGTCCCCCAAATTGCAGGAGTTCCTGCTTGCGGAGCATCTACCGGAGAAAGTGGGGGCGCCGTCCCCACAATTGGGAGTCTCCGCCGACCGGCTGGTTGTCCAGCTCTCCTATAGCCACCTGGAGCTGTTACTGGATCTGAACGATGACCTGAAGCGCCGCTTCTACGAAATTGAGTGTCTGCGCGGCAACTGGTCCGTGCGCGAATTGAAGCGCCAGATTCACAGTCTTTACTACGAACGGAGCGGTCTTTCCACCAACAAGAACAAACTCGCCGCCTATGTGCAGGAGAAGGCTGAACAGTCGCTGCCCATCCTGAATATCCGTGATCCTTATGTGTTTGAGTTTCTCGGGTTGAAATCCAAGGAGGTGATGTATGAGTCTGATCTTGAAGATGCCATCCTGGATAACCTTGAGCACTTCTTGCTGGAACTGGGGCACGGCTTCTGTTTCGAAGCCAGGCAGAAGCGAATACTGATCGGCGACGAGCATTACTTCATTGATCTGGTTTTCTACCACCGCATTCTGAAATGCCATGTGCTGGTGGAGCTGAAACTGGCCGAGTTCAACCATGAAAACATTGGCCAACTCAACACGTATGTGAACTGGTACAGGAAGAACATGATGCTGGAGGGTGACAACCCGCCCATCGGTATCCTGCTCTGTACCCACAAGAATCACTCCTTGGTCGAGTTCGCCCTGGCCGGGATGGACAATCAGCTCTTCGTCTCCAAATACCAATTGGAGTTGCCCAAGCGGGAGGAAATCGAGCGGTTTCTTGAGGAGAAGCTTAAGGAGGCGAGAGGCGCCCATGACTGAAAACAGGATCGCTCTGGCCCTCGGCCGGCTGTTTGAAAAACATCGCATCGTTTTCTGGTACGACGCCAAGCAGGAGCTGCGCGGTGACTTTGAGGCACTATCTCTGCCCGGCATCGAGAAGCTGGAACTCACCAACAACGAGTTCGGGCTCAAGTACCGGATGCTGCGTGAGCAGCCGGAGCAAAAGTTCCTTCTCTATCGCGAAGGGCCTCAGCCTGCCGACCTGGACAACTGGTTGCTCGATATCCAACTGGCCAGCGGTGAGTTCCGGACCGATCAGGTCGCCATTTGGCTCTCTGAACTGGATCTCGGCTTGGAATTTTCCGACGTCGTCCAAGCTCACGCGGAGTTCTATCAGGCAGGTAAACGCAAGGAGGCATTGAAACGCTTACTTAAGCCAGATGACACCCCCGGACTGATTCGCTTAAAGATGTTGGCTGTCTGTGCGGGCTCCGAGCCTCGATTGGATTCGGTCGTCGAAAACCTGTTGGCTGAATTGGCGGATGCAAGGGAAGAGAAGATCAAGCTGATCGCTCGTTGCAGCCTGGATGGCTTCCTATGGGAACAGCTGAAACGCTGTTACGGCTACCAGTCCGAGGCGCCGGGCGTCCGCGATTTCGTCATCGAACTATTCAAGTCCTGTTACGCCATGGGCACCGACGGCCAAGTCCGGCTGAACAGCGATGCCTTGGTGTTCCTAAAGCGCTGGAAAGACAGCCGACAATTTGAAGCATCCTTTGAAGCTCTCTCAGGCGAGTGCGCCGAGGTTTTAGCGATCGAGCAGGACCTGACCAAACGCGATTTCAGAGAGCTGATCGAGCTGGACTATTTTCGCCTGATTGACCTGAAGATCATCAGCGACCTGGTTCGTGCCGTGACTTTGCGAACGGTTTCGACCGGCGATGTGGCCCTCTGGGCGCGCCAAAGGCGACAAGGCCATTGGTACGACGAGTTTCGGCACCTTTATGAGGCCATCGACTACGCGGCGCAGTTCATCCAATCCTTGGCACAGGCGACGCTGACCATGGATGAATTCGCGGACGGCGTTGAACGGTACTCCAAATCTTGGTTTCGCCTCGATCAGCTCTACCGGAAGTTCACCTACCACGTTCGCGCGTCGGGGCAGCCTTCGTTGACGGAAGCCTTGTCCGAACAGATCGAAAACCTATACGCTAACAATTACCTGCTCAAGGTCAATGATTGCTGGCAGTCTTTCGTGGACAGCGCCGCCAAATGGGATGCAACGCCTATCTTGCTGCAAAGGCATTTCTTCGAACGTTGCGTGCGGCCGTTCTTGAGGAAGGACAACAAGGTCTGCGTGATTATTTCCGATGCCTTGCGCTTCGAGATCGGCGACGAATTGTTGAGCCTCATCCGCCAGGAAGATCGCTACAGCGCCGATCTGGAACCCGCCTTGTCCATGCTCCCGAGTTATACCCAACTGGGCATGGCAGCACTTCTTCCGAACAAAGAATTGGCGTTCGTGGACGACGACGGCACCGTTCTGGTAGACGGTCAGAGTTCGCAAGGCACAGGCAACCGCTCCAAAGTTCTGAAATCGGCTACCGATGGACGTGCCGACGCGATCACTTTCGACGATGTGATGGCCATGAATCGGGACGATAGCCGGGAACTTATCAAGGCCAACGATGTGCTGTTCGTTTATCACAACCGCATCGATCACACCGGAGACAAAATGCATTCGGAGGGGCTGGTCTTCGAGGCAGCCGAGCAGACGCTCGATGATTTGGTCCGTCTCGTGAAGAAGCTGACCGCAGCCAACGCCAACAATATCCTGATCACTGCCGATCACGGCTTTATCTATCAAAACCGAGCCATCGAAGAGAGTGATTTTGCCGGCAACGATGCCGAGGGCGACAAGATTCTCTACCGCGACAGGCGATTCGTGCTCGGGAAGGGCCTGAAGGAAGTATCGAGCCTGCGTAAATTTCATTCGACTCAGCTAGGGCTGGTCAGCGATATGGAAGTGCAAATCCCGAAATCGATCAACCGATTGCGGCTCAAAGGCTCGGGAAGTCGTTTCGTTCATGGGGGAGCATCGCTGCAGGAGATCGTGATCCCTGTCATCAGGATCAACAAGAAGCGCCAGAGCGACATTTCGGCCGTTGAAGTGGAGATCTTGCGTGGTGCAAGTACGGTGATCAGCTCCGGCCAGCTCGCTGTGGCTTTCTACCAGGCCCAGCCGGTCACCGAAAAAGTGCAGCCGCGAACGTTACGTGCAGGGATCTACACTCAGGCGGGCGACCTGATTTCCGACAGCCACGACTTGAGCTTCGACCTAACTTCGGACAATCCCAGGGAGCGAGAACTTCAGGTGCGTTTCGTGCTCACCCGCAAGGCCAACGAGGCCAATAACCAGGAAGTAATCCTGAAATTGGAGGAGAAGCATGCTGGAACCTCTCATTTCAAGGAATACAAGTCGCTCCGGTATCAAATGCGGCGCTCATTCACGAGTGATTTCGACTTTTAAGGATCGGTGACCGATGAACGGACTGGATCAGAAAATCAACACCCACTTCCAAGGACTCGTTGTACGTAAGGATCTCGTTAAAACCGTCAAAGGCAATGCCATTGTTCCCTCTTACGTCCTCGAGTACCTTCTGGGGCAATACTGCGCAACCAGTGATGAGGCGACGATCCAGACCGGCATTGAGACGGTCAAGGAGATACTACGAAAGCACTACGTGCATCGGAATGAAGCTGGGCTGGTTCGTTCCAACATTAAGGAAAAGGGGCGATATAAGGTCATCGACAAGATCAGTGTCGATCTGAACGACAAGAAGGATGTTTATGAGGCGCAGTTCTCCAACCTGGGCATCAAAGAGGTTCTTGTTGATTCCGGAACGGTGAAAAAGCACCCCAAGCTCTTGGTCGGCGGAGTGTGGTGCATTGCTGATCTGGAATATGAGTTTACCGAAGACAAAAGCTCCAGCCCCTGGATCTTGTCAACCCTCAAGCCGATCCAGCTCTCCCATTTCGATTTCGACGGCTACGTTGAGGCCCGCAAGCAATTCACCACCGACGAGTGGATCGACCTGCTGGTGCAAAGCATCGGCTTCAATCCGGAGATGTTCGGCAAGCGCAGCAAGCTGACCCAACTGGTCCGCCTGATCCCATTTTGCGAGCGCAACTACAACCTGATCGAGCTTGGACCCAAGGGAACCGGCAAATCGCACATCTACTCGGAGTTTTCGCCTCACGGCATCCTGATCTCCGGCGGTGAGGTTACAGTTCCCAAGCTGTTCGTGAACAACTCTTCCGGAAAGATTGGCCTGGTCGGCTACTGGGATTGTGTCGCCTTCGACGAGTTTGCCGGAAAGCAAAAGCGCGTGGACAAGGCCCTCGTCGACATCATGAAGAACTACATGGCCAACAAGTCCTTCTCACGAGGCGTCGAGACGCTGGGCGCGGAGGCCTCCATGGTGTTTGTGGGCAACACCCAGCATACCGTGCCCTACATGCTCAAGCACTCGGACCTGTTTTGCGAGCTGCCCGACAAGTTCTACGACTCCGCGTTTCTGGACCGCATCCACTTCTACATCCCCGGCTGGGAGGTCGACATCATCCGGGGCGAGATGTTCTCTAACGGTTACGGCTTTGTGGTCGATTACCTGGCCGAGATCCTCCGCTCGCTACGCAACCACGATTATTCGGACCGATACAGAGAGCATTTTTCCCTTTCGTCCGACATATCGACCCGCGACCGGGATGGCATCAATAAGACCTTCTCGGGGTTGATGAAGATCCTTTTCCCTCAAGGCGGCGCCTCGAAGGAAGAGATTGAGGAAGTGTTGAAGTTCGCCATTGAGGGCCGTAAGCGCGTCAAAGATCAGCTGATGCGGATTGATTCTACCTATGGAAAAGTTCGCTTTGACTATCTGGATACCTCTGGGCAAACCAAACAGGTAACTACCCTCGAAGAGCAGGAGTATCCCAACTATTACCATAAGACTGTTAGTTCGGGAGACGACGGTCATATACCGACTCCGAACGGCAATATAGATGCCCTCGCGGCTTCATCGATCTCGAGCCCCACTGCGAAAGAGCCTGTTCCATCAGAACAACATCTGACATTTCAGGAAAACCAAAAGGGCCTTTCCTTCGATACGCTATTCGGTCCCTATTTGCGAGGGGCGACCAAGATTACGGTCACAGACCCCTATGTCCGGCTGTTTTATCAAGTCCGGAATTTCATGGAATTTCTCGAGACAGTGGTAAAGCACAAGTCTGAAGACGAGGAGGTCACCGTCCACCTGGTAACGATGGAAGACGAGTTCAAAGGCGAACAACAGAAAGAGCATTTCGAGAAGATCAAAGAGTCAAGCGCTGCAGTGGGCATCGACTTTAGTTGGGAGTTCGATAGCACCGGGACAATTCATGCTCGTCACATTCTGACTGACCACGGTTGGAAAATATCTCTCGATCGCGGCTTGGACATTTTTCAGCACTATGACATGAAGGATACCTTCGCTTTCTCAAACCGGTTACAGCAGTATCGGCCGTGTAAGGCGTTCGAGGTTACGTTTATTAGACACAAGCAGAATGGACTGGATAGGGAATAATATGAGTAAGGTCTCGGCATCATTGACCAAATGGATTTCAGAACGCCCTCAATGGCTCCAGATCGCTGCAACTCGGCTACTTCAAGAATCTGAGCTTACAGACAAAGACGTCTCTGAGCTCGCAATCCTGTGTCAGCAGGAAGCCGATGGAAAGTTGCCCAATACGACTTGTTCCTTTCCCGCTACCGCTTTCTCCCAGGGCGCTTCAGGCACCCTGCGTTTGTGTTCAATCAGTGATGTCGAAGGAGTAAACGCCCTTGCTCCGAAAAAGCCACTGGAGTTTGGCAAGGGCAATATCACGATTGTTTATGGCAACAACGGGTCAGGCAAATCCGGTTACGTCAGACTCCTCAAGCATGTATGTGGTGCCCGCGAGACGGGTACCCTTCACCGCAATGTCTATAAGTCCGCCTCTGCCGTACAGAAAGCCCGCATTTTATTTGAGCAGGATGGCACGCCGAAGAGCCATACGTGGTCAGGACAAGGGGTCTGCGATGACCTCAGCAGCGTTGATATCTTTGACACCTCATTTGGCAAGGTCTTTGTCAGCAGTGAAGATGAGGTGAGCTACGAGCCGCCGGTATTATCGTTTTTCAGCGCGCTCATCCTCGCATGTGAAAAGGTTGCCTCCGCCCTGGACGCCGAGGCCAATCGGCACCAGTCCAAAAAGCCGAATATCCCGGCTAACAAGAAGGTAACTCCAGAAGGTATCTGGTATGAATCCATCAGCGCCAAGACCAGCGCCCAGGACATCGACAAGCATTGCACATTTAGCAGCGCTGACGAGACCGAGATGCAAACGCTGCAGGAGCGCCTTGCCGAACAGGCACCAGCGGAAAAAGCGAAGCAGCTGAGAAAGCAGAAACTGCATATCGACACTCTGGTCCAGGATGCCCAAAAGTATCTGGAGCAATTATCGGACGAGAATTACCGGCGGATCATCGCTGCCAAGAAGAAGTCGATCCTCAAGAAGGCTGCGGCAGATGTAGCGGCGGAAAAGGTTTTCTCCGGTAGCCAACTGGAAGGTATCGGGTCTGATGCCTGGAACGAGCTTTGGGAAGCGGCCCGGAACTACTCCGTATCGGCTGTCTACAAAGAAGCCGAGTACCCGAATGTTTCTGATGGTTCCCGTTGTGTCCTGTGTCATCAGACCTTGACCCAGGATGCCAAGGAGCGATTGATCTCCTTCGAAAATTTCGTGAAGGGCGAAATGCAGAAAGCCGCAACGGATGCGGCCAAGGAGTACGAGACCGCCAGTCAAACTATCGAGGCACTACCGACATCGGAAACGCTGAAGACACGTATCGATGCGGCTGGCATTCCACAGGATGAAGTCGCCAGCCAGGTGACGGATTTCTTTGCTCAATTGCAGGCCAGGAAAGACCAACTCCCTGGGATCGATTCCGAAGAAGCCATTCCCGACCCTCTGCTCTCACCGAGATGGATCGAAGAAGCCAACGCCCGCTCGAAGAGCCTCGGTGAACTCGCGGCAAAATATGACGAAGACGCCAAAAGCGACAATCGAGAGGAGATCAAGAAAAAGCTAAATAGCCTGCAGGCCAGAAAGTGGTTGTCTGAGCACCGCGCCGCCATTGATGAAGAAGTCACCCGATTGAAGCTACTGAACCAGATTCAGGAAGCCAAGAAGTCAACCAACACCAAAGCCCTGTCCCAGAAGAAAGGGGAGCTGGCAGAAGCCTTGATCACGGATGCATTCGTGCAAAGGTTCAACGCGGAGCTCAAGGCCTTGGGCGCGTCTCAGGTGAAGGTCGAGCTCGTGAAATCAAAAGTCTCGAAGGGCCGAGTCCTTCATAAGCTCCAGCTTCGAGGTGCCTCTCAAAGTGGCCTCGCCGATGTCTTGAGCGAGGGAGAAAATCGGATCGTTTCCATTGCGGCATTTTTGGCCGACGTCACCGGCAAGAGCAACCAGGCCCCGTTTATCTTTGACGATCCAATATCCTCGCTTGACCAAAGCTATGAAGAGGCCGTGGTTCAAAGGCTGATCGAGTTGTCCCAGGACAAGCAGGTTATTGTCTTTACTCACCGCCTGTCCTTGCTCGGTCTAATCCAAGAGTACTCTAAAAAGGTTGAGCGAGAACCAGAAATCATCTGCATTCGGGCTGAAGCATGGGGGACTGGGGAGCCTGGAGACACCCCACTCTTCGTTAAAAGACCCGATAAAGCATTGAACAGTCTCATTAATGATCGTATTTCCAAAGCAAAGAAACTACTCCAAGAGCATGGCAAAGATGTTTATGAGCCATATGCAAAATCTCTATGCAGTGATTTCAGGATTCTCCTTGAGAGAATGATCGAATTTGAGCTTATGGCCGATGTCGTAGGCCGTTACCGAAGGGAGATCAACACCAAAAACAAGATCAGCAAGCTTGCCCTAATTAGCGAACAAGATTGCCAGTATTTCGATGACTTGATGACGAAATATTCAAGGTATGAGCATTCACAGCCCCTTGATGCTCCAGTTCCACTTCCAGAGCCGGATGAGCTTGAGAATGATTTCAATGAGTTGAAGACGTGGCAAACGGAATTTAAACAGCGACCAGTCCCATCTGCACAGGATATGCAATGAAGCTCCTTCATACGTCCGACTGGCACATTGGACGCACCCTTTACGGCAGAAAACGCTATGAGGAGTTCGAGGCCTTTCTGACCTGGCTAGCCGAGACGATTCAACAGAACGAAATCGATGCCCTGCTGGTGGCAGGGGACGTTTTTGACACCAGTGCTCCGAGCAATCGCGCCCAGGAGCTCTATTACCGGTTCCTGTGCCGGGTGGCCGCCTCATCTTGTCGGCACGTTGTCGTTGTCGCGGGCAACCATGATTCGCCTTCCTTTCTCAATGCTCCCAAGGAGCTGCTCAAGGCCCTTGATGTCCACGTGGTCGGTAGTAGCACTGAATCCCCGGAAGAAGAAGTGCTGGTGCTCCGCAATGAGCAGGACGCTCCGGAATTGATTGTCTGTGCCGTGCCCTACCTCCGTGACAGGGATATCCGGGTGGCGGAAGCTGGTGAGAGCGTCGAGGACAAGGAGCGAAAGCTGATTGACGGCATCCGCAATCATTACGCCGCCGTCGCCGCCCTGGCCGAACAGAAGCGGGAAGAACTCGGAGCTGATGTTCCCATTGTCGCCATGGGACACCTGTTTACCGCTGGTGGACAAACCATCGACGGCGATGGTGTGCGAGAACTCTATGTTGGCTCTCTTGCTCATGTGACTGCCAAGATTTTCTCTGCCTGCTTCAACTACCTGGCGCTTGGACACCTCCACGTGCCGCAAAAGGTGAACGGCTCCGAAACCATACGGTACAGCGGCTCTCCACTGCCCATGGGGTTCGGAGAGGCAAAACAGCAGAAGAGCGTTTGCCAGGTTGAATTCCACAGCAAGGCTGCATCAGTACAACTGGTCGACGTGCCGGTGTTTCAAAAGCTCGAGCGCGTCAAGGGAGACTGGGACAGCATTTCAAGCCGCATCCTCGAATTGTCGGCGATGGACTCCCAAGGCTGGCTCGAAGTCATTTACGAAGGTGATGAAATCATTGGCGACCTGCGTGAGCGCCTGGAGTCTGCGATTTCGGGCACCCAAATGGAAATCCTCCGGGTGAAGAACAACCGCATCATCGACCGCGTTCTAGGACAACTCCATGAAGAGGAAACCCTCGACGACCTGAACGTGAACGACGTGTTCGAACGATGCCTCGCCGTTCATGACGTGCCTGAAGACCAGTGGCCGGAGTTGCTTCGGGCCTACCAGGAAACGGTCTCGTCTCTCTATGAAGACAATGTGCAGGCGGAATAGAGCGGCTGTCGATGAGAATACTGCAGGTACGCTTCAAGAATCTGAACTCACTGGTCGGCGAATGGCAAATCGACCTGATGCACCCGGCCTTTGCGTCTGACGGCATCTTCGCCATCACCGGCCCCACCGGCGCGGGGAAGACCACGATCCTCGATGCTATTTGCCTCGCCCTTTATGGGCGGACGCCTCGCCTGAACAAGGTCACCAAGAGCGGAAACGAAATCATCTCCAGCCAGACCGGCGAATGCTTTGCCGAGGTGACCTTCGAAACCCAGACTGGGCGTTACCGCTGTCATTGGAGCCAACACCGGGCACGCAAGAAGCCGGATGGCGAACTCCAGGCCCCGAAACACGAAATTGCCAATGCCGATTCCGGCGAAATTTTTGAATCCAAGATCAGAGGGGTAGCCGACCAGATCGAGTCGGCTACCGGTATGGATTTTGACCGTTTCACCCGCTCCATGTTGCTGGCCCAGGGCGGCTTCGCTGCGTTCCTCCAGGCGGCTCCTGATGAACGGGCTCCGATCCTGGAGCAGATAACGGGCGCAGAGATCTACAGCCAGATATCCATCCGTGTCCATGAGCGCCAGCGCGAGGAGCGGGAAAAACTGAACCTGCTCCAGGCTGAAACGGCAGGCATCGTGATTCTTGAGCCGGAGCAGGAACATGAGATCGGGCAGGCACTCGAGACAAGGCAGAAGGAAGAGACGGACCTCGCCGCCAAGTCCGCTGACACCGGAAAGGCCATTGCCTGGCTCACCACCATCGATGGGCTGAAGAAGGAAATCGGCAACCTGGCCGATGAAGCGAGCAAGCTGCAACTCGATATCGAGGCGTTCAAACCGGATCGTGAAAAGCTCACCCGGGCTTTGAGTGCCGCCTCACTTGACGGCGCATACGCAACTCTCACAGCCACCCGTAAACAACAGGCAGATGACAGAGCAGCATTGAAAACTGAGGAGGAGGTTCTTCCTGGACTGGAATCCTCCGCCAAGGAACAGGCCGAAGCATTGAAATCGGCTGAGCAACAAACCGCTCGGGCGAAAGAAGAGCTGAAAGCAGCCGCGCCTACATTGCAGAAGGTTCGCTCCCTTGATCAGAAACTTGCCGATCAGAAAAAGGCTGTTTCGGAAGGTGATGAGGGCTGTAAGAAGGATGCGGCAAAGATTGATGCAGACAAAATAGCCCGGTTCGAAGAGCAGGAAAAACGATCCAAGGCTCATGAGACGCTGGATCTTGTGGACGGCTACATCAAGGAGCATGCCCAGGATGAATGGCTGATCAGTGGCCTGGCTGGTGTTGAAGAGCAGTTGAGCGGCCTGGTCTCTAAGCAAAAAGAACTCGTTCAAAAAGGGGCTGATCAAGAAACGGCCACGACGGTTCTGGAACTGGCGACAAAGTCACTCGACGATCGTCAGAAACAATCAGGCATTCGGAAGCAGGAGCTGCAGGAAGCCTCAAAACAAATCCAGCAGGGCAAAGATGAATTGAGCCAGTTGCTGGGAGACCGCTTGTTGCGAGAATACCGCACCGAGAAGGAAACCCTGCTCCGTGAAATGGCCTTCCTGACGAAAATAGCGGAGCTTGAAGATCACCGGACAAAACTGGAAGACGGCAAGCCTTGTCCACTCTGCGGCGCAACTGAGCACCCGTTCGCGGAAGGGAACGTGCCGGTCCCCGATGAAACCGAACAGAAGATCGACGCGCTGACCAGGCTGATTAGCAAAGCCGAGGATCAGGAAGCCGCCATCAAGAAACTCGAAGAAGCTGAAAGCCTGGCCCGTAGAAACCTGACGGAGGCTGAAAAGGTGGAGTCAGCAGCGGCTAATGACAAGAAGGCTGCCGAGAAAGCCCTTGCCGACGTAAAGGACGGCCTGGTGAAGCTCCGTGCTGATTTTGCCGAACGCAGGCAGGCCGTTTCTACCAAACTCCTCGCGCTTGGTATTGTGGATATCCCTGAAACGGACATTTCATCACTGATCGAATCCCTCAGAGCGCGGCTGAAGGCGTGGCAGGCCCAGGTCAAGAAAAAGGCGGACATCGAGAAACAGATTGCCGACATCGACAGCGAGGTGAAGCGGCTGGATGCGGTTATCGAAACTCAAAGCACCGCCCTGGCCGAAAAGCTGGAGCGCCTGGGGACTTTGAAAAAGGAACTCGCCACCGGAAGTGATGAGCGTAATGCACTGTACGGCGACAAGAATCCCGAAGATGAGGAGCGCGGTTTGAACAAGGCGATTTCTGATGCCGAAGGTGCCGAAAAGCAGGCCAGAGAACGACACAATGAGCTCCAACAAAAATGGAATACCGCGAAGGCCCATGTGGAATCTCTGAAGAAACGCATCGACCAACGAGAGCCGGAGCTGAGAAGTCTGGAAACTGAATTCTCCGCAGCGCTCGCGCCCGTTGGATTTTCAAATGAAGAACAGTTTTTGGCGGCCATATTGACCTCTGAAGCTCGGGCGGGGCTGACGGCTACGGCCAAGGATCTGGATGAGCGCGAAACAGATCTGAAAGCCAGACAGAAGGATCGGGAAACGCGCTTGACCACGGAAATGGCCCGCAAGATCAGCGACAAGTCGCTGGAAGAGCTCGAGCCCCAATTCAAGGAGCAAGAGGAAGGCCTGACAGAGCTGCGGGACATCATTGCCGGTCTCAAGCACAAGATAAGTGAGAATACGGCTGCAAAAGACCGGATAAAGGAAAAGCAGACAGCTATCGAAGCCCAGAAAAAAGAGTGCCGCAGGTGGGAAAACCTGCACGAATTGATCGGCTCCGCAGATGGTAAGAAGTACCGCAATTTTGCTCAGGGGCTGACCTTTGAAATGATGATTGGTCACGCCAACCGACAACTGCAGAAAATGACCGACCGCTACTTGCTGGCCCGTGACGATGCTCAGCCCTTGGAACTCAACGTAGTCGACAACTATCAGGCTGGGGAGATTCGGTCCACGAAGAACCTTTCCGGCGGCGAGAGCTTTATCGTCAGTTTGTCGCTGGCGCTGGGTTTGTCCCACATGGCCAGCAAGAATGTCCGGGTGGATTCGCTGTTCCTGGATGAAGGCTTCGGCACGCTGGACGAGGAAGCCCTCGACACCGCTCTGGAAACCCTTGCGAGTCTACAGCAGGACGGCAAGATGATCGGCGTGATTTCCCACGTACCTGCACTCAAGGAACGCATCAGCACCCAAATTCAGGTCACTCCGCAAACGGGAGGACGTAGTGAAATCAGTGGGCCTGGCTGTGTAAGGTGTGGCAGCTCAGCAGAAAAGCTTTATCGTCTTGCTACGTAAATCTTATTCAGCCACAGGCCGTAACGTGAAACCAACGTGAAATGACAGAGGGTTTTCGTGTTAGAAACTGTCATATTCGGTCGAAATGGCAATGAGGCAAGCAGTGCAGTTCATTGAAATATAATAGTATTTATATTTGGAGCGTGGAATGGGAGGCAGCGGCAATCCCATAGTAGGAAGTGAGAGTCGTAACCCCTCACCGTCGACGATACCTGTCGACGGTGAGTACCACTCGGATCCAATATCAACCGTGATCGTCGTGCCTGCCAACGCAGCCACTCGCTATATCCGGAGGAATGTGCTCAGTTGATGTCGCTCCCAGCCCCGACCGACCTGAGAAATGAAACCAGCCAAGTCTCCCAATGTCGCAACGCATCGCGTTTTTCATCAAGGTAAAGATGGCGATCATAATGCTTGGCCTGAACACCAGTGGAACGGCCATGAGAGAGGATGTGAGCGCGAATTTCTTTCGTTACACCGATAGACGCCAACAATGTCTCTGTCGTCCGCCGAAGGTCTCTTGCCTCGAATCTTTGAATCCCGTGCTCTTCATGCAACGAAGAAGCAATATTAGAAACGGCGTGACTGATTGTCCACGGGGTCACGGGAATCCTACCATCGGTGGAAAAGATCCATTCGGAGGAATCTTGCCATTCACGCAAAGGTGTCAGATGTTGAAACGCTAACTGCGTCAAAGGTAGTAAGTGATCGCGGATGCCGCCCCTGCCTTTACTATCTCGCAACGTAATTGTTTCTGCCTCTACATCGAGATCACTCCATTTTGCACGCAACAATTGGCTGATGCGCTGCCCTCCGAGGGTCAGATTGAATCGAAGGAATGCGCCGATCATGGGGCTCTGGCTATAGGTGGCCTGCCAAAATTTCTGCAACTCGTCTTTATTCAGATTGCGCTCCCCTGTTCTGTCGTACTCCCTTTTATGGGGTATCAACGCCGCTGGATTCGACGTGATTTGGAACGTCACACCAGCGTTCGCCATGCGTGCCGGATCGTAATCGGATTTGGCCGCCCAGGCGAATGCAGCTGATAAATAGGAGCGTAATTTGTTTACGCAGCGCTTGATGTCCATACCTACCATTCGGGCAAGCACCGTCTGCAGGTCAGTCGGCGTAATCTCGCTTGCTTTTTTGGTCGTCAGTTCAGGAAAGGGGCGGGAAATGTAGCGATCAAACATGGGGGCGACATCCTTTGCGGAAGACTTGCCGGCCGCGCGGAGCGAGTCTACATAGCCATCCAGCATTTGCTGAAAGCTGCCCCGCTCTTCGATTTTCCGCAAACGCTGCGTTTCGAGACGTTGGGCCGCAGCTTTGAGGCGCCGATATTCTTTGACATCACCGTGGTCCTTTTGCTCGGCAACGGCAGTCTGGAGCTTTTGCCTTGCTTCGGCCAAGGTGATGCCGGTGTCGGTTGGGTTTTGGCGGTATCGACCCAGCTTGACAGTCTTGTCGCTGTCGTCGATTCGGTAACGGTAGTAGAACTCCTTGAGCCCTGAAGTCCGAACTTTGAACACTAAGCGCCCATCGCCCTTGGCACCGTCTTCCGTAAGTTTGTAATCCTTCTCCTTTGCCGTGAGACCGCGTAGAAAATTTTCAGTGAATCGCATAACATGGTCCCCGAACTGGTCCCCGAACCTTTTGAGCGATTATGGCATGCTATGAACACTCCTGCACGAGAGAACATAAGCTATGTCACTGTAAAAGCAATGATTATGCTACGTTATAATCTTCCTGAAATTTTCTGAGCACAGATACCACATGACTCATAATCCCTTGGTCCAAGGTTCAAATCCTTGAGGGCCCACCAAAAAAACAAAGGCCTGCGATCAACCGCAGGCCTTTTTTCTTAAATAATCAGACTGTGTCCAGGCCTTTTCCCGGTGCAGGCCGGGAAAACGCCTAGATTGCTATCCCTTGTTGCGGAGAGGCTGATGGGGTTTTGAATCGCCGTGCGAAGGTTGGCTTGAATGTGAGATCTCGGCCCCACGGCCGAGATCCTTGGTATGGCCAAGGACTAATCTGTCGGAAGCAGATGTAACGCTTGCAGGGTTTGCGGCAGGATAGCCGCAAAACAGCAGTATCCAACAGAATGGCTCCCCCAGCCACGAAAGCGCCTGTGGTGCTCGGCGCGGCTGCGGGGGACCAGAAAACCGAGTCCGCACGGAAGCGGCTTGGAAATCCGACAAAATAGGCCATCGCCTCGAAAGAAGTGAGCCGGTACCCATGAACAAGGTCATCAACCCTCCCGACCTCGCCGTTGCCCTCAGTTACGACGGCAACAACGCGCCGCGGGTCACCGCCAAGGGGGCGGGGGCGGTGGCCGAGCAGATCGTCGAGCTGGCGAAACAGCACGACATCCCGCTCCATGCCGATTCCGGGCTGGTGCAGGTGCTTTCCAATGTGCCGCTGGGGGAAGAGATTCCGCGCCAACTGTATCTGGCGGTGGCCGAGGTGATCGCCTTCGCCTATCTGCTCAGCGGCAAGCTGCCCGCGGGATTGCGGCAGCGTTCAGATGAGGCCGATCGCTAGGCCGATGAACACCACCACCACCGTGACCAGCAGCAGCTTGAGCACGAAATCCGCCACCTTGGCCATGAACTGGCGCCAGGCGCCGGCAAACTCGGCGACGGTGGTGAGGTCGGCGCTTTCCAGCATCGCCGACGGGTTGCCGTCCGGCTGCACATAGGTCAGCGGTTCGGCGAGGCGCTCGGCGGCCAGGGTTTCCAGCCGCTCGTACACTTGGCCGCACAGGAAGATCAGCTCCATGACCGCGGCGGGCTCGGAGCTGGCTTCACCGGCGGTGGCCCGCCGCACGATTTCCTTCAGGTGGTCGCGCAGGGCATCGGGGATGTCGGCCCGCTCCAGACGTTCGGCCAGATTACGACCCTTGCCGCCGAATTCCCGGCTCAGGGTGCCCTCCAGTCGCTCGATGCACAGTTGTATCGAATCGGTGAAATCCATCGTTCAATTCCAAATCTTCTTGTCCAGTCTCAGCGAGAGGTCACACCAGCCACTCGATGACATGGTCGGTCAGTTCCACGATTTCCTCTTCCGAAACCGCATAGCTGCGCACCGATTCGCCGGCCCGGTGAACCGATGCGCGGTCGCCGGTCAGCAGCGGATGCCAGGCCGGAAGTTCCCGGCCTTCGGACAGGCAACGGTAGGCGCAGGTGGTGGGCAGCCAGTGGAAGGCGGTGAAGCGTGCCCGCAGGTCGAGACACTCGGGCACCTTGCGGGTCCGCTGCAGGTAGTCCGTGCAGCGGCAGCTCTCGATGTCCAGCAGCCGGCAGGCTGCATTGGTGAAGAACAGTTCGCCGCTGTCCTCGTCTTCGATCTTGTTGAGACAGCACTTGGCGCAGCCGTCGCACAGCGACTCCCATTCGGGGTCGCTCAGTTGGTCGAGGGTCTTGTGCTGCCAGAACGGGGAATCCATCGGGAGTGAAGTCTTCGAGCAAATGTCACATTTGGTCTTTACAATAATGTATCGCCATTATCGGCCAAAACGGGTGCGCGGGCATTAACCGCGATCAACAGTCAGTTTTGAGGCGGCCCGGTTCCGCCCTGCGGGAGCCGCCGCCATGCTCTCGAAGCAGGAGTTCATCATGGGTAACGCATTACGGGACCAGCTGCTGAAGTCGGGTCTGGTCAACGAAAAACAGCTCAAGCAAGCAACCAAGGAAAAACAGAAGGAAGTTCGCCAGCAGCACGGCCAGGGCGGCAAGCCCAAGGCCGACGAAGCCAGGGCGCAGCAGCAGCGCCAGGCTGCCGAGAAGGCCGAGCGCGACCGCCAGCTCAACCTGCAGCGCAAGGAGGAGGCGGACCGCAAGGCCAAGGCCGCCGAGTTCAAGCAGTTGGTGGAAGCCCACGCCCAGCCTGCCGGTGACGGCGACATTCTTTACAACTTCGTGGATGGCGGCCACGTCAAGCGGCTTTACGTCACGGGAAAGGTGCGTGATCAGCTGGCCTCGGGCCGGCTCGCCATCGTGCGCTGTGAAGGCCGATACAGCCTGGTGGCGTCGGAGGTGGCGCGGAAGATCAAGGAGCGCCACGAGGGGGGGCTGGTGCTGTGGAACCAGTCCGACGAGGCGGAACCGGCCGCCGCCGAGGATCCTTACGCCCGCTTCCAGGTGCCCGACGACCTGATGTGGTGAGGTCGGGCACGGTGGGTCGTGGCCGGCATCAGCGTTTATCCGGAACGGTAGCGGGTCGGATCGGCGATTCCCGCCGCCTCGAATCCCGCCCGCCGCAGCCGGCACGAATCGCATACTCCGCAGGCGCGGCCGTCTTCATCGGCGGCGTAGCAGGACACCGTCATCCGGTAATCCACCCCCAGTTCCACGCCGCGGCGGATGATGTCGGCCTTGCTGAGGTCGATCAGCGGCGTGTGGATCTTGAACCGCCGCCCCTCCACGCCGGCCTTGGTCGCCAGTGCCGCCAACCGCTCGAAGGCCAGGATGAACTCCGGCCGGCAGTCGGGATAGCCGGAATAGTCCACCGCATTGACGCCGATGAAGATGTCGGCGGCCTCCAGCACCTCGGTCCAGCCCAGGGCGAAAGCCAGGAACACCGTGTTGCGGGCCGGCACGTAGGTGACCGGGATACCTGCCTGGGGCCGGTCGGGCACCGCGATGTGGCGGTCGGTGAGGGCGGAGCCGCCGAAGGAATCCAGCCCGATGCGCACCCGCTTGTGTTCGGCCACCCGGCGGCTCTCCGCGATGCGGCGGGCGGCATCCAACTCGGCGCCGTGGCGCTGGCCGTAATCAAAGCTCAAGGCGTAACAGCGGTATCCCTGTTGCTGGGCGATGGCCAGCACGGTGGCGGAATCCAGTCCGCCGGACAACAACACGACTGCTTTGTTCATGGATCTGCGTTCAGGGAAGGACGGTTTGGACGGGGGATTCTACCGGATCGCACTGCGTCGTCCCGATAGGGGTAGGGAAGGCTCACAACCTCCCCTCCCTCCGAACCGTGCAGGCGGTTTTCCCGCACACGGCTCTCCAGTCGGTGGTTTCCTCATCGGGGGTGTCTCTCGGCTTGCCAGGCCGGGTATA
>Ga0233425_10005045_pt1 | contig 21387 bp, 18 predicted proteins | sample Watercolumn_Towu_2_FD_181712 | JGI IMG/M metagenome (GOLD analysis project Ga0233425, IMG submission 181712) | Freshwater microbial communities from Lake Towuti, South Sulawesi, Indonesia - Watercolumn_Towuti2014_140_MG | ecosystem: Environmental > Aquatic > Freshwater > Lake | place...
CACCGTCGTGGTGGTCAACGGCGCCGACCGCGCCGTCGAGGTCGCCCGCGCGCTCATGCAGGGCGGCCGCGCCGAGGCCACCCCCGTCGCCATCACCCGCGGCGGCACCACCGTCGAGCAGCGCACGATCACCTCCACGCTGGCCGACCTCCCCGCTGCAGTGAAGGCGGCCAAGCAGGCCGGCCCCGGCCTGGTCGTCGTCGGCGAGGTCGTGGCGCAGCGCGAGAAGCTGTCGTGGTTCGAGACCAAGCCGCTCTTCGGCTGGCGCGTGCTCGTCCCGCGCACGAAGGAGCAGGCTGGCGCGCTGTCCGACCAGCTCGCACGCTACGGCGCTGTCGGCGTCGAGGTGCCGACCATCTCGGTCGAGCCGCCGCGCACCCCGCAGCAGATGGAGCGCGCGATCACCGGCCTCGTCTCGGGCCGCTTCCAGTGGGTCGTGTTCACCAGCGCCAACGCCGTCAAGGCCGTCCGCGAGAAGTTCGAGGAGTACGGACTCGACGCCCGCGCGTTCGCCGGCCTCAAGGTCGCCGCGGTCGGCGACCAGACCGCGGGTGCGCTCGTCGCGTTCGGTGTCCGCCCCGACCTCGTGCCGAGCGGCGAGCAGAGCAGCGCCGGCCTGCTCGAGGACTTCCCGGAGTTCGACCCGGTCTTCGACCCGATCAACCGCGTGTTCCTGCCGCGCGCCGACATCGCCACCGACACGCTCGTCGCCGGCCTCGTCGAGCTCGGCTGGGAGATCGAGGACGTCACCGCCTACCGCACCGTGCGCGCGGCACCGCCGCCCGCCGAGACGCGCGAGGCCATCAAGACCGGCGGCTTCGACGCGGTGCTGTTCACCTCGTCGAGCACGGTCCGCAACCTCGTGGGCATCGCGGGCAAGCCGCACGCCACGACCGTCGTCGCCTGCATCGGCCCGGCCACGGCCAAGACCGCCGAGGAGCACGGCCTGCGGGTCGACGTCCTCGCGGAGACGCCGTCGGTCGCTGCGCTCGCCGAGGCCCTCGCGGCGCACGGCGACGCGCTGCGCCTGGCCGCGGCCGAGGCCGGCGAGCAGGTGTGGCGTCCGAGCAAGCGCCGTGGGGCAGCGCGCCGCAAGGCGACCTGACGTGCCGTTCCCGGTCGAGCGCCCCCGCCGGCTGCGCCGCACCCCGGCGCTGCGCCGGCTCGTGGCCGAGACCCGGCTGCACCCGGCCGGTCTCGTCCTGCCGCTGTTCGTCCGCGAGGGGCTCTCGGACCCCGCTCCCATCGCGTCGCTGCCCGGCGTCGTGCAGCACTCGCGCGAGTCGCTGCGCGCCGCCGCGGCGGAGGCGGCCTACCTCGGCCTCGGCGGCGTCATGCTCTTCGCCGTCCCGGAGGTGCGCGACGCCGAGGGCAGCGCGGCCACCGACCCGGACGGCATCCTCAACGCCGCCGTCGCCGACGTGCGCGCGGAGGGGGGCGACGGCCTCGTCGTGATGGCCGACCTCTGCCTCGACGAGTTCACCGACCACGGCCACTGCGGCGTGCTCGACGAGCACGGCCACGTCGACAACGACGCCACGCTGGAGCGCTACGCCGCCATGGGGATCGCGCTCGCCGATGCGGGGGCCGACGTCGTCGGCACCAGCGGGATGATGGACGGCCAGGTCGGCGCGGTGCGCAGGGCGCTCGACGGCGCGGGCCACGACCAGACCGTCGTGCTGGCCTACGCCGCGAAGTACGCCTCCGCGCTCTACGGCCCGTTCCGCGAGGCCGTCGACTCGCAGCTGCAGGGCGACCGCCGCACCTACCAGCAGGACTCCGCCAACCGTCGCGAGTCGCTTCGCGAGGTGCGCCTCGACGTCGAGGAGGGCGCCGACCTCGTCATGGTGAAGCCCGCGGGCCTCTACCTCGACGTCCTCCGCGAGGTCGCCGACTCCGTCGACGTGCCCGTCGCCGCGTACCAGGTGAGCGGCGAGTACGCGATGGTGGAGGCCGCCGCCGAGCGCGGCTGGATCGACCGCGACCGCGCCATCGTCGAGTCGCTGCTCTCGATCCACCGTGCTGGCGCCGACATCGTGCTGACCTACTGGGCCGCCGAGGCGGCCCGCTGGATCGCGGAAGGACGCGCGTGACCTACGACGACCTCGCCCCCCGCTCGCAGGAGCTGTTCGCCCGCGGCCGCGCCGTGACGCCGGGCGGGGTCAACTCGCCCGTGCGCGCGTTCCGTGCCGTCGGCGGCACCCCGCGGTTCATGGCGAGCGGACGCGGGCCGTTCATCACCGACGTCGACGGCCGCGAGTACCTCGACCTGGTGTGCTCGTGGGGCCCGATGGTGCTCGGCCACGCCCACCCGGCCGTGGTCGACGCTGTGCAGCAGGCCGCGAGCCGCGGCTTCTCCTTCGGCACACCCGGTGCGGGCGAGGTGCTGCTCGCCGAGGAGATCGTGTCGCGCGTCGACGCCGTCGAGCAGGTGCGCCTCGTGAGCAGCGGCACCGAGGCCACCATGTCGGCCATCCGTCTCGCACGGGGGTTCACCGGCCGCTCGAAGGTGGTGAAGTTCGCCGGCTGCTACCACGGCCACGTCGACTCGCTGCTGGCTGCGGCCGGCTCCGGCATCGCCACCTTCGCCCTGCCCGACACGCCCGGCGTGACCGGCGCGCAGGCCCACGAGACGATCGTCCTGCCCTACAACGACGTCGCCGCCGTCGAGGCCGCGTTCGCCGCCCACGGCTCGGACATCGCCGTCGTCATCACCGAGGCGGCCGCCGCCAACATGGGCGTCGTGGCACCGGACCCGGGCTTCAACGCTGCCCTGGCCCGCATCGCCCACGAGCACGGCGCCCTGCTCGTCGTCGACGAGGTGATGACCGGCTTCCGGGTCGCGCGCGGCGGCTGGCTCGAGCTCGAGGCCCGCGCCGACGCGACGTGGCGCCCCGACCTGGTCACCTTCGGCAAGGTGATGGGCGGCGGCCTCCCGGCCGCGGCGTTCGGCGGCCGCGAGGACGTCATGGCCCACCTCGCGCCGGCCGGCCCGGTCTACCAGGCCGGCACACTCGCCGGGAACCCGGTCGCGGCGGCCTGCGGCCTCACCACGCTGCAGCACTGCACGCCCGAGCTCTACGCCCATCTCGACGCGACGGCGGCGCGAGTGGGGTCGCTGGTGTCCGAGGCGCTGGCCGCCGAGGGGGTGGCCCACAGCCTGGCCACGGCGGGCAACCTGTTCTCCGTGTTCTTCACCGCCGAGCGCCCGCGCGACTACGACGAGGCCCGCACCCAGGAGTCGTGGCGGTACGCAGCCTTCTTCCACGCCATGCTGGACCGTGGCGTCTACCTGCCGCCGAGCGCGTTCGAGGCCTGGTTCGTCTCGGGCGCGCACGACGACGCCGCGCTCGACCGCCTGGTCGACGCGCTTCCCGCCGCCGCCCGGGCCGCCGCCACGGCGCACCCCGACGTCGCGAAGGAGTACGCGTGAGCACCCGCACCGTCGTCCACCTGCTGCGCCACGGCGAGGTCTACAACCCCACCGGCGTCCTGTACGGCCGCCTGCCGGGCTTCCAGCTCTCCGACCTCGGCCACCAGATGGCCGAGCGGGCCGCCGACGCGCTGGCCGACCGCGACATCACCGTCGTGACGTCGTCGCCGCTCGAGCGCGCCCAGCAGACCGCGGCGCCCGTCGCGGCCCGCCACGAGCTGACCGTCGGGATCGACGACCGCCTCATCGAGGCCGCCAACGTCTTCGAGGGCCAGCGGGTCGGCGTCGGCGACGGCGTCCTCAAGAGCCCCAAGTCGTGGCGCCACCTCTACAACCCCTTCACGCCGAGCTGGGGCGAGCCCTACGCCGCCCTCGCCCGCCGCATGCGCGGCGCGGTGGCCACCGCCCGCGAGCAGGCCCGCGGCCACGAGGCCGTGCTGGTCAGCCACCAGCTGCCGGTCTGGATCGCCCGGCTCGACGCCGAGCAGCGCCGGTTCGTGCACGACCCCCGCAAGCGGCAGTGCTCGCTGGCGAGCATCACCTCGCTGACCTTCGACGACGACACCCTCGTGGCGATCACCTACACCGAGCCGTCGGCCGACCTGCTGCGGCAGTCGCCCGGCGCGGCGCAGGCCAAGGGCGCCTGACGGCGGTGTGAGCCATCTCGCCGCCCGGGCGGAAACCCCGGCGGCCCCCCGCACGTCCACCCCGCGACACCCGCCGCACCCGCGGAGGTGCCGCCCGACCCGGCCCCGGCCGAGCAGAGGAGCTGACCGCGTGACCCCCGCCCGCCGGCTGCTCGTCGGTCTCGTCGCCGCGGCCGCCGCCATCGCGCTCACGGCGTGCTCGGCGCAGACCGGCTCGGTCGACTCCTCCACGCGCTACGTCGCGGGCGACGGCTCCACCGTGATCCTCGCGCCCGACGAGCGGCAGGGCGCCATCACCGCCGGCGGCACCACCCTCGACGGCTCGCAGCTCGACCTCGCGTCGCTGCGCGGCAAGGTCGTCGTGGTGAACCTGTGGGCCTCGTGGTGCGCGCCGTGCCGGTCGGAGGCGTCGTCGCTGGAGACCGTCTTCGGCGAGACGAAGGGCAAGGGCGTGGAGTTCGTCGGGATCGTGTCCGGCGGCAAGGACTCCATCGACAACGCGCGGGCCTTCACCCGCAAGTTCGACGTGTCGTACCCGTCGATCTACGACGGCGACAACACCGTCGTCCTCGCCTTCAGCGGCCAGCTGCCGCCGTCGGCCATCCCCACCACCCTCGTCCTCGACCGCGAGGGCCGCGTCGCCGCGCGCGCCCTCGGCGAGGTCGACCGGTCGCGGCTGCTCGGCATGATCGAGCCGGTCCTGGCCGAGGGCGGGTCCGGCGCGAGCCCCGCCGCGAGCGGCTCGTGAACGTGACCGACACCGTCGTCCAGGGCTCGCTGGTCCTGGCGTCGCTGCTCGCCTTCGCGGCGGGCCTGGTCTCGTTCCTCTCGCCCTGCGTCCTGCCGCTCGTCCCCGGCTACCTCTCCTACGTCACCGGCCTGTCCGGCGCCGAGCTCGCCGGCGAGACGCCGGCGGCGCCCAAGGCCGCACCGGCCGGCGCCGTGATCGCCGAGGAGCGCACGCGCACGGCGTCGCCGCGCACCCGCGTGCTGCTCGGCTCGGTGCTGTTCGTGCTCGGGTTCACCGCCGTGTTCGTCGCCTACGGGGCGCTGTTCGGAGCGCTGGGCGAGGCGCTCTTCCGCTACCAGGACGCGATCACGCGCGTGCTCGGCGTCGTGGTGATCCTGCTCGGCCTCGCGTTCCTCGGGCTCATCCCCGGGATGCAGCGCGAGTGGCGGCTGCACACCCTGCCGCAGGTCGGCGTGTGGGGCGCCCCCGTGCTCGGCGTGCTCTTCGGCCTGGGCTGGACGCCGTGCATCGGCCCCACGCTCGGCGCTGTGCAGACCCTCGCGTTCGCCGAGGCCAGCGCGGCCCGCGGCGCGCTGCTGTCGGCGGTCTACTGCCTCGGGCTCGGCCTGCCGTTCATCGTCGTCGGACTGCTCTACCGCCGCGCCCTCGGCGCGATCGGCTGGGTGCGCCGGCACACCGACGTCGTCATGAAGGTCGGCGGCGCGATGCTCGTCGCCATCGGCCTGCTGCTCGTCACCGGGCTCTGGGACGACCTGACCATCGGCCTGCGCTCGTGGGCCGGCCAGTACGGGGTGTGGCTGTGAGCGAGGACGTGACCGAGCGGACCGACGCCGGCCTGTCGACGGTCCCCGAGGACGTCGACGCCGCGGCGCCCGCCTTCGGCGTCCGGGGCTGGTTCCGCTGGGCGTGGCGCACGCTCACGAGCATGCGCACGGCCCTCGTGCTGCTCTTCCTGCTCGCCATCGCCTCGGTCCCGGGCTCGGTCTTCCCGCAGCGCGGCACCGACCCGGCCAAGGTCGCGGCGTACCTCTCCGACGACCCGGTCAAGGGCCAGATCCTCGACCGCCTGGGGATGTTCGACGTCTTCGCGTCCCCGTGGTTCGCGGCGATCTACCTGCTGCTGTTCATCTCGCTCGCGGGCTGCGTGATCCCGCGCTCGGTGCAGCACTGGAAGGCCATGCGCGCCCGGCCGCCGGCCGCGCCGCGCAACCTCTCGCGCCTGCCCGAGCACCGCGAGGTCGTGTCCGACGACGCGCCCGACGACGTCCTCGACGCCGCCGCCGAGCACCTGCGCTCGCGGCGCTGGCGGGTCGACGTCGACCGCGAGCAGGGCTGGGTCGCCGCCGAGAAGGGCTACTCGCGCGAGACCGGCAACCTCGTCTTCCACCTCGCCCTGGTCGTCATGCTCGTCGGCGTCGCGCTCGGCTCCTACGGCGGCTTCCGCGGCAACGTCGTCGTGCGCGAGGGGTCGTCGTTCGCCAACACGCTCGCGCAGTTCGACTCGTTCGCCCCGGGCCGCGGGTTCGACGAGTCGAGCCTGGCGCCGTTCAGCTTCACCCTCGACAGGTTCACGGCCGAGTTCCAGCGCGGCGGCATGCAGAACGGCGCGGCGCGGGAGTTCTCCGCCGACGTCACCTTCGTGCCCGAGCCCGGCGCCGCGCCGGAGAAGGTGACCATCGAGGTCAACGACCCGCTCGTCGTCGGCGGCGAGAAGGTGTTCCTCGTCGGCCACGGCTACGCGCCGACGTTCACGATCACCGACAAGGCCGGCGAGATCGTCTATCGGGACTCGGTGGTCTGCCTGCCGCAGGACGGCAACTTCTCGTCGTCGTGCGTGGTGAAGGTGCCCGACACCACCCCGCAGCTCGGCCTCACCGGCTTCTTCCTGCCCACCGCGGCCGTCGACGACATCCGGGGCCCGCACTCCACCTTCCCGGCTCCCGACGACCCCGCGGTCTTCATGTCGGCGTGGGAGGGCGACCTCGGGCTCGACTCCGGCGCACCGCAGTCGGTGTTCAAGCTCGAGACCGCGAACATGACGCGGATCGGCATCGAGGCCATGCGGCCCGGCGAGAGCTGGACCCTCCCGGACGGCACCACGGTCGCCTTCGACGGCTACGTCCGGTTCGCCTCCTTCGCCGTCGCCAAGGACCCCGGCAAGGAGCTCGCGCTGGCCGCCGTGCTCATCGCCATGACCGGCCTCGCGCTCTCCCTGCTGGTGCGCCGCCGCCGCGTCTGGGTCCGGGTGTCGCCGGGCGGGGCAGGAAGTACCCTCGTCGACGTCGCCGGTCTCACCCGGTCCGAGCACACCACCGTCGCCGACGAGGTCGACGAGCTGGCCTCGGCCCTGGGGGAGCCGGCCTCGAGCACGGACAAGCAGGAGGAGCCCGCGTGACCACGAACGAGACCCTGGCCCAGCTGAGCAACCAGCTGGTCTACGCGTCGATGGTGGCTTACGCGGTCTCGACCGTCGCGTTCGCCGCCTCGCTCGCCGCCACCAAGGGCCGCGACCTCGCGCAGACCTCCGCACCGGTGAGCCGCCGCTCGGCCAAGGCCGAGAAGGCGGCGCTCGCCGCGCAGGAGGAGGGCTCGGTCCTCGTCGCCACCCGCACCGAGGCCGAGACCGGCCTCGGCGGCCCCGACGACGGCTCCGCGCCGCTCGCGCCCGGCCGCCGCGCCGGCAACATCGCCATCTCGGTCATGTGGCTGGCCACGATCCTGCTCGGCGCCGGCGTCCTGTTCCGCGGCCTGTCGGTCATGCGTGCCCCTTGGGGCAACATGTACGAGTTCTCGATCACGACCGCGTTCGCGATCTCGCTGACCTACCTCATCATCGCGCTGCGCCGCGACGTGCGGTGGCTCGGCATCTTCGTCGTCATCCCGGTGCTGCTGAGCCTGGGCCTCGCGGTCACCGTGCTCTACACCGACGCCGCGCAGCTCGTCCCGGCGCTGAAGTCGTACTGGCTGGTCATCCACGTCGCGATCGCGATCATCTGCGGCGCCTCGTTCTGCGTGGCCGCAGCGCTGTCGAGCCTCTACCTGATCTCCGAGAAGGCCGAGCGCCGCAGTGCGGAGGGCCGCCCGTACTGGGGCATCGGCCTCGCCAAGCGCCTGCCCGAGTCGACCAAGCTCGACGGCATGTCCTACCGCACCATCGCGTTCATGTTCCCGCTGTGGACCTTCGCGATCGTCGCGGGCGCCATCTGGGCCGAGAACGCCTGGGGCCGCTACTGGGGCTGGGACCCGAAGGAGACGTGGGCGTTCATCACGTGGGTCGGCTACGCCGCCTACCTGCACGCCCGGTCGACCGCCGGCTGGAAGGGCCGCAAGGCCGCCTACATCTCGCTGGTCGCGTTCGCGTGCTTCGTCTTCAACTACTTCGGCGTGAACATCTTCTTCAGCGGCCTGCACTCCTACGGCGGCGTCTGAGTCCCGTCCGCCCAGGGCCCGCGCCCGCTCCGGATCCGTCCGACGGTTCGCCGGGCGCGCGACGGCGACGTACGCTCGTGAGAAGGAGGTGACGGCATGGGCCGGGTTCTGCTGTACGGCGCCGTGTTCGTCGTCGTCCTCTACGCCTTCATCGACGTGCTGCAGACGCCGTCCGGCCGCGTGCGCACGCTGCCGAAGTGGCTGTGGGCCGTCCTCGTCCTGATCATCCCGGTGCTCGGCGCCGTCGGCTGGTTCCTGCTCGGCCGTCCTGGCCGCGACGAGTCGTCCGGCGGCCGTCCCGGCTTCGGCCGCCGCGGCCCGGTGGCCCCGGACGACGACCCGACGTTCCTCCGCGAGCTCGACGACCAGGCCTTCCGCGAGCAGATGCGCCGCCGTCGCGAGCAGCAGGGCGGCACCACGCCCGAGCCCCCCGCGGGCCCGGACGCGACCGGCCCGGCCGCCGACGGCCCCGCCGTCGACAGCGGCAGCCCCGGTCCTGCCGACTGAGCGGCCCGACGTACGGTGGAGCCGTGAGCGACGACGTCACGCCGGCCGCCGGGCCGGACGCCTCCGAGGAGCCCGTGCGCCGCAGGGTGCACCCGGTGCTCGTCTACACGCTGCAGCGCATCCTCGTGCTCGTGGGCACGGCTGCGGTGCTGTACCTGCTCGGCCTGCGCGACCCGATGTGGCTGCTGCTCTTCGCGTTCCTCATCTCCGGCGTCGTCTCGATCTTCGTCCTCGACCGCAGCCGCGAGGCCGCGGCGGGCGGCGTCGTCGGCGCGGTGCAGAAGGTCAACAGCCGCATCGAGGCGTCGGCGTCCAAGGAGGACGACCTCGTGGACGCCGCTCCGGCGCAGCCGTCGTCGTCGCGCAAGGCGGTCCCCGCCGACGACGACCTCGACGAGTTCGCCCCCTCCGACGAGCCCGACGCCCCCAAGCCCTGACCTACCCGCTCTGGATGGCTCTCGCGTCGGTAGACCGACGCGACACCCATCCAAAGCGGCCCCTCAGCCGGCCAGGGACCAGCCGACGACGAGGCCGGCCGACAGCAGGACGGCGTAGGCGAGCAGCAGGCGGCCGGTGCCGGCGAGCACCGGCACGAGGTCGCGCCCCAGGGCCCCGGCCTGGACCGTGCGCGCGGGTCTCGCGGCCAGCGGCAGGGCGAGCAGCGCCAGCAGCGTCCACGGCGTGACCGCCAGGGCGACGACGCCGGCCACCGCGAACGGCAGCGCGAGCGCGGCGATGTACGCCGTGCGCGTGCGCCCGTCGCCTAGCCGCACCGCCAGGGTGCGCTTGCCCGACACCTCGTCGGTGGGGATGTCGCGCAGGTTGTTGGCCAGCAGGATCGCGACCGACAGCGACCCGCACGCGATGCCGCCCGCGAGCGCGAGCCAGGTGAGCTCCAGGGAGAGCACGTACGTCGTGCCCATCACGGCCACGAGGCCGAAGAACACGAAGACGAACACCTCGCCGAGCCCGGCGTAGCCGTAGGGGCTCGGGCCGCCGGTGTAGAACCACGCGGCCACGATCGCCGCAGCGCCCACCAGCAGCAGCCACCACGCCTGCGTCATCACCACCAGCGCCAGCCCGGCGAGCGCCGCGACGCCGAAGCACGCGAACGCCGCGAGCCGCACCGACCTCGGCGACGCGAGCTTCTGGCCGACCAGCCGCACCGGTCCGACGCGCGCCTCGTCGGTGCCGCGGATGCCGTCGGAGTAGTCGTTGGCGTAGTTGACGCCGATCTGCAGCGCGAGCGCGACGACGAGCGCCAGCGCCACCCGCAGCGCGAACGCCCCCGGCGTGTAGGCGGCGTGGGCGTAGTAGACCTCGGTGGTGTTCTCCACGGAGAACGACGGCGAGACGATGACCGACCACCAGCCGTCGGTGATGCGTTCGGCGTCGAGGTCGTCGAGGACCTCCCAGACGGACCCGTCGCGCCCGGAGACGGCGTCGCCGAGGATCCACCAGGCTGCGGCGGCGCCGACGAGCACGGGGGCGACGGCGGCGGGCAGGGTGCGCGGACGCGCGCCCTGCACCCACTGACCGAACGTCGCCACGAGCGGCGATCCTAGGCGCTGGCGATCACCGCGCAGCCCGGCGGCTCACGACGGCGCGGAGCCGCCCCCGTCCTTACGGTGCAGCTGGGTCCCGAAGGGCCTGGCGTCCAGAGCGCCGCTAACTGAGACGGCGCAGCGCCTCCCGGTCGGGCTTGCCGTTGGCGAGCAGCGGCACGGCGTCGAGCCGCACCCACGCCCGCGGCACAGCCGCCCGCCCCAGCCGGGCCGCGACCGCTGCCGCGAGGTCGTCGTCGGACGGGCCGTCGACGACGTACGCCGTGAGCCGTGAGCCCCACGCCTCGTCGGGCGCGGCCAGCACCACGGCCTCGCGCGCCGGCGGCACGAGGGCGTCCTCCACCGCCGACACCGCGACGTTGACGCCGCCCACCTGCACCACGTCGTCGGCGCGGCCGAGCACCTCGAGGACGCCGTCCACTACGCGCCCGAGGTCCTGCGTGAGGAGCCGTCCGCCCGCGAACGAGGGCGACGCCGGATCGCCGAGGTAGCCGCGGGCCACCATCGGGCCGCCGAGGCTCACCCGGCCCACGCCGTCGGTGTCGGGCTCCACGATCACGACGTCGGCGCCCGGCAGCGGCACGCCGTCGTACACCAGCCCGCCGCACGTCTCGGTCATGCCGTACGTCGACACCGCCGCCACGTGCGCCTCGTCGAGCCGGTCGCGCAGCGACGACGACGTGCGGCCGCCGCCGACGAGCACGGCCTCGTAGGCCTGCAGCGCCGCGCGGCCCTCGGCGTCGTCGAGCAGCCGGGCCGCCTGGGCGGGGACGACGGAGGTGACCGCGGGGACGCTCGGGTCGAGCCGCCAGGTCGCGGCGGCGAAGGCGGCGGGGGAGAAGGGCGCCGCGCCGCCGATGCTCGCGAGCGCCTCCGGCTCGGTGCCCGCGACGAGCGAGCGCACCAGCACCATGAGGCCGCCGACGGAGGTGGCCGGAAGGCAGAGGCTCCAGGCGGCGGGGCCGCCGAGCCGCTCCTCGGTCGCGCGGGCCGAGGCCAGCAGCGAAGGGCCGGGCAGCAGCACCCCGCGCGGCGAGCCCGTGGAGCCGCTCGTCGCCACGACGACGGCGACGTCGGCGTCGACCGTCATCGCGTCGTCGGGGAGCACCGCGGCACGGGCCGCTGCCGAGACGTCGTCGTCGCCGTCGGGCGCGATGGCCAGGGCCGGTCCGTCGCCGGCGAGGGCCGCCGGGAGCAGCTCGAGCAGCGCCTCGGCGCCGGCGGCGCCGGGAGCCGTCCGCACCAGCCGCACGCCGCGCTCGCCCACGTCGTGCAGCCTAGGGTTGACCCGTGGAGACCGGCACCCGAGACCGTCTGCGGCACCTCGTACGGCAGGCGAGGTCGTGGTGGTGCGCGCTCGTGAGCGGGCTGGGGTGAGGCCCGACGACGCCGTCCCCTTCGCGCTCCCGCTGGCCCGCCGCTTCCGCGGCACCGAGGTGCGCGAGGGCGTCCTGCTGCGCGTCGGCGACGGCTGGGGCGAGTGGGCGCCGTTCCCGGAGTACGACGACGCCACGGCGGCGCGCTGGCTGGCCGCCGCGCTCGAGCAGGCCGTCGGCGACTGGCCCCAGCCCGTGCGCACCAGCGTCCCCGTGAACGCGATCGTGCCGGCGCTCCCCGCCGACCAGGCCGCGGCGCTCGTGCTCGACGCCGTGGCCGTCGACGGCTGCACGACCATCAAGGTCAAGGTCGCCGAGCGCGGGCAGCAGTTCGCCGACGACGTCGCGCGCGTGGCCGCCGTCCGCGAGGCCCTGGACGACGCCGGCGCCGCCGAGGGACGCATCCGCGTCGACGTGAACGGCGCCTGGTCGGTCGACGACGCCGTCGAGCGGCTCGAGGTGCTCGACGACGTCGCCCTCGGCCTCGAGTACGCCGAGCAGCCGTGCGCCGGGCTCGACGAGCTGGCCGAGCTGCGGTCGCGCACGTCGGTGCGCATCGCCGTCGACGAGGGCGTGCGGCTCGCGGGCACCGTCGACGACGCCCTCGTGGAGCGGATCCGGCTCGCGGCCGACGTCGTCGTGCTCAAGGCGATCCCGCTCGGCGGGGTGCGGCCCGCGCTCGCGGTCGCCGAGCTCGTCGGTCTGCCCGCCGTCGTGAGCTCCTCGCTCGACTCCAGCGTCGGGCTGGCCTCGGGGCTCGCGCTGGCGGCGGCGCTGCCCTCGCTGGAGCACGCGTGCGGGCTCGGCACCGGCCGGCTGCTCGCTGCCGACACCGCCGCGCGCACGCTGGTGCCGGAGGACGGCAGACTGTCGGTCGTGCGCCCGCTGCCCGACGACGCGGCGCTGGCCGCGGCTGCCGCCCGGCTCGACGACGACCGCCGGCAGTGGTGGCTCGACCGGCTGGCCCGGTGCGCCGACCTGCTCGAGGGAGGATCCGCGTGAACCCCAGCACCGCGATGGCGAGGGTGATCGTCGACGAGCTGGTCGCCAACAGCGTCACCGAGGTGGTGCTCGCGCCCGGCAGCCGCAGCGCGGCGCTCGCGATCGCGCTCGCCGAGGCCGACGCCCGCAACGACCTGCGCCTGCACGTCCGCGTCGACGAGCGCAGCGCCGGCTTCCTCGCCCTCGGCCTCGCCAAGGTGGCCAAGGAGCCCGTCGCCGTCGTCACCACGAGCGGCACCGCCGTCGCCAACCTCATGCCCGCGCTGGTCGAGGCGCAGTTCGCCGGCGTCGCCGTCATGGTCATCACTGCCGACCGGCCGGCCGAGCTGCGCGACACCGGCGCCCACCAGACCGTCGACCAGGTGAAGCTGTTCGGCTCCACCGTCCGCTGGTCGCACGAGGTGGCGGTGGCGGAGCCGCGGCCGGGGCAGGTGCGCTACTGGCGCTCGGTGGTATCCAAGGCCGTCGCGGTCGCGATGGAGCCCGGCGCCGTCGGGCCGGTGCACCTCAACGTCGCCTTCCGCGACCCGCTCGTGCCCGACGGCGACGACACGTGGGTCGAGCCGCTCGGCCTGGCCGAGGCCGGCGCCGTCGACGAAGACCGGATGCCGATCGCGGTCGACGCGCGGCTCGCGATGGCCGCCGCGCAGCCGCTCGACGAGATCCTGTCGCTGCTCGCCGGGCCCGACGCCTCACCCGCCGAGCTCGTGCCCAGCCGCGGCGTGGTGATCGTGGGCGACGTGCCCGACGTCGAGGCGAGCGACGCCGCCATCGCGCTCGCCGAGGCCTGCGGCTGGCCGCTCATCTCCGAACCGAGCGGCAACGCCCGCGGCGGCGACACCACGCTGGCCCACGGCCCGTTCCTGCTCGCCGACGCCGTCTTCGCCGAGGAGCATGCGCCCGAGATCGTGGTCTGCGTCGGGCGCCCCGGCCTGTCGCGGTCGGTCCTTGCGCTGCTGCGCGAGGCCCCGCTCGTCGTCGTCGCCGACGACCGGCAGGCGCTGCAGCGGCCCGACCCGACCCGCTCCGCCACGGTGTTCGTCGGCGTCGTCCCCGAGCCGCCCACCGAGTACGAGCTCTACGACGACTCGTGGCTCGACGAGTGGCTCGCGGCCGACGCGCGCGCCGACGCCGCCATCAGCAAGCGGCTCGACGACGCCGCCGGCCTCACCGGCCCCGACGTCGCCCGCACGCTGTGGGACGTCCTCGACTCCAGCGCCCTGCTGCTCGCGGCGTCGTCGTGGCCGGTGCGCCACCTCGAGTCGTTCGCGCGGGTGCGCGAGGGCGACGACGCACCCTTCGTCATCGGCAACCGCGGCGCCTCCGGCATCGACGGCCTCGTCTCCACGGCGTGGGGCGCCGCGCTCGCGCACCAGACCCCGCGCTCCACCGTCCACGTCGACGACGAGGGCATGGCCGAGGTCGTCACCGTCACCGGCGGCACGGCGTACGCGCTGCTCGGCGATCTCGCGTTCCTGCACGACCACAACGGCCTCGTCGTCGGCGACGACGAGCCGCGGCCCGACCTCGTGATCGTGGTCGTCGACAACGACGGCGGCGGCATCTTCGGCCAGCTCGAGCAGCACGGCACCGAGCACTTCGAGCGCGTCTTCGGCACGCCGCTCGGCCTCGACCTCGAGGCCGTCGCGCGGGCCGCCGCCGTCGACCATGTCCGCACCGTCACCGACGTCGCGGCGCTCGTCGACGCGATCGACGACGCCACGGCGTCGGGCGGCGTGCGCGTGGTCATCGCCAAGGTCGGCGACCGCGAGTCCGAGGCCGCGCTGCTCAAGGAGATCCAGGCGGAGGTCAGCGCCGCCCTGGTCGACCTCGACGACCTCGACGGCCCCGCGGAGTAGTCAGCGCTCGAGGCCGCCCTCGGTGCCGACCTCGCCTCCCCAGCGGGGGCCGTAGTGGTCGGCGAACACCCGGCCGATGAGCTCGCGCCGGCTGCGCACGCCGGCCTTGTCGAAGACCGCCTTGAGGTGGTCCTGCACGGTGTACGGCGACAGGTGCAGCCCGCGCCCGATCTCCTGCGTGCTCTCGCCGCGGAGCACGCGCTGCACGACCTCGGTCTCGCGCGGCGTCAGCCCGAGCGCGGCCACGACGAGCGGCAGCACCTCCGGTGCTCGGGCCGGCTCCAGGGTCACCGCGACCCGTGCCGACGTGCCGTCGCCCTCGAGCAGGGGAGCGGCGTGCACCACCAGCCAGCCGCCGTCGGCGCCGCGCACGCGCAGGCGCGGCACGGCGCTCGAGCGCCCGGCCTGCAGCCTCCGCGCTGCGCCGACCACGGCGTGGAAGGGCAGCGGCAGGTCGTCGAGCGAGCCGCCGATGAGCTCGAGCTGGGCGTCCGCGGCGGGCGTCGCCATGCTCACGGATCCGTCGGCGCCGACCACCACGACGGCGGGGCCCGACGACGTCAGGGCGCGCGACGCCGCGCCCGCTACGAGGCCGGCGCGCAGGCCGGCGAGGAACCACGGCGACATCCGGCCGACGAACGCGGCCTCCGCCGGGCTGAAGGCCGGGCGGTCGGCACCGCGGAAGAGCGCGAGACCGCCGAAGGCGCGGCCCTGCTCGTCGCGGAACACCGCGCGCAGCTCGTCGTGGAAGCCGAACAGCGGCACCAGGAACTCGCGCCAGCGGTCGCTGCGCTCGAGCCCGTCGACGGCGTCGCGGCTGAGCACGCCGACGGGGTCGTCGCGACGGGCCAGGTCGAGGAACAGGTTGACGTCGGCCTCGCCGTACTCGAACACCGCGAAGAGGTCGTCGCGCGCGTCGTCGACGTCGAGCTTCCGTGCGCCCGTCAGCAGCGAGGTGGCGGGGTCGGTGCGCGCGAGGCAGGCACCGTCGAAGGGGACGGCGTCGCGCAGCACCTCCATGGCCGCGAGCGAGAAGGTGTCGGCGTCCTCGCCCCGGCCGGCCAGCGACGCGATCTCGCGCTCGATCGCGGCGGGGCTGCGGGACATGGCCCCATCATGCAGCGGCCGCCGGCGCCCCGGGCATCCCAGACTTCTGGGTCCGCGACTCCCCGGTGCACGGGGATGGTGGGGCGCCGCCGGCCGGCACGACGGTGGACGGGTCAGATCCCTCGACCTGGAGCCACCATGACCGCCACGACCCCCGCCCCCGCCGGCACCGCCTGGACCGCCGACCCTCTGCTCGTCGCCCCCGACGCCTGGGTGGTGCAGTCGGCCCACGCCGACGGCCCGATGGCCGTGCACCTCAACGCGCTGCTGATCCGCGGCGCCGAGCCGGTGCTCGTCGACACCGGCGACCCGCGCTTCCGCACCCATGTGCTCGACTCCGTGTTCGGGCTCGTCGCGCCCGAGGACCTGCGCTGGGTGTTCCTCTCCCACGACGACGCCGACCACTACGGCAACGTGCTGGCCGTGCTCGACGAGGCGCCGAACGCCACGCTCGTCGTCAGCTGGTACATGGCGGCGCGGCTGGCGTCCGTGGGCATCGTCGTCCCGCCGCACCGGCTGCGCTTCGTGGCCGACGGCGAGACCCTCGACGCCGGCGACCGCACCCTCGTCGCCGTTCGGCCGCCCACCTACGACAGCCCCACCACGCGCGGCCTGTTCGACCCCGTCAGCGGCGTCTACTGGGCGTCGGACTCCTTCGGTGCGCCCGTGGCCTCCCCCGTCGGCTTCGCCGACGAGGTCGACGCCGACGCCTACGCCGCCGGGTTCGCGACGATGCAGCACTGGCTGAGCCCCTGGGCAGTCGACGTCGAGCGCGGCGCGTTCCAGGCGGCGGTGAGCCGCGTGCAGTCGCTGGCGCCGTCGGTGATCGCCACCTGCCACGGCCCGGCGCTGGGCGCGGCCTCGCTCGACGGGGCCTTCGAGCTCATGCGGTCCGTGCAGGACATCCCGGCGATGCCGATGCCGGGCCAGGAGGTGCTCGACGCGCTGCTGGGCTGAGCGCCGTCAGTCGGACTCGAGGGCGTCCCTCATGGCGACGAGCTTGGCGACGGTCTCGGCGAGCTCGGACTCGGGGTCGGAGCCCGACACCAGGCCGACGCCGGCGTAGAGGCGCAGGCGGTGGTCGGCCTCGACCGACGCGCAGCGCAGCGCGATGCCGAACTCGCCGTCGCCGCGCGAGTCGATCCAGCCGACCGGCCCGGCGTAGCGGCCGCGGTCCATGCCCTCGAGCTCGCGGATGAGCGAGAACGCGCGCTCGGTGGGGGTGCCGCAGACGGCGGCCGTGGGGTGCAGGGACGCGGCGAGGGCCAGCGCCGGGGCGCCGTCGGCGAGCGCGCCGCGGACGTCGGTGGCGAGGTGCTGCACGTTGGCCAGCCGCAGCAGGCTCGGGGTGGAGGGCACGTCGAGGTCGGTGCAGTGGGCGGCCAGCGCCAGGGCCACCGACTGCACGGCGTACTCGTGCTCGGTGTGGTCCTTGGCGGAGTCGAGCAGCGCCTCGGCCAGCGAGGCGTCGGACGCCGCGTTGCTCGAGCGGCGCATCGTGCCGGCGAGCACGCGGCTGGTCACGGTGTCGCCGAGCCGCCGCACGAGCATCTCCGGCGTCGCGCCGAGCATGTTGTCGACCATGAAGGTCCAGCACGACGGGTAGCGGGCGGCCAGACGCGTCAGCAGGTAGCGGGTGTCGACCGGGGCGTCGGCGGTGACGACGACGTCGCGCGCCAGCACCACCTTGTCGAGCTCGCCGTCGTCGATGCGCTGCAGCGCCTCGGCCACCGCGGCCTGCCAGTCGGGCACCGACATCGAGCCCTCGGAGTAGGCGACGCCGGCCGGGGCCTCAGGGACCGCGGCCGGGTGGTGCAGGGCGGCGAGGGTCTCGGCGAGCGCGTTGCGGGCCTCGCGGGGGCTGCCGGCGACGACGGTGAGCCAGCTGACGCCGGCGCGGCGGCCGACGACGACCCGCGGGACGACCACGACCGAGGAGCCGGGGGTCGCGTCGAAGGCGAACGAGGCGAACGCCACGGGGCCGCTGCCGGGGAGGCCCACCTCGTCCTCGACGTCGGCGCCGTCGGTCCAGGTGTGCCACCAGCGCTGCGCCCGAGAGAACCGCTCCGCGCCGGCGAACTCGCCGCGGGCGGCCTCGCCCCAGCCGACGAGGCCCTCATCGCGGCCCTCGGCGTCGGTGGTCACCCAGGACGTCGTCGGGACGCCGCGGGGGAGCAGCGAGAGCAGCGGGCGGGCGTCGAGGTCCGCGGGGAGCGGGACGGTCCGTACGGTCGCCGGCGGGGCCGGGACGGCGTACGGGGCAGTAGACACAAGGGAAGGCTAGGCCTCCCGCGTCCCGGCGGCAGCCCGAGCGACGTGAGGCGTGGCGCACGTCTCGTCCCACCCCACGGATGCCCGGAGGGGGTATCCCGTTCGCCCGGGTCACCGCCACCAGCCCCCGCCCCAGCGCGCCCCGCACCTCCCGACCCCGTGACCCTCCGTGCCCGCCGCGGCCGCGAGAGATGCGGTGAAGGTGCCCGGCACCTCCTAAGACGAGGTCCCGGGCACCTTCAACGCCCTCTGCGAGCCCGCCACGGTCACCGGGGGTGACGGGTAGGGCGGGCGGGACGTGTGCTGCCGGCCGCTCCCCGTCCCGGTGGGCGCGTGGAGCCGGGCGGGGGAGCGGCCGGAGGTCGGTGGGCCGGAGATCGGCGGTCCCGTGGGGCGGGGGAGCCGGTGCCGGGGTCAGGTCACCAGCACGGAGGTGACCTGCGTGGCCAGCAGCGTCCCCGTGAGCGTCATCGAGGCACTCGGGAACGTGGCGTAGCAGGACAGCGTGATCGTGGTCCCGTCCGAGCCGACGGAGATGGCGTTCGGCGGCAGGGCGAGGACGTCGTCCTTGAGATCGGCCTCGGCGTCCTTCATCGACGGCGGCTGCGCACCGAGTAGGTCGCCGCCAGCCCCGGGCGTCCAGATGCACGTGAGCGTGGCGGTGGTGCCAAGACCAGTGGTCCCGGAAACGGCGATGGAGGAGGCCAGAACGTAGATCCCTTCCGCCAAGTGAAGGGTCACGAGCGACTTGCTGTCACCTGACGCGAATGCAGTGGGCGTTCCGAGGTTGAGCCAGGCGGGGCCGGTGCCGTTGGTGCCGGGGAGGCCTTGCGGACCCTGAGGTCCCTGCGGGCCCTGCTCGCCGGGCTCGCCCTGCGGGCCCTGAGCCCCGGTCGCACCGGTCGCGCCCGTGGCACCCGTCGCTCCGGTCGCGCCCGTGGCACCCGTCGCTCCGGTCGGGCCCTGCTCTCCCTGCTCGCCTTGCGCTCCCTGGGGCCCCTGCGGTCCCGGCTCGCCCTGGGCACCGCGCTCGCCCTGCGGGCCGGGCTCGCCGTCGAGGCCGGTGAGGCCGGTCGCGCCGGAGGTGCCCTGCAGACCCTGCTCGCCCTGGGGTCCCTGCTCTCCCTGGGGCCCCTGTTCTCCCTGCTGGCCGGCCGGACCCGCGGGTCCCTGCTCGCCCTGCTCGCCCTGGGCGCCGGCCGCTCCGGCGGCTCCGGCAGCTCCGGGAAGGCCGTCCGCGCCGGGCAGCCCGTCGGCGCCCGCCGGGCCGGCGGGACCCTGCAGCCCCTGCTCGCCCTGCTCGCCCTGCTCGCCCTGCTCGCCCTGCTCGCCTTGAGCGCCGACGGCGCCCGCAGGTCCCGGGGCGCCGGTCGCGCCTGGGGCGCCCTGAGCGCCCGTCGCGCCATCAGCGCCGGGAGCTCCATCAGCGCCGGGAGCTCCATCAGCGCCATCAGCACCGTCGGCACCGGGGGCTCCGGTGTAGCCGCGCTGGCCGATGACCTTGACCATCCGGAAGCCCGCCGGGCACACGCCCTGGGAGTTCCGCGCGACCAGCGACGAGCCCGGGCGCAGGCAGACGATCATCGCCGTCGTCGAGACCGGCGTCGCCGCACCCGCGGCGAGCGAGCCCGCCAGCAGGACGCCGGCGGCCACGGCCGGGACGAGGAGGGCGGCGCGGGCGCGACGGCGCCGGGCACCGACGGTGGGAGAGGCGGAGGCGGAGGTGGTCATGCGACCAGGGCACCGGTACGCGCGCACCCGTCGCGCGCCCGCGGAGGAGAACCGTCCGGCCGTCGGCGAGGTCGGGACGGCCGGCGCGACGGAGGGCCGGGGGAGGTACGCCCGGGCGGGTGACGGCGGCATGAATCCACCGCGTGGATTCGCGAGTGTCGAGGCCCGCGTCCCACCTACGTCCCACTCGACGGACCGGGTCCGATGTGCCGGGATCAGCAGGTAGGCTGGCCACGCGCTCGTGAACACGTTCACAAGCGCACGCGCGCCCCAGCCCACCGGCGAGGAACCTTCTGCACCGTGACCACTGCGAGCACCGCCGCCAGCCCTGCGGACGACGTCGACGGCACCCCCGTCGACGCCGGTGCCAGGGCTACCGCGTCGGCGTCGAGCACCGGCCATCCCGGCCGCAGCACGGGTCTCACCGGCCACCAGCCATGACCCCTCCGGCGGCGGCCAGCCGCGCCGATGCGACCCCGGTCGCGGCAGGTGCGACGACGCCGGCGCCGGTCCGCTGACGACGCTGTACCGGCGACCCGAGGCAGCACGAGAACGACCCGCACGACCCGCGGACCGGCCTTCTCCCGGAGGCCGCCAGCGCGGCAGGAACACCCGCCCGACCCGGTACGCCGGAGCAGCACGACCCCGTAGCAACCGTCAGGAGGACGCGGTCCGGGGGCCCTGAGAGGGGCCACTAGGATCTCGTCGGTTCGCACGACGTGAAGGAGCACCACCGTGGGCGAGATCTACCTGCCGATCCTTGTCCTCGGCATCCTCGGAGCGCTCTTCGGCGTCTTCGCCATCGCCGCCCCGACCTTCCTCGGCGCCCAGGGCTACAACCGCGCCCGCCTCGACTCCTACGAGTGCGGCATCGACCCGACGCCGCAGCCGATCGGCGGCGGCCGGTTCCCGATCCGGTACTACCTGACGGCGATGCTCTTCATCGTCTTCGACATCGAGATCGTCTTCCTCTACCCGTTCGCCGTCGCCTTCGACCAGCTCGCGCTGTTCGGGCTCGTCGAGATGGCGCTGTTCATCATCACCGTGCTGGTGGTCTACGCCTACGTCTGGCGCCGCGGCGGTCTCGAGTGGGACTGACGCAGGCACCCGCGGGGCATCCCGCACACGCAGTCGACCGGACCACAGCACCAGCAGTCGGACAGGAGGGCTAGGCCATGGGACTCCAGGAGAGCCTCCCGAGCGGCATCCTGCTCACCACCGTCGAGAAGATGGCCGGGTACGGGCGCGCGGGGTCCATGTGGCCCGCGACGTTCGGCCTGGCCTGCTGCTCGATCGAGATGATGTCGACCGGCGGTCCCCGCTACGACCTCGCGCGCTTCGGCATGGAGGTCTTCCGCGGCTCCCCCCGTCACGCCGACCTCATGATCGTCGCGGGCCGCGTGAGCCAGAAGATGGCCCCGATCGTGCGCCAGATCTACGACCAGATGCCGGAGCCCAAGTGGGTCCTGGCCATGGGCGTCTGCGCCTCGAGCGGCGGCATGTTCAACAACTACGCGATCGTGCAGGGCGTCGACCACATCGTGCCCGTCGACGTCTACCTGCCCGGCTGCCCGCCGCGGCCGGAGATGCTCATCGACGCGATCATGAAGATCCACGAGAAGTCGCGCGAGCGGAAGCTCGGCGCCAACCGCCAGGCCGAGATCACCGAGCTCGAGGAGGCCGCGCTCGTGGCCCCCACCACCGGTGAG
>Ga0233425_10005046_pt1 | contig 21386 bp, 18 predicted proteins | sample Watercolumn_Towu_2_FD_181712 | JGI IMG/M metagenome (GOLD analysis project Ga0233425, IMG submission 181712) | Freshwater microbial communities from Lake Towuti, South Sulawesi, Indonesia - Watercolumn_Towuti2014_140_MG | ecosystem: Environmental > Aquatic > Freshwater > Lake | place...
GCCCAATCAACCGCTCGAGGCAGGCCCTGTTCGGGCATTCCTTTGGCGGCCTGTTCGTTCTCTACGCGCTCGCCCGCGCGCCCGCGGCGTTCTCGCACTGGATTGCCGCCAGCCCCAGCATCTTCTGGGAGGACGGATCGCTGCTGCCCAGCATCGGCGCCTTCGAGAAAGGATCGCCGGTCTGCGCCCAGGTGCTGCTGCTGGCCGGCGCCTACGAGGCGGAGTTGGCGCCGTTCCAGCAGGCGCTTCCCGACCGGGAACAGCGCCTCGCCCGCCTACGAGAGGCGAGCACGGTCGAGCGGACGCGCGCCATGGCGGAACGGCTCGGCCGCCATCCCGGCGTGACGAGCCGCTTCCAGCTGATCCCTGGCCGCACCCATATGAGCGTGCTGCCGGAGGCGCTCAATGAGGCGGCGGCCTTCGCCTTCCCGATTCATCCCGAGCCCTGCCCGAGCGAGGGCTCGAAGTAGGCCGATGGCGCGGATGGCCGGCCGGTCCGCCGCGCCCCGTGCTACGACCGCGGATGTTTGGCGAAGCAACGCGGCGCACGATCTTTTTGAAGTGGCGGCGCGTGGGATGGCTTGCGCCTCGGATCGAAGCGCGATCACCCCTCTGCTTGACCGCGCGGGAGACCGCACTTCGGCCGTGCAGCTCCGTGCCAATGAAGATCTCCAATGGGTCGAAAGCACGCCCTCACCGAACCGGCCCGGCGCGGCTCAAGCGCGCGGGGTCGGGCGCCAATCCTCGGGTGCCATCTCGAATCCGGAGAAGTCGAAGCCCGGCGAGACCGTGCAGCCGACGAGCGTCCAGGCGCCGAGGCTGGTCGCCGTCTGCCAATGGCCGGCGGGCACCACGATCTGCGGGCGCTGGCCGCGCAGGAGGTCGGGCCCGAGATGGTGGGCGGAGGCGTCGTGGCCGTTGGGGCTCATCGTGATCACCATCGGCGCGCCGGCATGCCAGTGCCAGATCTCGGCCGCGTCGACCCGGTGCCAGGCCGAAGTCTCGCCGACGCCGAGCAGGTAGTAGATCGCGGTGCCGACCGAGCGTCCCTCCACGGTTCGAGGATCGCGAAAGGTCTCGCGGTAATGGCCGCCCTCGGGATGAGGTTCGAGCCCGAGCGCGTCGATCACCTGGGCGGCCGTCAGACTGCCGGTCATTGGGTCTCGTCCTCTCTCTCGTCGCAGCGGACCAGCCAGCCGCGGTAATGCACGAGCAGCCCGACGAGCGGCAGGAACAGGGCCACATCGAAGCGGAAGCGGCCCTGCGCATCAACCCGCTCGAGCGCCTGCGTCGTCGGCCGCAAGACATGCGGCAGGGGCAGCGGGCCGAACCGCCAGCCCGTCACCACCATGTCGAGCCCGTCCGCGTGGGCACTCACCGCGAGGTCCATCGCGAACGGGCCGAACCACTCCCGCACCCGCCCGCTCCCGTCGGGGCCGGCGCGCTGCATCCGGCTGGAAAAGCGGCGGTCCGGAAAACGCCGCGTCCAGCGCTCCGCGCCCGCCTCGGGGTCGGATTCCATGCCGACGCGCACGGGGCCGTCCGCCAGGGCCGGTGGCAGCCGGAACAGCAGGGCGATGAGGGCGACCCCGGGGCCGCGCCCGCGCAGAACTTCCGCCCGGCCGCGGAAAGCGCCGTCGCCGACCGAGCCGTGCAGGGCCCGAACCGCCTCGGGCATCCGCGCGAAGCCGGCTCCGAGCACCCGCTCGAACAGGGGCACCGGATGATCGGTGTCGCGGCGGGTGCGGATGGCCAGGCGGCGCATCTCCGCCTCGATATCCGCAAGCGACAGGACACCGACGCAAGGGCGGGCGCCGGGCGGGATCGGGGCGGCGGCCGGATCGGTCAAGCGGCGGATCGCGGCGAGCGCGGGAAGCGTCGGGACGAAGGGGCCGTCGCCGGCTTCGGCGACGAGGCTCCAGACGGAGCGCGTCGGCCGCCCGGCCGCATCACGGCCCAGAACCTCGACGCTCATGCCGCCGCGGTCGCTTCCGAAGCGGTCGAGCCAGCCGGCCATCGCCAGGAAGGGGTGGGCGAAGGGCAGGAGCGAGGGCAGGAGGCGCCACCGCACCGGCAGGCTGGCGAGGCTGAGGCCCAGATGCAGCACCGGCAGTTCGAGCCCGGCCCGAAACAGGGCCGTCCGCAGACCGGGGAAACGGCCGGGCAGGATGTCGAGGTCGGGCGTCTCGCACAGGCTGGCGAAGCGCCGGCCGAGGCCCGGCACGGCGATCCGCCTGAGCAGGCCCCAGCCGGGCCGGTTCTGCCACAGGCCGGCCCGCAGCACGCGCACGGGGCGGCCCGCGTAGGAGAGGATCGCCCGCATCACCGAGAGGCCGCGGGGCGCCCGGTTGCCCGGCACGATCGCGACCCGCACCGTCTCGAGCGAGTGCCAATCCGCGGTCAGAGCGTCGACGGCCGCGTTCGACAGGGCCGGGGTCGAACTCGCGCCGGTCAGCGCGACGACGCCCCTCGCCCGTGCCGCCGCGTCGAGAGCGGAGAAGGCGGCCACGAAGTCGCGGCCGTCGGCGAGGTCGAGATAGGGCAGGCCGGCCTCGATCGCCGCGCGGGCGAGAGCCGGCACGCCGCCCTGGAACGGACCGGCGGCGTCCACCACGACGCCGGCGCCGAGCGCGCGCAGTGCCACGGCGTTCGCCCGCGTCGCGTCGAGACACGCCGCCCGCCCGCGCCCGTCCGGCACGCAGCGGGCCACGGCCTCGGCCCTGGCGAGATCGCGGCCGGCGACGATCACGGCCAGGTCGGTGGTGGCAGCGAGCCCGGCGACGAGCCGCGCGCCGAAGGCACCGGCCCCGCCCACCACGAGGATGGCGGGCGGATGCGTCAGGGAATCGCCCCCTGAGGCAGGGCCGAGCCCGGCGCGCGCGGCGGGAGATAGGGAGACGATCTGACGCCCGCGGCTTTCGCGGCTTCGCGCGCCGCGGCCTTGGCAGCCTTTTCCGCTTTCTCCGCCTCCGCCGCGACGGCTTCGGGCGTGGGTGCCATGCGGCGCGCCTTCGGCGGCGGCAGGACCTTGCCCGAGGGCGCGGCCCCGCATTCGCGGAAGCGAAGCTCGGCCAGCGGCTCGCCCGTCTCCGCGTTGATCGGCAGGCTGTCGGGAAGGGGCGGCAGGGAGGCGTCCCAATGGATCTTGCCGCCGATCGTCCCCTCCAGCGTCGCCGGCGATCCGCCCCGGCGCAGGGAGAGCAGGTCCGGCCCGTAGGCGGTGGCGACCTTGCCGGCCACCACGACCTGAAGCACGCGGGTCACATCGGGCGTGAGCGGTCGCAGGGGATTGTCGAGGGTGATGGCGCCGCTGCGCGTCACCCAAAGCTCGGCATTCTTGCCACCCTGATAGCGGACGGCCTGCCCCGGCTCGCAGACCACCGGCGGCGCGGCGAAGTTCGTCGCGGCGGGAGGCGGAGAGGGGAGGGACGTCGCGGCGCCCCCCACTGCGGCGGGCGCGGCGGCCGGCCTCGTGTCCACAGCTTTCGCATCCGCGGGCGCCGGGGCTGCCGGCGGTGCGGGATCGGCCTCGGGCTTGGGGTCCGACTTGGCCTCCGGTTTCGGCGCGGGTTTGGGCTGCGCCTTCGGACGGGGCTTGGGCCGCGGCTTCGGCTTCGGTTTGGGCGATTCCGGCACCGCCTCGGACTCGGTAGGCACCTGCGCCGTCGGCGCCTCGTCCTGGCCGAGGGCCGTCGGGATCGCCTCCGGAACGAGCGTCATCCAGGCCGCCGCGACGGCGGCGATCGGACCGAAGCGCCTCATCGCGCTCATCAGCCTCATCGCGCCGGCCGGTCCTTCGCCTCGGAGGGCAGGGGCGTGTCCGGTTCCAGCGCCTGCTTCAGCGCCCGGTTCTGCTGGTCGAGGAGTTGATCGAGCATCCGGCTATCGAGTTCTTCCGCGTCGAACCTTGGTGATGTCCCGGCGCCGCTTCCGCGGGCCTCGGCCGCAGGGTCCTTCACCACCTCCCCCTCGATCATGGGCCCCTCGAAGACGGGACCGCCGGCCATCCCGTCGCCGACGACGCGGATATCGAGCACCTGCGCCCCGCGATCGATCGGGCTGGGTTCAGCGGCATTCAGCACCTTCGAGACGGCATCCGCGTTATCGGACCATTCCTCCTCGCGGGGAAGGCGCAGCGGAGCCTGGCGCGGCCCTCTGGAGAGTGTCGCCACGAAGATGCAGGCGAGCAGGGTCGCCGCCACAGCGGCAAGGATCACCAGGGTTTCCATGGTCGGGCTGACCCTAGACCGGATCGCGCGCCGTTGCACGTGCTGGGGACACGGCACCCCATCCGGGAACGGTCCTTGCGTCGCGGGCCGAAGGGTGAGAACCGCGTGGGCGCCGCCGTCCGACGGTCACCGGCCGCTCACGACCAGGAACGCTCGATGCCCCTCGAAGAACCCCGCTCCGGCCAAGCGAAGCCTGCCGCGCCGATGTCCGCTCATCCGGCAGCCGCCCCGGCGCGCCCGACGGATCGCGCGATCGACGCACGCGACTTGACGCGCGACTTGGCGCGCGACTTGGAACGCGACCTGGAATCGGAACTTCTCGACCTCGTCGCCCGGACCCGCGAGCAGGCGAGCGAGGATCCGTTCCGCAACCCGGTCCTGGCGGTCACGCTCGCCATCACCCGCCAGCTCGACCGCGACGAGATCGGAGAGGCGGATCTCGATGCGCTGCTCGCCACCCTGCGGCGGCGGGCGCTGACGGCCCGGGCCGAGCGGCTGCGCGGCTATGTCGGCCTCGACGCCGACGCGTCGGCCGGCGAGCCGTCCCCCGTGGTGGATCTCGCCAACCGGCTCGTGGCGGCGGTGGCGCGCGGCTCGGGCGACTTCGAGGCCTTTCGCGATCGCGTCGGCCGCACCGCCTTCGCGGCGGTGTTCACGGCCCATCCCACCTTCGGGATGCCGCGGGCCGTGGCCGAGCTGATCGCACGCGCCGCCTCTCTGGCGGAGGCCGACCGGCGCGCCCCGATCATCGGCGAGGCCGCGGCCCGCTCGACCCGGCCCGACCCGCAGATCAGCCTCGACGACGAATTCGAGCAGGCCTGTGTCGCCGCCAATCACGGCCGCGCGGCGATCGACGCCTTCAACGGCGCGATCCTCGACGCCGCCCGTGCCCGCTGGCCGGATCGCTGGACCGAGCTGGTGCCCAAGCCGCTGGCCATCGCGAGCTGGGTCGGCTGCGACACCGACGGCCGTACCGATATCGGCTGGTGGGACACGATGCGCTACCGGCTGATCTCGAAGCGCATGCAGTTCGACCGCCTCCTGCGCGACCTGCCTGACATCCCGGCGACCCGCGTCGTGCGCGAGCTGACCGCGGGCGCTCGCGCCGCCGTCGAGCGCCAGCTCGCGGGCGCGCCGCTGCTCGGCACCAAGCCTTCGCTCGAGGCGGTCCACCGCTTCGCGCTCGCCCTCATCATCGAGCGCGAGCGGGCGCAGACCGATGCCGGGCCGATCCTGGCCGGTCTCGCCGCCGCCATCGGTGCCGCCGAGACCGACGCGGATCGCCGCGCCATCGCCGTGCTGCGCTCAGGTGTCGCCGCCCACGGCCTGTCGAACGCCCTGCCGCATTTCCGGCTCAACGCCAGCCAGATCCACAACGCCGTGCGCCGGGTCATCGAGCTGGAAGGTGAGCCGACCGACGCCGCGCAGCGCCGCTCGCATCTCTCGGCGATCAACACGCTGCTCAACGACGTGCGCGCCGTGCCGGTCGATTTCGGAGCGCTGGCTGCCGAGCGGGCCTCGGCGGCGCGGCTGATGATGACGATCACCCAGATCCTCAAGCACGTCGACGGCACCCATCCGGTGCGCTTCCTCATCGCCGAGACCGAGACCGGCTACACCCTGCTCGCCGCGCTCTGGCTCGCGCGCCACTACGGCATCTCCGACCGGCTCGAGATCACGCCGCTGTTCGAGACCGCGAGCGCGCTCGAACAGGGCATCCGCGTGCTCGACGACGCGCTGCGCAACCCGCACTGGCGCGCCCACCTCAAGCGCCTCGGTCGGCTCTCGGTGCAGTTCGGCTACTCGGATTCCGGGCGCTATGTCGGCCAGCTGGCGGCGACGTTCTGGATCGAGCGGCTGCGCCTGCGCATCACCGAGCTGATGGTGCAGAACGGCCTTTCCGACATCGAACTCGTCATTTTCGACACCCACGGCGAGTCGATCGGCCGCGGCGCCCACCCGACGAGCTTACGCGACCGCCTCGCCTATCTCGCGCCCGAGGATTCGCGCCAACGCAACGCCAGGGCGGGCATCCGCGAGCGGCTCGAATCGAGCTTCCAGGGCTCGGACGGCTACCTGATGTTCGGCTCGCCCGAACTCGCCGGCGCCTCGGTGGCGCGCATCGCCGAGCACGTCTTCGCCGATGCGCTGACCGAGGACGACGCCTTCGCCGACTACGCCCTCAACGACCGGGCCGCCGCGCCGGCGACCGACCCGATCTACGAGGAGGCCGATTTCGCCGCCGAGTTCTTCCGCGTCGTGCGCCAGGACATGGAGGCCCTCGTGGACGACCGCGGCTACGCGGCGCTTCTCGGCACCTTCGGCCCGAGCCTGATCGACCGCACCGGCTCGCGCCCCGTCGCGCGCCAGTCGGATGGCGGGGGCCCGGCGGCGATCACCCATCCGCGCCAGATGCGGGCGATCCCCAACAACGCGATCCTCCACCAGCTCGGCTATCTCGCCAACTCGCTGCACGGCGTCGGCCGCGCGGCGCACCGGGCGCCGGAGCTGTTCCGCCACATGCGCCAGAATTCGGTGCGCTTCTCCCGCGCCTTCCGCCTGGTGCAGCACGCCTCCAGCGTCGGCGACCTCGACGTGATGCGTGCCTATATCGACAGCCTCGACCCGGCGGTGTGGCTGGAGCGCGCCCGCCGCACCCGGCGCGAGGCGCGGCGCGACGAACTCGTCACCATCGCCGCGGCGCTGGAGCGGCTGAACCTCGCCCCCGACCTGCGCCGCCTGTTCGGCCGGCTGACCCGCGACGGCCTGTTCCTGCAGGCCGCGGCGCCGGATCTCGCCACGATGTCGACCCGGCTCGCCCTGCTCCACGCGATCCGCCTCGCGCTGATCCACCGGATCTGGTTCCTGGCCGCCCACATCCCGAGCTTCCGGCCGCAGGCGGGTCTGACCCGCGAAATGCTGCTGGAGCGCTTCCTGCGTCTCGACATCGACGGCTGCCTGAAGCTGCTCGACGAGATCTTTCCGGTCACGCCCGACCCGACGCTCGGCCTCAATTTCGGCGAGCCGCCGGGACCGCGCGACGTCGGCACCTACGAGATCGAGCACAACACGCTGTTCGGGCCGATCCGGCGGATGTTCGAGCGGGTGCGGGAGATCTCCGGGATCATCCAGCACGAGGTCGGCGCCTTCGGCTGAAGGCCAAGAGGGCGGGCCAGGGCAGCGGGCCAGGGGAGCGGACGAGGGAAGGGGACCGCCGCCCGCTTCCCGGCCTCAATGCTTCATCATGTTCTCGAGGCTCTCGAAACTGGCATCGGGCTCGACCTTGCCGGCAAACCGGGCGAGCCGGCTCAGGCTCGGCTCGGCGAGACCGCCGGCATTGGCGTAGGTGGCGAGCGCGAAGCTGACCAGAAGCTCGGCCTCCTCATGGGTCATGGCCCGGCCGCTCAGGGTGCTGGCCGCCCCGCGCACCGCGAGGGCGGCTTGGCGGAAGGCGGGATCGTTCTTCAGTTCGTCCAGGCGACTCATGGCGTCCTCGGGGCCGTCCTCGGTGTTGCGTTGTCCTGCCGGCGGCGCCGACCGCGCGGGCTCGTTCGTGAAACGCGCGAAGCCGCGTCCCGTCTCCGGCGCAGCCGATGCCGCGGCGGACAGGCTAAACGCGGCTTAAGTGAACCGGGCCCGAACGGAAACACCGCCCCGCCGAGAGCGCGGCCCGGTTGTTCCGCCCCACCCTCGCCATCCCTGCGGGCAGCGATACATTCTTGAAGTGGCCGGGCGCGGATGGGGCGGGCGCTGGCCCGCGAGGGGAGGGCGCACCATGGACGGGATCGGCGAAGGCATCGACCGGGACGAGACCAACTCGCCCGACTATCTCGACGGCCGCCGGGCCGCCGAGCGGCGCGAGGGCGCCGACGGGAACCCGCATCCGGCGGGCTCGAACGCGCACCGTCTCTGGCAGGCGGGCCACGCCTCGGTGACGGCACCCGACATCGTCGCCGACAAGATCGGCGATTTCGCCTGAATTCTCGCCCCCGGAACCATCGCCGGGGGCGAGCGTCTTCGCGTCGGCCTCTCTCGCGAAACGCCGGCCGCGGCCTCGCGCCGGAGGCGCGGCCATGGCCGGCGTCTTGTGCGGAGGCTCACCGGAGATCAGTGCGGAGAAGCGGCGATGCGGGTGCTGGAAACGCCGGACGGGCGCTACATCGTCGTGCACGGCCGGCTGTGGCGACGCCATCGGCCCGATCTCGAACCGGTGCAACGCGACCGTTTGGTTCGCGAACTGATGGAGGCCCGCCGGGCGGTGCGCGCCGCCAAGCGCTCCGGCGAGGCGGCGGCCCTCGCGCGCGCCCGCGCGGCGGTGGATGCCGCCAAGAACGGTCTCGGCGAACGTGGGCCGGTCTGGTGGACGGACGGCGCACCCGACCAGAACCGGCGCATGATCGCCAACACGCCCTACGCCGCGTGGTACGCGGGCTTGCCTGAAGCCATGAAAGCCGATCACGATCGCCGCCGACGATAGGCAAGGGTGGGGAAACGCGAGGCAGCATATGCTGCAATGCCGGTGTGCGGGACCGCACAGACGATTGTCGGGGTTTGGTCCGCACGGCGCGCGCCCCCCTGCTTGGGGCGCCAAAGCCTCGGACGCGACCGAGTCGTGCGTTGACACAGCCTCCCAGTTCTGATTAATTCCAGATAAGAAATGCACTTGAGGCCGTTCCGCGGCCTCCGCATCGTCGCGGCGCAGCGGCTCCGCCGCCCTCGCGACCGACCACAGGCATGAACCAAGAGCCGGACGGCATCCGCCCGTGAACCGGCCGCCACGGGAGCATTCCACCCGCCCGTCGGGCTTCGGATCGCTTCCGGTACGGCATCCATGGGGAACGGCAGATCGAACCGGCAGCCGGGCGGGCTCTCTCCGCTCGCGCGCCCTCCAATCTGAAACGGCAGATGGCAGCGATGATAAAACTCACGGTCAACGGAGCCGAACGCAGCTTCGACGGCGATCCCGAGATGCCGTTGCTCTGGTATCTGCGCGACGAACTCGGCCTCACCGGCACCAAGTTCGGCTGCGGCATCGCCCAGTGCGGCGCGTGCACGGTCCATCTCGGCGGAACCGCCGCGCGGGCCTGCATCACCCCGGTCTCCGCGGCGGAAGGCCAGGAGATCACGACGATCGAGGGACTCTCCCCCGACGGCAACCACCCGGTCCAGGTGGCTTGGCGCGACCTCAACGTCGCCCAGTGCGGCTACTGCCAGACCGGCCAGATCATGCAGGCGGCCTCGCTGCTCAAGGACACGCCGAAGCCGACCGATCAGCAGATCGACGAGAACATGAGCGGCAACATCTGCCGCTGCGGCACCTATCCGCGCATCCGCGCCGCGATCCATCAGGCTGCCGGCCAGGCGCCCGCCAGCAAGGGAGACCGCCTGTGATCCACGAAGCCAAGCTGATGGCCGAACTCGCCGCCGCCAAGGACTCCGCTGGTCCGGTCCGGCTCGACAATTTCAGCCGCCGCGGCGTCCTCGGCGGTATGGGCGCCCTCGTGCTCGCCCTCTCGCTCTCGGATCGCGCCAAGGCCGACGAGGGCGCGAGCAAGGAAAAGGAAAAGAAATTCGGCGCCGACGGCATGCCGAACGGCTGGCGGGACGATCCGAAGATCTTCGTCGCGATCGCCAAGGACGGCACCGTCACCGTCACCAACCACCGCTCCGAGATGGGCCAGGGCGTGCGCACCTCGATCGCCTTCACCGTCGCCGACGAGTTGGAGGCCGACTGGTCGAAGGTGAAGGTGGTCCAGGCCTGGGGTGAGGAGACCCATTTCGGCAACCAGGACACCGACGGCTCGCGCTCGCTGCGCCACTTCTTCCAGCATTTCCGCCATGCGGGCGCCGCCGCGCGGCTGATGCTGATCCAGGCCGCCGCCAAGCAGTGGGGCGTGCCGGCCTCCGAGGTGAAGGCCGAGAACCACGTCCTGACCCACGCCAAGTCCGGCCGCACGCTGGGCTACGGCGACGTGGCCGAGGCGGCAGCCTCCCTGCCGGTGCCGGCCCGCGAGAGCGTGCAGCTCAAGAAGCCGGAAGCCTTCCGCTACATCGGCAAGGGCAAGATCGGCCTCATCGACAACCACGACATCACGACGGGCAAGGCGATCTACGCCCTCGACGTGAAGCTCGACGGGATGCTCTACGCCGTGGTCGCGCGCCCGGCCGTCTACGGCGGCAAGGTCGTCTCGTTCGACGACACCGAGGCCAAGAAGGTCCCGGGCGTCGTGAAGATCGTCAAGATCGAGGGCGGCGAGATCCCGTCCGAGTTCATGCCGCTCGGCGGTATCGCGGTCATCGCCAAGAACACCTGGGCGGCGATGAAGGGCCGCGAGGCCCTCAAGGTGACCTGGGACGACGGCCCGAACGCGTCCTACGACACCGACGCCTTCCGCAAGGAGCTCGAAGCCGCCGCGCGGAAACCCGGCAAGGTCGTGCGGGTCGCGGGCGACGTCGATGCGGCGATGAAGACCGCCAAGTCGAAGTTCGAGGCGGAGTATTTCGTGCCCCACCTCGCCCAGGCTCCGATGGAGCCGCCGGCCGCGGTCGCGCGGATCAAGGACGGCGCCTGCGAGGTCTGGGCCTGCACCCAGGGACCGCAGGCCGCCCATGACCGCGTCGTGAAGCGCCTCAACCTGCCGGCCGACAAGGTGCGGGTGAACGTGACGCTGCTCGGCGGCGGTTTCGGCCGCAAGTCGAAGCCCGACTACGTGGTCGAGGCGGCGCTCTGCTCGCAGGCCGTCGACGGCCAGCCGGTCAAGTTGGTCTGGACCCGCGAGGACGACATCCAGCACAGCTACTACCACACCATCTCGGTGGAGCGGATCGAGGCGGGCGTCGACGACAAGGGCATGCCGGTGGCGTGGCTGCACCGCTCGGTGGCGCCGACGATCGGCTCGATCTTCGCGCCGGATCCCAAGCACGAACTGCCGTTCGAGCTCGGCATGGGCCTCGTCAACAACCCGCTCGCCCTGAAGAACCTGCGCTTCGAGAACCCGGAAGCCTCGGCCCATACCCGGATCGGCTGGTTCCGCTCGGTCTCGAACATCCCGCACGCCTTCGCGATCCAGTCCTTCGTGGCCGAACTCGCCCATGCGGCGGGCCGCGACCCGAAGGACTATCTGCTCGAACTCATCGGCCCGGCCCGGAAGATCGACCCGACCGAAATCGGTGACGTCTGGAACTACGGCGAGGATCCGAAGCGCTACCCCGTCGATACCGGCCGCCTGCGCCGCGTCATCGAGACGGTGGCCGACGGCGCCAAGTGGGGCCGCAAGCTCGAGAAGGGCCGGGGCCTCGGCATCGCCGGCCATTACAGCTTCGTCACCTACACCGCGGTCGCGGCCGAGGTTGAGGTCGATGACAAGGGTCAGGTGAAGGTTCACGCCATCGACATCGCCGTCGATTGCGGGCCGCAGGTGAATCCGGAGCGCGTCCGCTCGCAGATGGAGGGCGCGGTGGTCATGGGGATGGGCCTGGCGCTCACCTCGAAGATCACCTTCAAGAACGGCCGGGCCGAGCAGGCGAACTACGACGGCTACGAGGTCATCCGCATCGACGCCGCCCCCAAGGTGGTGCGGGTCCATCTCGTGCCCTCGAACGACTACAACGCCCCGCTCGGCGGCGTCGGCGAGCCGGGCGTGCCTCCGGTCGCGCCGGCGATCGCCAACGCGGTCTTCGCCGCCACGGGCCGCCGGGTGCGCGAGCTGCCGCTGCGCGACCAACTCAGCACCTGAGGCAGACGGCCGAAGCCCTCCCCCTCATCGGAGGAGGGCTTCGGCCGGACCTGAACCGGTCCCTCGCCCGCTCGATCCACGGACCCCTTCGCCGCTAGAGGAAGAGCGAACATCCGCGGCAACTCTCCGGCGGCCTCGCGACTTTCCCAGGCATCTGTGTTGTACGAGGACCGACGCTTCATGACGCTTACCGCCCGCCTCACCCTCGGCCTGTCGATGACCGGCCTCCTCCTGGCCGGGCCCGCGCTCGCTTCACCCTGCTCCGACCGGATCGCCAAGCTCGACGGCCGGGCCAAGGCCGAGGCATCGGAATCGATTGCGGCTTCGACCGGCAGCAAGACCGTCGCCGCCCACCGCGAGGGCGAGGGACAGACGGGCACCGGCGGCCAGACCGACCAGCGTGAGGCCCCCCCGGAGAAGTCGGCGGAAGCCGGCAAGGGCGGCGACCAGGCGCAGCAGGCTCGGGTCGCTCTCGAGGAAGCCCGGGCTGCCGACGGCAAGGGCGACGCCAAGGGCTGCGAGGAGGCCGTGGCGCGGGCTGAGAAGCTGATCAACGCCAAGCCGTGACCCGGCACGGGGCGCGGATCGCGCTCCGCTCGGTCGTACCTGTCGACAGGATCTTTGGAATGGAAGGGCATGGCGCGGCCGGGCCTTTCCATTTTTCGTTGCGGACCCAACCTTCCCACATTGCCGACACCGTCGTCTGCAATCGCGCATTGCTCGCGCGAAACCCGCATCTCGGGAACCTTGAGACGACCCTATGACCGAGATTTCGCCGGAGGCCCTGGACCTTCGGCTCCGCCAGCAGGCGATCCTGTCCGATTTCGGTGTCGAGGCCCTGCGCGCCACCGAACTTCTTCCGCTGCTGCAACGGGCGACCGAGCTCTGCGCGGAGGGGATGCAGGCGCAGTTCTGCAAGGCGCTCGAATATCAGCCGACGCAGGACGTGCTGCTCGTCTGTGCGGGCGTCGGCTGGGAGCCGGACTGCGTCGGCCGGGCGGTCATCGGTGCCGACCTCGCCTCGCCCGCGGGTTATGCGCTCAAGACCGGACAGCCCGTCATCTCCAATCATCTGGAGAACGAGACCCGCTTCCGCACGCCGGAGCTGATGGCGAGCCACGGCATCCGCCGCGCGGTCAACGTGCTCATCACCAATCGGGAGGGCCATTACGGCGTGCTGGAGGTCGACGACACGCGCGAGGGCGTGTTCGGCCCCGCCGACATCGCCTTCATGCAGGGCTTCGCCAACCTGCTCGGCAGCGCCATCGAACGCCAGCGCTCCGAGGCGCAGCTCAAGGTCGCCCTCGAGCGACAGGACCTCTTGAGCCGCGAGATGAGTCACCGGGTCAAGAACAGCCTTGCCGTGGTGGCGGGGCTGCTCGCGCTCCAGACCCGCGGCACCGAGAACGAGGACGTGAAGCGTGCGCTGTCCGATGCGCGCACCCGCGTCGAGGCGGTCGCTCAGGTCCACGATCAGCTCTGGCGCCAGCCGGACCTCACCCGGATCGACGTGGCCGGCTTCCTCGAAGCCTTGTGCGAGAAGCTGACGGAGAGCGCCGGCGCCCACGCCCTGCGCTGCAAGGCCGCCGCCGTGACGATGCCGGCCGATCTGGCGATCCCGCTCGGCCTGTTCGTGAACGAACTGGTGACGAACGCGATCAAGTACGCCTATCCCCAGGGGCAGGGCGAGATCCGCGTCGGGGCGGTGATGCGCGAGGATGGGGGGCTTACCGTGTCGGTCTGCGACGACGGCATCGGCCTGCCGCCGGGCTTCGATCCCCTCAAAGCGAGAGACAGCCTCGGCATGCGCGTGGTCGGCAACCTCGCCCGCCAACTCGACGGTGCGCTGACGCTGACACCCGGCAAGGGCGCGCAGTTCGAACTGCGGATGGCCCCGCGCGGCTGAGTCGGAACCGGCGCGTGGCCGGTCCCGTCATTCGATCGACGATCAGTTGCCGCCGGCGCCGCTGCTTCCGCCGCCGCCGCTGCCCTGCGGCACCGCGCGCGAGGGCTGGTTGGCATTGCCGCCCACCGCGGAATCGGTCTGCACCGTGTCCGCTCCGGTGCTGCCACGCGGAACCGTGACGTTGGTATCGGCACCCGTGTTGTTCTGGCCGCCCGTGACCGGCGCGCCGGGCCGCGGCGCCGTCGGCGCAGTGGTCTGGGCAAAGGCAGGCGCGGCGAAAGCCAGTGTCGCGGCCAGGATCAGAGTTCGCATCAAGTCCTCTCGTCCGAGTAAGGTGATCGCCGGGTCAGCGTCCGATCGGACGCAGCGGCGATCCTGTGCCCGAACAACCACGCAAACGCGGGTTGGCTCCAAAAAAGTCTTGCGAACAATATGTTCGCGTTCTTTCGACGAACCGTCGTGTCGGCATGATCGAGATGCGATGAACGGGGGATCAGAGTGACACGCCACACGACGACGCTTGCCCAGCTCACGTCTTCGCGGATCGGCCGGAGTTGCACCCTCCGCGCCACCGCGCTGCTGCTCCTCGCGCCGGCTCTTTTGCCGCAGGCGGGCGCCTCGGCGCAGGAGGCCGCTCGCCCCTCCGGCGACTGGCCGGCCTTCGGGCGCGACGCCACCAACACCCACCACTCGCCGCTGACCCAGATCGACCGCGGCAATGTCGCGCGCCTGCGCCCGGCCTGGATCTTCCAGACCGGCGTCACGGGATACTTCCAGGCCGAGCCGGTGGTGGTGGAGGGCGTGATGTACGTCTCGACCACGGGCAATCATGTGGCGGCGCTGGAGGCAAAATCCGGCCGGGTGCTGTGGACCTACAGCCACCGGGCACGCACGGAAAAGATTTTCGGGCCGCCCTCGAACAGAGGCGTCGCCGTCTCCGGCGGCCTCGTCTTCGAGGCCACCATGGATGGCCGTGTCATCGCGCTCGATGCGAAGACGGGCCGGCTCGTCTGGGACCGCGAGGCGGTGCGCCCCGAGGAGGGCGAGACCGAGACCGCCTCGGCCCTCGCGGCAACCTTGAGCGACAAGCCGGTTCAGGGATCGAGCCGGCTGGGCTTCAAGATGCCGCCGCTGGTCGCCGAAGGCCTCGTCATCGTCGGGGTGACGGGCGCCGGCTACGGCCTCCATGTCGAGGACGAGAAGGGGGGCCTCGACGGCGGCGCGGTGGTCGGGATCGAGGGCGGCTACGGCCGGCGCGGCTGGCTCGCGGCCTACGACGCGAAGACCGGCGAGGAGCGGTGGCGCTGGTACGTCACCAAGGCCGACGGCTGGGAAGGCGCCTTCGCCGAGCGGACGCCGGACGGAATCCCGCTCAACCGCGACATCGCCGCGGAACGAGCCGCCGCGCCGCAGCACGCGGAAGCCTGGAAGGTCGGCGGCGGCTCGCTCTGGATGACGCCGGCCTACGATGCCGATCTGGGCCTGATCTATCTCGGCACCGGCAATCCGGCACCGCAGAATTTCGGGCTGACCCGGCCGGGCGACAACCTCTACACGATGAGCCTCGTGGCCCTCGACGTCAGGACCGGACAGCTCCGCTGGCACTTCCAGCAGGTGCCGCACGAGCAGTGGGGCTACGACGTGGCGAGCCCGCCCTTCCTGCTCGACTATCCCACCGCGCAAGGCCCGGTGAAGGCGGTGGCGCAGGCGAGCAAGCTCGGCTGGATCTACGTCCACGATCGCGCGGACGGTGGGCTCCTCGGCAAATCCGCCCCGCTCATCACGCACAAGAACCTGTTCGTGCCGCCGAGCCCGGAGGGAACGGTGGTCAGCCCCGGTCCTCTCGGAGCGGTCTCCTGGCATCCAGTGGCCTACGATGCGGGAAGCGGCCTCGCCTTCGCCCAGGTGCGGCACGGAGCAGCGACCTACACGGTGAAGACGGCGCCGGCCGCCGGCGGGCGCGGCGAGATCCGCTACACCGAGACCGGCGAGGCCAAAGGGGAACCGGCCTACTCGACGCTGACGGCGGTCGATCTCGGCCATGGCGGTGCGGTGGCGTGGTCGCGCAAGGCCGGGAGCCGGCTCTCCGGCGGCACGCTCGCCACCGCGGGCGGCCTCGTCTTCTCGGGGGAGGAGGACGGGCATCTCGATGCCCACGACGCACGGACCGGCGAAATCCTGTGGCGCTTCCAGTGCGGGGCCGGGATCGGCGGGCCGCCGGTCACCTACACGGTCGAGGGCCGCCAATACGTGGCCGTGGCCGCGGGCGGCGCCTCCTTCACCAAGGGGTCCGGCTTCGGCACCGGCGACGCCCTCGTCGTGTTCGCGCTGCCCGAGTGACCCGGGCCGCGGGTGCCGGCCTCACTCGGCCGCGTCGGCGTCCTCGTCCCCCGCGGCCGGCTCCTGCGGTTCGGCCGCGTCCTCCGGCGTCTCGTCGGCGGCGGGGCGCGGCGTGCCGGCCGCGTAGAAGTCGCCCCGGCGCACCGCCTCGCCGCTATTGGCCATGACGCTGAGATAGGTGTTGAGCGTGTTCGGCGCGACATCGGGCAGGCGCCGCGCGATCTCGGCATGCGACAGGCCCTGCGGCCCGGCACCCTCCAGCAGGGCCTTCAGCCGACCCTTGGCCGAGTTGGCTCGCGGCCCGCGGCTGCCGCGGCCGCCGCGCCCCGATCGCGCCTCGGCGGAAAACGTCTGGGCGGTCGCGCCCATGCCACTCAAGGCATCCTCGAGGGGCGCTCCTTCCACGATCGCCGCGAGCGACTTCTCTGCCACCCGGAGCTTGGTCAACTCGGCGGAGACGCGCTCGTACTGGTCCTGGAGATCGGCCATCCGCTGCCTGACATCGGTCAGGGCCTTGGCCAGCGTATCGCCTTCGGACATGACGGAACCTACCCCTCTCGGCACGAAGAGGCCTACAGCCATAGCCCGAGGCCGTCGTCAACAGAGCGACGTCGGAGGCGTGTTTCAGCCCAGCCGAGGTCGCAGGGATCGCTTCGACCGGCCTCAGCCTCGGGCGGTCTGGGCCGGCGGCGGCAGGAGCTTGCCCGATTGGTAGTCGAGCGGATGCGGCTTCGGCGGGGGCGCGTCCGGATTCTTGCTCCAACCCCGCCGCCCCTCGGAGAGGCCGCATTCGACGAAATGAACGAGCGGGTTGCAACCGCTCTCGCGCACGTCCGGGTTGGCCCGCAGGTAACCCTCTGTGCTGAAGCCGGCGCTCGGGTCGCGCCCCTCCCGCCAACCGTAGTGGATGTAGTGGACCAGCGGCCCCTGCGGGAACGCGCGCACGTCCGGGTACCAGTAGAGATAGTAGATCGGATCGAAGCCCGGCAACGGTGTGCGGACGATCGAGGACGGCGCCCGCCGCGTCGTCAGGGCTTGCAGGTTCGCCTTCTTCAGAAACTTCTTCACGACGCGCACGGCTCAAGGACTCGCTCGGAAACGGCCGCCTTTCATCCGCGGATTGCCCATATCTGTCCAGTGTCGTGACCGACATTCGCGGCTGGAGGGCGTCATCCTTGACCCTCACGGCTCACGGGCATTCGGCGGTGCGGCCTGAGGACACTCGGGCGGGCGCGGCGCTGCACCGGGCCTCGGAGGGTCGCACGCCGTGCCGGCCGGCAACTTGGCCGTGTCCCGGCCGGGATCGGGCCCAACGCCGGTGCTGCGCAGCACGACGACCGTGACCGCGACGAGAGCGAACAGCAGGACGGCAACGAGAGCGATCGGGCGGAAGCGGGTCATGGCGCGCGTGATCCAGCGAAGCGATATCGGCGTATCCGCCCGCGCTGGCCGGCCGTTCCCGGTTCAGGTTGCGATCGTGGCCAGGGTTCAAGGCGGCTACCGCCGATCGACAAGCCCCGCCCCGCCTCCCGAGGACGCGGCTGCCGAGGTCCGGTAGAAACGGTTCACAGAGCGAAATCCGGGTAGACCAAGCAATCAGAACCGGGCAAAAGTGGCAAATCGCGCGAAGAACGCGAGGGCTGTGGAGACGGTGAGATGCGGCGGCGGGTCGTCCTGCCCGTGGGGCTGACGCTTGGCGTGATCGTGCTCGGCGCCCTCGCGCTGACGGAAGCCGGATCCGGCCTGCGTGTCAGCGCCGGTCCTGTGTTCTCCGACCTGCACGACCGATTGTCCAGCGCGATGGCGCCCGCGGCGCATCAGCCGCCGGCCCAGATACGTCCGTCGGTCCGGGTCGCCGTCGAGAGCGGCCGGGCCATCGTACGCCTGAGCGACGAGGAGCAGAACCGGATCGGGGTCGAGACCGCACGGCACAAGCGGACGACCCATCGCATCGAGGTGCAGGCCTTCGGCTCGGTCCTCGACCTCGCCCGGGTCACGGAACTCACCAACAGCTACGCCAGCGCCAAGGCGCAGTTGCAGACCGCCGAGGCGAAGGCGGAGGTCTCGCGGGCGGCTTTTGTCCGGGCACGCAGCCTCGGCCAGTACGCGACGAAGGTTCAGCTCGAGACCACCGAGGGCGCCTTCCGCACCGATGAGGCGGCGCTCACCGCGGCGCAGTCCCAGCTCCGTACCCTCGCGGCCACCGCGCAGCAGGAATGGGGCACCGTGATCGGTCGTGCCATCATCGAGCGCTCGCCCGTGATCACCCGGCTGATCGAGCGCACCGACTTTTTGGTACAGGTGACACTGCCGCCCGGCGAGACCCTGAAGGCGCCGCCGGCGATCGCCCATGCCGAGGTGCCGCCACAGAGCGAGCGCGTCGCCCTGCGCTACGTCTCGCCCGCGACCCGGACCGACCAGCGCATCCAGGGGGTCAGCTACTTCTACACCGTGACCGGCGACAGCGGGCTTCTGCCGGGCATGAGCACGCTGGCCTACCTGACCTCCGAGCGGGAGACGAGCGGCATCGCCGTGCCCGAGAGCGCGGTGGTGCATTGGCAGGGGAGCGCCTGGATCTACCGCAGCGTCGGCGACGACGCGTTCGCCCGCCATCCCCTCAAGCCGGACGCACCGATCTCGGCCGACGCCTATGTCGTGGACGACCTCGGCCCGGAGGCGGAGATCGTCGTTTCGGGCCCGCAGGCCGTCCTCTCCGAGGAGCTGAGAGGGCAGATCCAGGCCTCCGACGCGGACGACGACTGAGCATGCTCGACCACCCGTCCGCACGCCGGCTGGCGCGAGACGACGCGCCCACGGTCCCTCCGGCCCCGGCACCGGCGGGTGTCCAATCCGCCCTGGTCGCCTTCGCGGTGCGCCGGCCCGGCATCGTCCTGGCGCTGGTCCTGGCGCTCGCCGTCTACGGCGTGGTCGCCCTCGGTTCAGCCAAGTACGACGTCTTCCCGGAATTCGCCCCGCCCACGGTAACGGTGCAGACCGAAGCGCCCGGCCTGAACCCGGAACAGGTCGAGGTGCTGGTGACCCAGGCCCTGGAGGTCGCGATCGGCGGCCTGCCGGGGCTGGCGACGATGCGCTCGAATTCGATCCAGGGCCTGTCGGTCATCACTGCGACCTTCGCCTCCGGCAGCGACATCTACCGGGCGCGCCAGCTCGTGAACGAGCGGCTGGCATCAGTCACGGCCCGGTTGCCGCAGGGTGTGCTGCCGCCCACCATGACGGCGCTGACCTCGTCGACGAGCTCGGTGCTCCTCCTCGGCCTGAGCTCGCCGACGCAGTCGCTGATGGACCTGCGCACGGTGGCCGACTGGCGCCTGCGCCTGCGCCTGCTCGCGACGCCCGGTGTCGGCGAGGTGCTGGTCTACGGCGGCGACCTGCGCTCGATCCGCATCCAGGTCCGGCCGCAGGACCTCGTCCGCTTCCGCATCGGTCTGAACGACGTGCTCTCGGCCGGTCGCAAGGCGACGGGCGTGCGCGGGGCGGGTTTCGTCGACACGGTCAACCAGCGCATCACCCTGCAGACCGAGGGGCAGTCGCTGACGCCGGAGGCGGTCGCGCGCACCGTGCTCATCAACGAGGGCGGCGCGAGCGTGGTGCTCGGCGACGTCGCCGACGTCGTGGCCGGTCCGGAGCCGGCGATCAGCGCGGCGCTGGTCGACGGCAAACCCGGCGTGCTGCTGATGGTCGGGGCTCAGTACGGCGCCAACACCCTCGACGTGACGGCGGGGGTCGAGGCGGCGCTCGCGGAGATGCGCCCGGGACTGGAGCGCGACGGCATCACCCTGCGCACCGACCTGTTCCGCCCGGCGAACTTCGTCACGCAGGCCACCGACAACGTGGTTCAGGCCCTCGCGCTCGGCGGCGTTCTCGTGGTCGTCGTGCTGTTCGTCTTCCTGGCCGATTGGCGAACGGCGCTGATCAGCGCCTCGGCGATTCCGCTGTCGCTGATCGGCGCGGTGCTGATGCTCGGCGCCTTCGGCCAGAGCCTCAACACCATGACGCTGGGCGGGCTGGCCATCGCCATCGGCGAAGTCGTGGACGACGCGGTGATCGGCGTCGAGAACGTGATGCGCCGCCTGCGCGAGAACCGATGCGCCGCCGTTCCCCGATCCGGGGCACGGGTGGTGCTCGACGCGATCCTCGAGGTGCGCGTCTCGGTCGCCTACGCCACCTTCGCGGTGCTGCTCGTGTTCCTCCCGGTGCTGGCGCTGACCGGGGTGCCCGGCCGGCTGTTCGCGCCGCTGGCGCTGGCCTACATCCTCGCCGTACTGACCTCGCTCGCCGTGGCGCTGACGGTGACGCCCGCGCTGGCCCGCCTGCTCCTTGCCGGGCGTACGAACCTGCCGGTCCGCGAGCCGCCGGTGAGCCGCCACGTGCGCGGCACCTACGCCCGCGGGCTCGCTCGGCTCAACCGCCACCCCCGTCTGGTCCTGACCGGGAGTTTGGCCCTGATCCTCGCGGCGGCCCTGCCGGTGCCGTTCTTCGGCGGCGTGTTCCTGCCGGACCTCAAGGAAGGGCACCTCATCCTGCACATGGCCTCCGCGCCCGGCACCTCCCTGCAGGAGACGCTGCGGCTCGGCGAGCGCCTCACCGCCGGGCTGAAGGCGGTGCCCGGCGTGCGCGCGGTGGCCCAGCAGGTCGGGCGCGCCGAGGCCGGCTACGATCTGGGCGGCACGCATGACAGCGAGATCCATATCGATCTCGAGCCGGGTCTCGACGGCGCCGGGCAGGAGCGGGCGGAGGCCGGCATCCGCGCGCTGATGGCGGCCACGCCCGGAGCGAGCTTCTCGCTTAAGACCTTCCTGACCGAGCGCATCGAGGAGGTCGTCTCAGGGTTCACGGCGCCGGTCGTCGTCAGCATCACCGGCACGAATCTCGACCGGATCGAGGCCACCGCCCGCGACGTGGCGCGCGAACTCGCCGAAGTGCGCGGCGCGGCCGACGTCCAGCTCAAGTCGCCGCCGGGCCTGCCGCAGGTCAATGTCAGTCTGCGGCCGACCGATCTGCGCCACTGGGGCCTTGACGCGATCGAGGTGCTGGAGATCGTGCGCACGGCCTATCAAGGCGACATCGTCGGTCAGGCTTACGAGGGCAACGCCGTGTTCAACGTCGTCGTCGTACTCGAACCGGCCGTGCGCACCCGCCTCTCGACGCTCGGCA
>Ga0233425_10005047_pt1 | contig 21380 bp, 23 predicted proteins | sample Watercolumn_Towu_2_FD_181712 | JGI IMG/M metagenome (GOLD analysis project Ga0233425, IMG submission 181712) | Freshwater microbial communities from Lake Towuti, South Sulawesi, Indonesia - Watercolumn_Towuti2014_140_MG | ecosystem: Environmental > Aquatic > Freshwater > Lake | place...
CGCTATGCTCGAGCGCTGGATCCATCACTACAACTGGCATCGCCCTCACCAGGGCATTAACGGCTCAACGCCTGCCGGTCGTCTCGCTCAGTCCAGAAACAACCTCTTGACGCTTCACACCTAGCTACTCGACCTTGATGCCGGACGCCTGGACGACTTTCGCCCAGCGTGCGGTTTCCCTCTTCAGGATCTCGGCGAACAGGACCGGCGCGCCGCCCGCGGGCTCGAGCCCGTCGGTGGCGAGGCTATTTTTCATGTCCTCGCTCTTCAGGAGCTCGTTGATCTCGCGGCTTAGACGATCGACGATCTCCTTCGGCAGCCCTTTCGGGCCGACGAGGCCGTGCCAGTTGACCACCTCGTATTCCCGGTAGCCGGACTCCGCGATCGTCGGCAACTCGGGCGCCGCGGCGATGCGCTTGCTCGTGGTGACCGCGAGCGCCTTCAGGCGTCCTGCCTTCGCGTGCGGCAGCGTGGTGGGCACCGCGCCGAAGATGAGCTGCACCTGGCCGCCGATCGTGTCCTGGAGCGCCGGGCCGGTGCCCTTGTAGGGGATATGCAGCACGTTGATCTTCGCCGTGTCGAGGAAGTACTGGGTGGAGACATGCATCACGCTGCCGTTTCCCGCCGAGCCGTAGGCGAGCTTGCCCGGCTGCTTGCGCGCGAGCGTCACGAGCTCGCCGAGCGTGCCCGCCGGCACCGACGGGTGCACCGCGACGACGTAAGGCCCGCCGGAGATCTGGATGATCGGCGTGATGTCGTTGATCGGATCGAAGGCGAGCTTGTAGACGCTCGGGTTGACCGTGTAGCTCCCAGAGATGAGCAGCAGGGTGTAGCCGTCGGCGGGCGCCTTCACCACCTCGCCCGCGCCGAGGTTGCCGCCGACCCCGGGCTTGTTCTCGACCACGAAGGTCGTGCCGACGCGCTCGGTGAGCCGCGCGGCGATCAGCCGGCCGGTGAAATCCGATCCGCCGCCGGGCGCGAACGGCACGACGATGCGAACCGGCTTGGCCGGGTACTGTTGCGCGCCGGCCGGCAAGGACGCCGCCAGCAGCGCGGCGAGGATGAGCTTCCGGAGCATGATCCTAATGAAGCGTGGCGCGGCGGCCTTCGTAGATGCCCTGCAGCAGGCGCAGGGAGCCGCGGCAGATCGCCTCGTGGGTGAGGGCGTGGCCGTCGTGCTCGATGACGTCCAGCGTCACCGGCACGTGCAGCCCGGCGAGCACGCGCGCGGCGCGCTCGGCGTGCACGCGCGACACCACCGAGTCGTAGCCGCCATGCACGAGATGCACGCGCGAGGGCACGCGCAGGCCGTGCCGCGGCAGCTGCGCGAAGCGCGCCGAGTAGGCCACCACCGCGCTGGCGAGCTCCGGCATCGCCTTGATCGCCTCCAGCGCGACGGTGCCGCCCTGCGAGTAGCCGATGAGCACGGTGCGCTCGCGCGGCACGCCGCTGTTGGTCTGCTCGCGGCGCACCAGCTGCTCGATCCTCGGCAGGATCGCCTGCACGCGCGCCATGTGGTTCTCCGCCGACAGGTTCTTGGTCGAGAACCACTGCTTCGCGTCCGGGGCATTGCCATAAAGAAAAAAGCCGCTCGGCACCACCAGAGCGGCGGACGGAAATCGGCCCTGGTACTTGAAGGCGGCGGGGATCATCGAGCGCGCGTCGGCGCCGCTGGCGTGCAGGAATACGAAGAGATGTCGGGCGGGCTGCTCCTGGGTCGGCCAGAAGCGGTAGACCTGCTGCATCGGGCCATTCTCGCCCCGTCACAGGCGTTCTGTAAACTGCCCGCAACAGAGTCCGCGTTCCCCGAGGTAACTCCATGCCGAAGAAGACTTTCCTTCGCGCCCTGTGGGCGCTGACGAAGCCCTACTGGGTCTCGGAGAAACGCGGTGTCGGGGTAGTACTGCTCGCGACCCTGGTGGGCCTCACGCTGTTCGGCGTGTGGCTGGAAGTGCAGTTCAACACGTGGAACCGCGAGTTCTACAACACCTTCGAGACGCGCGACCAGGACGAGTTCTTCCGTCAGTTCGGCATGTTCGGGATCCTCGCCGCCCTGTACATCTTCAACGCGGTCTACCGCATCTACTTCCAGCAGATGCTGATGATCGAATGGCGCGCCTGGCTGACCGAGCGTTTCGTGGCCAGCTGGCTGAAGGATCGCGCCTACTACCTGCTGCAAATGAAGGACCAGGGCACGGACAACCCGGACCAGCGGATCGCCGAGGACCTGAACGGCTTCGTCGACCTGACGCTCACCCTGTCGCTCGGCTTCCTTTCGGCGGTGGTGACCCTGGTGTCCTTCATCGGCATCCTCTGGGCGTTGTCCTGGCCGGTCACCCTCTTCGGTGTCGAGATCAAGGGCTTTCTCGTCTGGGTGGCGATTCTCTACGCGGTGCCGGCCACCTGGATCGCGCACCTCATCGGCAAGCCGCTGGTCGGCATTAACTTCGAGGTGCAGAAGCAGGAGGCCAATTTCCGCTTCTCGCTGGTACGCCTGCGCGAGAACGCCGAGGCGGTCGCCCTGTACCGGGGCGAGCGCGAGGAGGGCGCGAACTTCCGGACGCGCTACCAGGCGGTGATCGCGATCTGGTGGACGAAGATGGTGAAGACCAAGCAGCTGAACTGGTTCCAGTCCTTCTACGGCCAGCTCGCGATCATCTTCCCGTTCGTGGTGGTCGGCCCGCGCTTCTTCGCCAAGGCGACGCCGCTCGGCGTCATCTTCCAGGTCGCTTCGGCGTTCGGCCAGGTGCAGGGCGCGCTCTCCTGGTTCATCAACGTCTATGCGACGTTCGCGAACTGGAAGGCGACCGTGGACCGGTTGATCACGTTCAGCGAAGCGCTCGAGCGCGAGCAGGCCGCGGCGGCGCAGCGGGGCGGCGAGCGCGCCGAAAGCCCGGGGGCGGCGCTGACGCTCGAGCAGCTCGAGCTCGACCTGCCGCAGGGCCAGCCGCTGCTCAAGCCGACGAGCCTCGAGCTGAAGCGGGGCGAGCCGGTGCTGATTACCGGGCCCTCGGGCGCCGGCAAGTCGACGCTCTTCCGCGCGCTCGCCGGCATCTGGCCGTACTGGAAAGGACAGATCTCCCTGCCGAAGGGCGCGAAGCTGCTTTTCCTGCCGCAGCGGCCTTATCTACCGCTCGGGACCCTCAAGCACGCGGCGAGCTATCCGCAGGAGGCCGCGAACGTCACGGACGCCGCCGCGCGTGCCGCGCTATCGGCGGTTGGCCTCGGTCACTTGAAGGACGAGCTCGCGCGCGACGAGAGTTGGGCGCAGACGCTCTCGGGCGGCGAGCAGCAACGGCTCGCGATCGCGCGCGCGCTCATCAACCGGCCGGACTGGCTCTTCATGGACGAGCCGACCGCGTCGTTGCCGGATGCGGCGCAGGCCGAGCTCTACGCGCTATTGAAGGAAAGGCTACCCGGGGCAACGCTGGTGTCGATCGGGCACCGCGAGAGCCTCGATCGATTCCATCAAAGGAAGCTGGCGTTCCGGGACGGCAGCCTCGCGCCCGCCTAGTCGACCCGACGCTCGATCATCCGAGGAGGATGCAGGTGGTCGTGCCGTGGGCGTAGAGCTTGCCCTCGGCGTCCTCCAGCCGCCCCTCGGCAGTCGCCGTCTTGCCGCCGAAATGGATCACGCGGCCGGTCGCGCGCACGATGCCCGTCTGTACGGTGATCGCGCGCACCAGGTTGATCTTCACTTCCAGCGTCGTGTAGCCCTTGCCGAGCGGCAGTCGCGTGTGCACCGCACAGCCCATCGCCGAGTCGAGCAGCGTCATGGCGAGCCCGCCGTGCACCACGCCGATCGGGTTGAAGTGCTGCTCCGCGGGCTCGCATTCGAATACCGCCAGCCCTTCCTCGACTTTCGCCAGGCGGTAGCCGAGCAGCTTCATGATCGGCGGCGGCGCGATCTTGCCGGCGATCAACTCGCGCATGTAGTCGATGCCGGAGAGCTTTGCGCCGGCGGCGAAGGCGGCCTGCGGGTCGTCCCAAGTCACCTGCAGAGCGCGGTTCATTTCGTCTTGTCCCTTCCTCTCAGGATCGTCTGCGTGCAGGGCGGTTGGGTTTAGCTTACAGGCAATGGCGGGTGCTGCGCCCCGCGGCGAGTTAGTGCTCGTTGCAGGTAACGGCCGGTGTGGCTAGCGGGTTGACGCGCTAGTTGTTCAGGGGTGCCGGCCGCGACGATGCGCCCGCCGCGGTCGCCGCCCTCGGGGCCGAGATCGATCACCCAGTCGGCGGTCTTGATGACATCCAGGTTGTGCTCGATCACCAGCACGGTGTTGCCGGCGTCGCGCAGCCGGTGCAGCACGTGCAGGAGCATGCCGATGTCGTGGAAGTGCAGGCCGGTGGTCGGCTCATCCAATATGTACAGGGTGCGCCCGGTCTCGCGCTTGGAGAGCTCGAGCGACAGCTTCACGCGCTGCGCCTCGCCGCCGGAGAGCGTGGTCGCCGGCTGGCCGAGCTGGATGTACGAAAGCCCGACCTCGGCGAGCGTCTCGAGCTTGCGCGCGATCGCCGGCACCGCGGCGAAGAACCCGGACGCCTCGGCGACCGTCATCTGCAGCACCTCGTGGATGCTGCGTCCCTTGTAGCGGATCTCGAGCGTCTCGCGGTTGTAGCGCCGGCCGTGGCAGACATCGCACGCAACGTAGATGTCGGGCAGAAAATGCATCTCGACCCTAATCACGCCGTCGCCCTGGCAGGCCTCGCAGCGCCCGCCCTTGACGTTGAACGAGAAACGGCCGGCATCGTAGCCGCGCGCGCGCGCTTCCGGCACGCCGGCGAAGAGCTCGCGGATCGGCGTGAAGAGGCCGGTGTAGGTCGCCGGATTGGAGCGCGGCGTGCGGCCGATCGGGCTCTGGTCGACGCTCACCACCTTGTCGACGTGCTCGAGCCCGGAGATCGACTCGTGCGGCGCGGGCTCGGCCGCCGAGCCGTACAGGTGCCGCGCGAGCGCCGCGTAGAGCGTGTCGTTGACGAGCGTGGACTTGCCCGAACCCGACACGCCGGTGATGCAGACGAAGAGCCCGACCGGGAGCTCGAGCGTGATCGCCTTCAGGTTGTTGCCGGTCGCCGAGTGCACCACGAGCTGCTTCGCGCCGGCGCGGTTGCGCAGCCGCGGCACGCTGATCTGCATCGCGCGCGCGAGGTACTTGCCGGTGAGCGAGTCCTCCGAGGCGACGATCGCCGCCGGCGCGCCCTCCGCGACGACGCGCCCGCCCGCCTGGCCGGCGCCCGGGCCCATGTCGAGGACATGGTCGGCGGCAAGGATCGTCTCCTCGTCGTGCTCGACCACGATCACGCTGTTGCCGAGGTCGCGCAGGCGCTTCAGCGTCTCGATCAGGCGCCCGTTGTCGCGCTGATGCAGGCCGATCGAGGGCTCATCCAGCACGTACATGACGCCGGTGAGCCCCGAGCCGATCTGCGAGGCAAGGCGGATGCGCTGCGCCTCGCCCCCGGAGAGCGAGCCGGCCGAGCGATCGAGCGAGAGGTAGTCGAGGCCGACGCTGGCCAAAAACTCCAGCCGGTTCACGATCTCGCGGACGATCCTTTCCGAGACCTGCTGTTTTGCGCCTTCGAGCTTCAGCGAGCAGAAGAACTTGAGACAAGACCCCAAAGGCAAAGCCGAGATCTCGTAGAGTGTCCTGTCCGCGACCTTGACGTGCCTTGCTTCGCGCCGCAGGCGCACGCCGGCGCACTCGGGGCAGGGCTGGGTGTTGCGGAATTTCGCCAGCTCCTCGCGCACCACCGCCGAGTCGGTCTCGCGGAAGCGGCGCTCGAGGTTCGGGATCACGCCCTCGAACGCGTGCTCGCGCACCTGCGAGCGGCCGCGCTCGGTCAGGTAGTGGAAGGCGATCTTCTCGCCGCCCGAGCCGTAGAGGATCCGCTTCTGGGTTGCGTCGGGCAGGATCTCCCACGGCGCCTCGATATCGAAGCCGTAGTGGCCGGCCAGCGAGTGCAGCATCGAGTAGTAGAAGTGGTTGCGCCGGTCCCAGCCGCGGATCGCGCCGCTCGCGAGCGACAGGTTGGGATGCGCGACCACGCGGCGCGAGTCGAAGAACTCGATCGCGCCCAGGCCGTCGCAGCGCGGGCAGGCGCCCATCGGGTTGTTGAACGAGAACAGGCGCGGCTCGAGCTCGGCGAGCGCGTAGTCGCACACCGGGCAGGAGAACCGCGACGAGAACAATTTCTGCGTGTCTTTCCCTGTTTCAAAAACGATCGCCTTGCCATTGGCGAGGCGCAGCGCCGTCTCGAGCGACTCGGCGAGGCGTTGCTTGGCCTCGGGACGCACGCTCAGGCGGTCGATCACCACCTCGACCGTGTGCTTCGTGTTTTTCGCGAGGCGCGGAGGATTGTCCAGCTCGTGCACCGTGCGGTCGACGCGCACGCGCGTGAAGCCCTGCGCGCGCAGGTCTTCGAAGAGCTCGGCGTGCTCGCCTTTGCGCTCGGCCACCACCGGGGCGAGGATCATGAGGCGCGTCTCGGCCGGCAGTGCGAGGGCGTGGTCGACCATCTGGGTGACCGTCTGCGCCTCGAGCGCGATGCCGTGGTCCGGGCAGTAGGGCGTGCCGACGCGCGCGAAGAGCAGCCGCAGGTAGTCGTGGATCTCGGTCACCGTGCCCACGGTCGAGCGCGGGTTGTGGCTCGCCGCCTTCTGCTCGATCGCGATCGCGGGCGAGAGGCCCTCGATCAGATCGACGTCGGGCTTGTCCATCAGTTCCAGGAACTGGCGCGCATAGGCCGAGAGCGACTCGATGTAGCGGCGCTGGCCCTCGGCATAGAGCGTGTCGAAAGCGAGCGAGGACTTGCCCGAGCCCGAGAGTCCCGTGATCACGACGAGCCTGTCGCGCGGCAGATCGACACTGAGATTCCTCAGGTTGTGCGTGCGCGCGCCGCGGATGCGGATTTTTTCCAAAGCCCGTCGAGAGAAAAGTGAAACTTGCTACTATAGCTCTTTCGCCCGGCTTCACTCCACTCTTTCATGCGGCAGGAACGGATGACGCGCGCGGAAGTTCGCGCGGGCGCGAGCCTTGCGTCGATCTTCGGCCTGCGCATGCTGGGGCTCTTCTTCATCCTGCCGGTGTTCGCGGTGCATGCGCCGGCGCTTGCCGGCGGCGACAACCTCACGCTGGTCGGCGTCGCGCTCGGCGCCTACGGCCTTGCGCAGGGCGTCCTGCAGATTCCCTTCGGCATGGCCTCCGACCGCTGGGGCAGGAAGCCCGTGCTTTACGCGGGCCTGCTCATCTTCGCCGCGGGCAGCTTCCTCGGCGCGGTCGCCGCCGACATCTGGACCGCGATTTCTGCGCGCATCTTGCAGGGCGCGGGCGCGATTTCCTCGGTCGCCATGGCGCTCGCCGCCGACCTGACGCGGCCGCAGCACCGCACCAAGGTGATGGCGATGATCGGCTCGATGATCGGCCTGATGTTCGCGCTGTCGCTCGTCGGCGCGCCGCTGCTCTACCGGCTGATCGGCATGGAGGGACTCTTCGCGCTGAACGGCGTGCTCTGCATCGCCGCGATGGCGCTCGTGCGCTACGAGGTTCCGGACCCGCCGGCGCTGGAGCGCAAGCCCGACCCGGCGGGCGGCCTGCGGCGCGCGCTCGAGCCCGAGCTCCTGCGCGTCAACGCCGGCATCTTCATCCTGCACATCGTCCTTTACGCCATGTTCGTCGTCGTCCCGCCGATGCTCGTGCACGCAGGCTTGACGCTCACAGAGCACTGGAAGCTCTACTTGCCGGTCGTGCTCGCCTCGTTCGTCCTGATGCTGCCGGCGATCCGCTATGCCGACCGGCGCAACCGGCCGAAGCCCGTGCTGCTCGGCGCGGTCGCGTTGCTGGCCATGGCCGAGTGCCTGCTCGGGGTGATCGATGCCGGCATCGGCACGCTCGCCGTGCTGATGCTGGCCTTCTTCGCCGCCTTCAACGTGCTAGAGGCCCTGCTGCCCTCGCTCGTGTCGCGCCTCGCGCCGGCCGAGGGGCGCGGCGCCGCGATCGGCGTCTACAACACCACCCAGACGCTGGGCGTGTTCTTCGGCGGTTTCCTGGGGGGCTGGGTCGCGAGCGCGTTCGGCGTCGCGGCGGTCTTCTCGCTTTGCGCCGGCCTGGTCGTGCTATGGCTGCTGCTCGCCTGGGGCATGCAGCCAGTCCCGCTGGAGAGCGCGCAGGTCAACCCGGCGGAGGGGTAGGCGTTGTATACTCCGTATGTTGTATATTTATACAGTAGCACTCACTTAACCGATCAGCCAAAGAGGGGATCGTCATGGCATCCGTCAATAAAGTCATCATCGTAGGCAATCTCGGTCGCGACCCGGAAACACGCTATCTGCCAAGCGGCGAAGCGGTAACCAACATCAGCGTCGCCACCACCGACACCTGGAAGGACAAGGCGACCGGCGAAAAGAAGGAGGCGACGGAGTGGCACCGCGTCAGCTTCTTCGGAAAGCTCGCTGAGATCGCGGGCGAATACCTTAAGAAGGGCTCGCAGGTCTACGTCGAGGGCAGCCTGCGCACGCGCAAGTACCAGGACAAGGAGACCGGCAAGGACCGCTACAGCACCGAGATCCGCGGCGATCGCATGCAGATGCTCGGCTCCAGAGCCGGCGCGGGCGAGCCGCGCGAAGGACGCGCCGAGCGGGGTGAGGGCGCGCGTGAGCGCGCAGCGGCGACCGCCGGCGCGGAAAGCGCGGGCAAGCCTGCCGCCGCGAAGAGGGGCGGGAAGTTCGACGACATGGAAGACGATATCCCGTTCTGAATCAGCGATATAATGCGCGCATGCCGATCTACGAATACAAGTGCGCCGCCTGCGGCCACCAGGAGGAGCATCTCCAGAAGGTGAGCGAAAAGCCGCTCGCGAAATGCCCGGCGTGCGGCAAGAAGAAGTACCGGAAGCAGCTTTCGGCGGCCGGATTCCAGCTGAAGGGCTCGGGCTGGTACGCGACCGATTTCAAGTCGAGCGGCAAGAAGACGGAAGAGAAGAAGACCGAAGCCAAGTCGGAAACGAAGGCCGAGGGCAAGACCGAAAGCAAGACTGAGACGAAAGCCGATTCCAAAAAAGCGGAATCCGCCGCCGCCAACTGACCGTTAAGGGGCCGCAACAGGCCCGGCATATTCGGGACCGGGAGACGCGTCTCCCGGACCCTAGGTTGCCGGGCCTTTTTGTTTGCAAGCCATGAAAAAGTACATCATCACCGGACTGCTCATCTGGATCCCGCTCGTCATCACGATCTGGGTGCTGAAGCTGATCGTGGATGCGCTCGACCAGGTCCTGCTGCTGATCCCGCCCGATTTCCGGCCCGAGTCCACCGTCGGCTTCCACATCTACGGCCTCGGCGTGGTGATCACGGTGGCGATCGTGCTCGCCACGGGGATCTTCGCCACCAACTTCTTCGGCGCGCGGCTGGTCGACCTCTGGCACGACGTGCTGCACCGGATTCCGGTCGTGCGCTCGATCTACTCCAGCGTCAAGCAGATCTCGGACACGCTCTTCTCCTCGAGCGGGCACGCGTTCCGCAAGGCGCTGCTGGTGCAGTGGCCGATCCCCGGCACGTGGACGATCGCGTTCCTCACCGGCCTGCCGGGCGGGGAGGTGAGCGAGCATCTCAAGGGCGACTACCTGAGCGTCTACGTGCCGACCACGCCCAACCCGACCGGCGGCTATTTCGTCATCGTCGCGAAGAAGGACGTGATCGAGCTCGACATGACCGTGGATGAGGCGCTCAAGTACGTGATCTCGATGGGCGTCGTGCCGCCGGGCTCGCGGAAGAACGGCAAGTAGGCCCATGAGCCTGCGCACCCACTACTGCGCCGAGCTGTCCGCGGCGCTGATCGGCAAGCGCGTCACGCTCGCCGGCTGGGCGCACCGCCGGCGCGACCACGGCGGGGTGATCTTCATCGACCTGCGCGACCGCGACATCGCGCAGGTGGTGTGCGACCCCGACCGCCCCGAGGCGTTCAAGCTCGCCGACCGCGTGCGCAGCGAGTTCGTGCTGCGAGTCACCGGCGTGGTGCGTGCGCGGCCGGCGGGGACGACCAACCCGAACCTGAAGTCGGGCGAGGTCGAGGTGCTCGCGCACGAGGTCGAGATCCTGAACGCGTCGGCGCCGCCGCCGTTCCAGCTCGACGACGACAACCTCTCCGAGACCGTGCGGCTGGAGCACCGGATCGTCGACCTGCGGCGCGACTTCATGCAGAAGAACCTGCGCCTGCGCCACGCCGCGGCGCGCGCCGCGCGCGGCTTCCTCGATGCGCACGGCTTCGTCGACATCGAGACGCCGTTCCTCTACAAGTCGACGCCCGAGGGCGCGCGCGAGTTCCTGGTGCCTTCGCGGCTGAACGACGGCATGTTCTATTCGCTGCCGCAGTCGCCGCAGACCTTCAAGCAGATGCTGATGATCGCGGGCTTCGACCGCTACTACCAGATCGTGCGCTGCTTCCGCGACGAGGACCTGCGCGCCGACCGGCAGCCGGAGTTCACGCAGATCGACGTCGAGACCGCGTTCCTCGACGAGGCGGCAATCCGGGCGCTCATGGAGACGCTCACGCGCCACATGTTCAAGGAAGCGCTCGGGGTCGCACTGCCCGATCCGTTCCCGGTGATGCCGTACGACGAGGCGATGCGCGACTACGGCGTCGACAAGCCCGACCTGCGCGTGCCGCTCAAGCTCGCCGAGCTGACCGCGGTCATGAAGGACGTCGAGTTCAAGGTGTTCGCCGGGCCGGCGAACGCGGCCGGCGGCCGGGTCGTGGCGCTGCGCGTTCCCGGCGGAGGGGCGCTGACGCGTGGCGAGATCGACGGCTACACCGATTTCGTGCGCAACCTCGGGGCGAAGGGCCTCGCCTGGATCAAGGTGAACGAGCTCGGTAAGGGCGCGGCGGGCCTTCAGTCACCGATCGTGAAGAATTTGCATGAGAAGTCCCTTGCGGCAATTCTCGAAAGAACCGGATCGAAAAACGGCGACCTGATGTTCTTCGGCGCGGACAGGGCCGAGGCCTGCAACGCCTACATGGGCGCGCTGCGCCAGAGGATCGGCCATGACCGCGGGCTCGCGGAGAAGGGCTGGCGGCCGCTCTGGGTGGTCGACTTCCCTATGTTCGAGTACGACGAGGAAACGAAGGCCTGGAAGGCGCGCCATCATCCGTTCACCAGTCCCAAGGACGGGCACGAGGCCCTGATGGAGAGGGATCCAGCGCGCGTCACCGCGAAGGCTTACGACCTGGTGCTGAACGGCTGGGAAATCGCCGGCGGCTCGGTGCGTATCCACCGCCCGGAGATCCAGGAACGCGTTTTCAAGGCCTTGAAGATCGGCAAAGAGGAGCAGCAATCGAAATTCGGGTTCCTGCTGAACGCGCTGCAGTACGGCGCGCCGCCGCACGGCGGCATCGCCTTCGGCTTCGACCGCATGGTCGCGCTCATGGCGGGGGTCGAGGCGATCCGCGACGTGATCGCGTTCCCGAAGACGCAGCGCGGCCTGGACCTTGTCACCGGCGCGCCTTCGCAGGCGACCGAGAAGCAGCTGCGCGAGCTGCACATCCGCCTGCGCAATCCGCAGCAGCAGTGAGGTTTTCTCTCGGGATTCTTTTCTTCGTTTGTTCCTTCAGCGCTCTCGGCTTTTCCGAGAGTGTCGAAAAGAAAAAGCTTCCAACAGAAGCAATCGAGACCATCGCTCTCATCAGGAAGGGCGGGCCGTTTCCGTACGAGCGCGACGGCGTGGTGTTCAACAACCGCGAGAAGCAGCTTCCGGCGCGCGAGCGCGGCTGGTACCGCGAGTACACGGTGAAGACGCCCGGCGCAAAGAACCGCGGCGCGCGCCGCATCGTCGCGGGGCGCGATGGTACGCTCTACTACACCGACGATCATTACCGCACGTTCCGGCGCATCCTGGAATAGATGGGCAAGCTCCTGCAGCGGCTGGAAGACGCCGCCAAGTCCGGTGTGTACCGCTCGGCGCACGCCCGCGATATCGGCGATGCGCTGCAAGGCAGCGCGCTGATGCTGAGGCGCATCGATCTCGCAGGCGCGGCCGGCAAGGAGGCGATGCTGGAGCGCATCGCGCGCGCGCTCGACTTCCCCGCGTGGTTCGGCGGCAACTGGGATGCGCTCGAGGACTGCCTCGGCGATCTGTCCTGGACCGGAGCCGAAGGGCATGTGCTGCTCTTCGAGGGCGCGGCGGCCACCGAGGAGCACGCGACGCTCGTCGACGTCCTGCGCTCGGCGGCGGCGTTCTGGACCGCGCGCAAGCGTCCGTTCTTCGCCGTATTCATCGGAGCTCAGGCGCCGCGCCTGCCCGCGCTCTACCGCGAAAGGTGACGCCGAAACATCCCGTCTCGGTGCTCGTGCTCGTGCACACCGCGGCGCTCGAGGTGCTGCTGCTCGAGCGCGTGGCGCGCGCCGGCTGGTGGCAGTCGGTGACCGGCTCGCTGGACTCGCCGGGCGAGCCGCTCGAGGCGGCGGCGCGGCGCGAGGTGCGCGAGGAAACCGGCCTGGATGCGCGCGCGGGCACGCTGCGGCGCTGGGACCTCGTGTATACCTTCGAGATCTTTCCGCAATGGCGGCACCGCTTCACGGCGGGGACGACCCACAATACCGAGCACGTGTTCAGTCTCGAGCTCGCAGCGAAGGTGGGCGTGTCGCTCGCGCGGGAGGAACATCGTGCGAGCAGGTGGCTTCCCTGGCGCGAGGCCGTCACAGAATGCTTCTCATGGTCGAATCGAGACGCCATCCGCATCCTGGGCGAGCACTCGCGCTAGGCGTCTTGCTCCTCGTCTCGACCGCCACCCAGTCGAGAGAGGAGGTGAGCCTCGAGGCCGCGCGCCGCGGCGACGCGCTCGAAATCGCCTGCCGCGCCACGCTCGAAGCGCCGCCCGAACTCGTCTGGCAGACGCTCACCGACTACAACCGCCTGCACGAGTTCATCCCGGGCATGCGCCGCAGCCGCGTGCTCGAGAGCCGAGGCGCGGTGTCCGTGATCGAGCAGTCGGGCGAGGCGCGCTTTCTCTTCCTCAGCTTCCCGATCGAGGTGACGCTCTCGTCCACCGAGCGGGCGCCCCATTCGATCGAGGCGACGATGATCAAGGGCAACCTGAAGCGCCTGCAGGGGACCTACCGCATCGAGCCGCGGCGCGACGGACGTGTCGCGCTGACCTGGACCGGGGTGATCGAGGCGCTCTCGATGTCGCCGCTGCTGGGCGAGATGGTCATGCGCGCGAGCGTCGAGGACCAGTTTCGCGGCATGGTGCAGGAGATCGCGCGCCGCGCGGCGGCCCGGCGCGAGGCGGAGACCCGGAAGTGAGCCTACGCGCCGCCGCGGCGCTCGCCCGGGCAACGCTCGCGCTTGCGCTCGGCGGCTGCGCCACGCCCGAGGCGCTGTACCGCGCGCACCTCGAATCGCGCGCCGACCGCATCCGCGAATGCGCCGATTGGTACCGCGACATCGACGCGCGCATCGACGCCGCCGGGGTGCGAGATGCGCAGGAGGCGCGCGTCGCCGGCTTTCCCTACCTGCGCGTGAGCCGGCTGCTCGCGGCGCTGCGGCCGCGGGCTGCAGCCGACCCGCTCGCGCTGCAGGCGCTCGCCGAGCGCATGCTGCTCCTCGACCTGGACGCGCGCCGCTTCGAGTTGCGCAACCTACCGCTCGCGCCGGCGGAGGACTCCAGCCATCCGCTGGGCCTGCGCGCCGCGATGGAGCGCACCGCGAGCTGCGGGCGCCTGCTGCAGGAGATCGACCTCGCCAGGCCCGAGTCGCGCGCGGCGCTGCTCGCGCGCGCCGAAGTCCCGGACGACTACGCGCGCGCGCACCGGATCCTCGGCCTGTACGCGCTGACGCGCATCCCGTTCGCCGCCGGTGTCAGGCGCCACGAGGCCGAGGTGCGCGCCGCGTTCGCGCGCGAGCCCGCAACGCCGCCGGGCGCGAGCGTGCTGCGCTACGACCCGCCGCGCCTGCCGCGGCCGATGCCGCGCTCGCGCGTGAGCGCGATCCTCGCGGCCACGTCCGATAACGCGCTGGGGATTCCCGAGCCGACCGAGGCCGACCTCGCGGAGCTGTTTCTCGCGCACGCGCCCAGCTTCGAGATCGAAGTGGTGACCGACGCGGACCGTTTCGGGGCGCTGCGCTGGCTGCCGCGCGACCTTTCGCCGAGCGTGGAAGGCGGCGCGCTTGCGGTCTACGCGCATCCGGCGTGGACGCGCTACGGCGGCAAGGTGCTCCTGCAGCTCGTCTACACGATCTGGTTCCCGGAGCGGCCGCCGCTCGCGCCGGACGACCTGCTCGCCGGCCGGATCGACGGTGTGACGTGGCGCGTCACGCTCGCGCCCGACGGCGAGCCGCTCCTGTACGACTCGATCCACCCATGCGGCTGCTTCCACCTTTTCTTCCCTACGCCGCGCGCGCTCGCCCGGCCGGCGCCGGGCGGCCTAGAAGAATGGGCGTTCGCGCCGCAAGCGCTGCCGCGCATCGCCGAGGGCGAGCGGCCCCTGCTGCGCATCGCGACGCGCACGCACTACATCGAGCGTGTCTCGGTATTGCGCGGCGCCAACAGTCTGGTGCGCTACGACATCCGCCCGTACCACGAGCTGCGCTCGATGCAGCGCATGGAGGGCGGGCGCAGGAGCGCGTTCGGCGCCGATGGCCTGATGCCGGGCACCGAGCGCCCGGAGCGGCACGTGTTCTGGCCGATGGGCATCCGCTCGGCCGGCGCGATGCGCCAATGGGGGCGGCAGGCGACCGCGTTCGTCGGCCGCCGGCACTTCGACGACCCCGATCTGCTCGAGAAGCGCTTCACGCTCGACCTGGGGCGGCCGCAATGAGCCGGAAGCTTCGCGTCGTTACGCTCAACATCCACAAGGGGCTGTCGCAGTTCAACCGGCGCGTGGTGATCCACGAGCTGCGCGAGGGCCTGCGCGCGCTCGAGCCCGATCTCGTTTTCCTGCAGGAGGTGCAGGGCCTGAACGAGCGCCATGGGCTGCGCTACGCGGCGTGGCCGGTCGCGCCGCAGCACGAGTTCCTCGCCGGCAGCGACTACCAGCACGTCTACGGCCTGAACCGCGTGCACCAGTACGGCCACTACGGCAACGCGGTGCTGTCGCGCTTCCCGATCGTCTCCTCGGAGAACGAGGACGTCTCCGACCATCGCTTCGAGCGCCGCGGCATGCTGCACGCCCTGGTCAAGGTGCCGGGCTGGAAGCGCAACCTGCACTGCGTGTGCGTGCACCTGTCGCTGCACGAGCGCGGCCGGCGCCGGCAGCTGGATGCGATCGCCGCGCGCCTGGAGCAGCTCATCGCCTCGAAGATGCCGGTCATCGTGGCCGGCGACTTCAACGACTGGCGCCAGCGAGCCAGCGGCATCCTGGAGAAGAGCCTCGGCATGACCGACGTCGCGGTCGCGAGCGCGAACGCTCACCAGCGCACCTTCCCGAGCCGGCTGCCGCTCCTGCGCCTGGATCGCATCTACGCGCGCGGATTCGCGGTGGTGCGCTCCGAGGTGCACCGCGGAGCGCCCTGGTCGCTGCTCTCGGATCACCTCGCGCTTAGCGCGGAGCTCGAGCGTGATTGACTACACCAGTGACAACCGGCTTACGCTGCTGCGCAACGGCGAGCAGTATTTTCCGGCGCTGGTCGCGGCCCTGGACGCGGCGCGTACCGAGATCTTCCTGGAGACCTACATCTTCGCCGATGACGAGACCGGCAGCCTCGTTGCCGACGCGCTGGCGCGCGCCGCGGCGCGCGGCGTCGCCACGCGCCTGCTGATCGACGGCTTCGGCGCACGCGACTTCGCGCCACGCTTTCGCGACATGCTCGCGCGCGCGGGCGCCGAGCTGCTGGTGTTCCGCCCGCAGGTCAACGCCTGGCCATTCTGGAAGAAGCGCAGCCGCCTGCGCCGCATGCACCGCAAGCTCGCGTGCGTCGACGGCGCGCTCGCGTTCGTCGGCGGCATCAACATCGTCGACGACTTCGACACACCCGAGCCGGGCGCGCCACAATTCGACTACGCGGTGCGGATCGAGGGGCCGCTGGTTGCGCAGGTGCGCGCCGAGGCGGCAAAGCTCTGGTCGGGCGTGGCGTGGGCGACGGTCGGCCGGCGCTGGCCGGGGCCGAGCCTGTTCCGGAGGCGCGGCGCCTGGCGCTCGCTGCAGGCCGCGGCGGCGCCCGTGCCTAACGCCGGCGCGCAGCGCGCCGCACTCGTCGTGCGCGACAGCCTGCGGCACCAGCGTGCGATCGAGAACGCCTACCTAGAGCAGCTCGACCGCGCGACGAGCGAGGTCGTGCTGGCCAACGCCTACTTTTTCCCGACGCGCCGTTTCCGCCGCGCGATGCTCGACGCGGCGCGCCGCGGCGTCGCCGTCACGCTGCTGCTGCAGGGGCAATCGGACCATCCGCTGCAGCACTACGCATCGCGCGCCCTGTATCGCTCGCTGCTCAGGGCGGGAATCCGGATCTTCGAGTACCTGCCCAGCATTCTGCACGCCAAGGTGGCGGTGTTCGACCAGCGCGTCGCGACGGTCGGCTCCTCGAACATCGATCCGCTCAGCCTCGGGCTCGCGCGCGAGGCAAACGTGTTCGTCGACGACGCGGCGTTCGCCGCCGAGCTGCGCGCGAGCCTGCATGATGCGCTCGAGAACCGCGCGCGCCCGGTCGCGCGCACCTACTGGCGGCGGCTGCGCTGGGGCCTCAAGGTGCGCATCTGGCTCGCCTACCGCTTCGTCCAGCTCGCGCTGCAGATCTACCGCTTCAACTGGCTGCGGTAGGGTTTCGGCGCCGGAACATCCCCCAGCCCTCCATGGTCATCACGGTCTCGCCGCGCTGGTTGACCGCTTCCCAGCGCGACTGCAGCAAGCCGATCTCGGGCTTGCTTGCCGAGGCGCGTGCGCCGATCGTGTCGCGGTAGTACGTGATCGTGTCGCCGGCGCGCACCGGCGCGAGCCAGCGGATGTTGTCCAGGCCGGGCGAGCCGAGGCTCGCCGAGCGGCTCACGTACTTGTCGACCATGAGCCGCATCGCCATCGAGCAGGTGTGCCAGCCGCTCGCGATGAGGCCGCCGAAGAACGAGCTCTTGGCCGCTTCCGGGTCGACATGGAACGGCTGCGGATCGAACTGGCGCGCGAAGGCGATGATCTCGGCCTCGGTGAAGGTGTGCTTGCCCATCTCCATGCGGCCGGGATCGTGCAGGTCCTCCCAGTGGAGCAGGTCGTCGGCGGGGAGGGACATGAGGCTAGCCCTCGAGCGGCGCGGTGCGCTCGTAGGCGCGCACCTTGGCGCGCAGGTCCTCCGGCAGCGGCGCCGGTTTCATGGTCTTGATGTCGACGTTCACATAGACCAGCTCGGCGGTGACGAGGGGCACATCCCGAATGATTTCGAATGCATAGGTCATGCTGCTGCGACCCAGCCTGGCGACGCGGCAGTACACGGCGAGCTCGTCGTCGTAGCGCGCCGGTCCCAGATACTCGACCGCCGCCTTGCGCAGGAAAATGTCGTTCGCGTACTTCTTGAGGTAACCCTCGGGATAATCCACGCCGATCGCGCGCCAGTGCTCGGCAATCGTGGTGTCGATGTAGGTGAGGTAGTGGGCGTTGAACACCACCTTCTGCATGTCCACTTCGGCCCAGCGCACGCGCAGCCGGTGCACGCACTTGAAGTCTTCTTGCGCCATATTTTCAAAGTGTAATATGGCCTGCGCGATGGACGAGATCGTGTTGCGCAGCCTGGCGAAATGGCCGAACGTGCCCGACGTCTACGGCTGGCTTTCTCTCGACAGACGAGGCAATTGGCTGATCAAGGGTGAGCGGATCGGCAATTCCGCCTTGAAAGACTTCATTTCGAGAAACTACCAAGCCGACGAGCGGGGCTGCTGGTATTTCCAGAACGGCCCGCAGCGCGTGTTCGTGCTGCTCGCCTACACGCCGCTCGTCGTGCATTTCGACGGCGACACTCTGCGCGATCACTGCGGACGGGCATTCTCCAGGAAGGAGGAATTCCTGGACGAGGAAGGATCGGTCCTGATCTCAGGCGAGCCGGGGGTCGCGCTCCTCGATGACCGCGATCTGGAGCGCTACGCGGGCCATCCGGAAAGGCTTGCCAAGGTGGCGAAAGCCGAGGTGCCGAAACGGTTCGGTTTCGTTGTCGAACCGGCCGCTTGAATCCTTGCACCAGGAGGGAAACCTCTTTATAATCCGACCTCTTTTTTGCACCCCGGGGCGGCCACGCGTGCACTCGAGCGAGCCGCCCGGTTTGTTTCTGGAAACCGCAAAACTTAAGAAAAGATGCCTACCGTCAATCAGTTAATGCGCCACGGGCGCGGCGCGAAGCGGGACAAATCGAAGGTCCCGGCGCTGGCAGGCTCGCCGCAGAAGCGGGGAGTGTGCACGCGCGTGTACACGACGACGCCGAAGAAGCCGAATTCCGCGCTGCGCAAAGTCGCCAAAGTGCGGCTGACGAACGGCTTCGAGGTGATCGGCTACATCGGCGGCGAAGGGCATAACCTGCAGGAGCACTCGGTCGTGCTGATCCGCGGCGGCCGCGTCAAGGACCTGCCCGGCGTGCGCTATCACATCGTGCGCGGGTCGCTCGACACCCAGGGCGTGAAGGACCGCAAGCAGGCGCGCTCCAAGTACGGCGCCAAGATGGCGAAGTCGGCCTAAGAAAAAGAGAAGACCATGCCTCGCCGCCGCGAAGTTCCGAAGAGAGAAATCCTGCCCGACCCGAAGTTCAGCAACGTCGACCTCGCCAAGTTTGTCAACGTGCTGATGACGCGCGGCAAGAAGTCCGTCGCCGAATCGATCGTCTACGGCGCGCTCGACATGATCAAGACGAAGTCGGGCAAGGACCCGATCGAGGTGTTCACGCAGGCGGTGCAGAACGTGAAGCCGATGGTCGAGGTGAAGAGCCGCCGTGTCGGCGGCGCGAACTACCAGGTGCCGGTCGAAGTGCGGCCGGTGCGGCGCGTGGCGCTTTCCATGCGCTGGATCCGCGAGGCGGCGCAGAAGCGCGGCGAGAAGTCGATGACCGCGCGCCTGGCCGGCGAGCTTGCCGAAGCGGCGGAGGGACGCGGCGGCGCGATGAAGAAGCGCGAGGAAGTGCATCGCATGGCGGAGGCCAACAAGGCCTTCTCGCACTACCGCTTCTAGGGACAACAGGAAAAATGAACGTGGCCCGCAAGACCCCCATCGAACGCTACCGGAACATCGGCATCTCGGCGCATATCGACGCCGGCAAGACGACCACGACCGAGCGCATCCTCTTCTACACCGGCGTCAACCACAAGATCGGCGAGGTGCACGACGGCGCGGCGACCATGGACTGGATGGAGCAGGAGCAGGAGCGCGGCATCACGATCACGTCGGCCGCCACGACCTGCTTCTGGAAGGGCATGGACATGTCCTACCCCGAGCACCGCATCAACATCATCGACACGCCGGGCCACGTCGACTTCACGATCGAGGTCGAGCGCTCGATGCGCGTGCTCGACGGCGCCTGCATGGTGTACGATGCGGTCGCCGGCGTGCAGCCGCAGTCCGAGACGGTCTGGCGCCAGGCCAACAAGTACCGCGTGCCGCGCCTCGCGTTCATCAACAAGATGGACCGCGTCGGCGCGACCTTCTTCAAGTCCTACGGCCACATCAAGGACCGCCTCAAGGGCAACCCGGTGCCGATCCAGATCCCGATCGGCGCCGAGGACAAGTTCGAGGGCGTGGTGGACCTCGTGACGATGCAGGCGATCTACTGGGACGAGGCATCCCAGGGCATGAAGTTCGACAAGAAGCCGATTCCGGCCGAGCTCGCGGACGAGGCCAAGGAATGGCACGGCAAGATGGTCGAGGCCGCCGCCGAGGCGAACGAGGAGCTGATGAACAAGTACCTCGAGTCGGGCGAGCTCTCGATCGAGGAGATCAAGAAGGGCCTGCGGCTGCGCACGATCTCCAACGAGATCGTGCCGATGCTGTGCGGCACCGCGTTCAAGAACAAGGGCGTGCAGGCGATGCTGGACGCCGTCATCGACTACCTGCCCTCGCCGGTGGACATCCCGCCGGTGAAGGGAGAGAACGAGAAAGGCCAGCCCGACACGCGCAAGCCCGCCGACGACGCGCCGTTCGCGGCCCTGGCGTTCAAGATCATGACCGACCCCTTCGTCGGCCAGCTTACGTTCGTGCGCGTCTACTCCGGCGTGCTGAACTCCGGCGACACGGTGCTAACCTCGATGAAGGGCCGCAAGGAGCGCATCGGGCGCCTGCTGCAGATGCACGCCAACGAGCGCGAGGAGATCAAGGAAGTGCGCGCCGGCGACATCGCGGCGGTGGTCGGCCTGAAGGACGTGATCACCGGCGAGACCATCAGCGACGTGAAGAACTCGATCACGCTCGAGAGGATGGAGTTCCCGGACCCGGTGATCTCGCAGGCGGTCGAGCCCAAGACCAAGGTCGACCAGGAGAAAATGGGCATGGCGCTCGGGCGGCTCGCGCAGGAGGACCCGTCCTTCCGCGTCCGCACCGACGAGGAGTCCGGCCAGACCATCATCTCGGGCATGGGCGAGCTGCACCTGGAGATCATCGTCGACCGCATGAAGCGCGAATTCGGCGTCGATGCGTCGGTCGGCAAGCCGCAGGTCGCCTACCGCGAGACCTTCAAGAAGACGCTCGAGTCCGAGGGCAAGTTCATCAAGCAGTCCGGCGGCCGCGGCCAGTACGGCCACGTGTGGCTGAAGCTCGAGCCGCAGGCGCCCGGCAAGGGCAATGAGTTCGTCGACGCCGTCAAAGGCGGCCGCGTGCCGAAGGAATTCATCCCGGCGGTGCGCAAGGGGATCGACGAGGCGCTCAACGAAGGCGTGCTTGCCGGCTACCCGGTGGTCGACGTCAAGGCGACGCTCTTCGACGGCTCCTCGCACGACGTCGATTCGAACGAGAACGCGTTCAAGATGGCCGCGATCTTCGCCTTCAAAGACGGCATGCGCGCCGCGCAGCCGACGCTGCTCGAGCCGATCATGGCGGTCGAGGTCGAGACGCCGGAAGAGAAGATGGGCGACGTGATCGGCGACCTGTCGGGCCGGCGCGGCGTGATCCAGGGCATGGACGAGCTGCCCGGCGGCAAGGCAATCAAGGCCGAGGTGCCGCTCGGCGAGATGTTCGGCTACTCGACAACGCTGCGCTCGCTAACGCAGGGGCGCGCGACCTACACGATGGAGTTCAAGCACTACGCCGAGGCGCCGAAGAGCGTCGCGGACGCCATCATCAACAAGGACAAGGATAAGAAGTAGGAGCCGACATGGCCAAGAGCAAATTCGAGAGAACGAAGCCGCACGTGAACGTGGGGACGATCGGGCACGTGGATCACGGCAAGACGACGCTGACGGCGGCGATGACGCACATCCTTGCGAAGAAGTACGGGGGCGAGGCGAAGA
>Ga0233425_10005048_pt1 | contig 21375 bp, 20 predicted proteins | sample Watercolumn_Towu_2_FD_181712 | JGI IMG/M metagenome (GOLD analysis project Ga0233425, IMG submission 181712) | Freshwater microbial communities from Lake Towuti, South Sulawesi, Indonesia - Watercolumn_Towuti2014_140_MG | ecosystem: Environmental > Aquatic > Freshwater > Lake | place...
TGGAGGATCAGAAACACCGGACCCTTTTCCTTATGGCCATAATGACCGGGGCCAGACAAGGGGAACTCTTGGGGCTAAAGTGGGGGGACTTGGACCTTGAAAAAAAACAAGTCTATATCCAAAGGACCTTTAACAATGGCCGGGAATTTCCAACAAAGACCAAAGGGTCAAAAAGGAAGATTGATCTCTCTCCCACCCTATTGACCGAACTAAAAAAGTGGAAGCTGGCCTGTCCTAAGACCAAACCGGACCCAAGGAACCCCGATGGTCCTGAAATCGAAATTGAATTGATGTTTCCCAATGAGGCCGGGGAACACATTGACAAAAACAACATGATAAAACGATACTTTGAACCCGCTTTAGGGAAGGCCGGAATTATCGAAATTGAGAAGGAAAAAGAAAAAGTCGAGGGCACAAAGAAAATAAAGGTTAGCCGGAAGATCAAAGGTCCGAAAGTCCGCTTTCATGACCTAAGACATACCTTTGCCAGTCTTCTAATTGAGCAAGGGGAAAATATAAAATACATCCAAACCCAATTGGGTCATTCCACCCCAGTTGTTACCCTGACCGTCTATGCCCATCTTATGAAAGAGACCAATCAAGAGGCCGTCGAACGGCTGGAAAATACAATTTTTCAGGTTGGGCACAAAATGGGCACAGAAACAAAAAAGGACTTAACCGCAAATGGCTAAGTCCTTGTTATTGTTGGTAGGCACGAAGGGTCTTGAACCCTTGACCTCTACCGTGTCAGGGTAGCGCTCTCCCCCTGAGCTACGTGCCTGTTGTTAGCTACTGCTTAACAATTATCCTCTTTGGTGTCAAGCAAAAAGGCCTATTTTTCTTGCTGATTTCTATTTAAGTCAAAATCTTCAGACCGGAAAAAATGTAATGGAATCCTGAAAGGAGGGTACAAATCAAAGTCGAAAAAACCAATCCCTGTCTTAACCAATCGGCAATATGAATATAACCGCTGGAGAGAATCAGCAATATTAAGAGTACCTGAAAGATGGTGGTTATCTTGCTGATGACGGTCGGTTTGATCTCAAAATGGACCTGACTGAGAAACAGGATACTGACCCCCACCAGAATGACCACGTCCCGACTAATCACGATGACCGACAACCAGACCGGGATCTCCTTCAAAACCGCCAGGGCAATATAAGCGGTGGACAACAACATTTTGTCGGCAATAGGATCTAATAAAGAACCTAAACGGGTCTTTTGGGAAAACCAGCGGGCAATCAAGCCGTCTAATCCATCAGTGACCGCTGCTCCGGTAAAAACCCATAAGGCCTGGTTAAAGGATCCATTTATCAAAAGAATGGCGAACCAGGGAATCAGAATAATTCGAATGAGGGTTATAATATTCGGGATGGACATATCGTATCAGTGCTTTAAAAAATCAAGCATTTTCGAATGGATCTTATCAAATTCCGTTGGGGAATACCAGTTCAAATTACATTCCCGTCCCAGCCAGGTTAATTGTCTTTTGGCGTAATGACGGGTATCCCTTTTTAATGTTTCCAAAGCCTGTTCCATAGGCCAGTGACCTTGGAGAACGCCCACCAAATGGCGGTACCCTAAAGACTTCATGGATTTTATTTCGGGAGAGTATCCCCGTTGTAAAAGCTCTTCAACTTCCTTCAGAAAGCCATGTTCCATCATTTCCTCGGCTCTTCTATTGATCCGCCGATAAAGGTTCTCCCGATCCAGGGAGAGGCCAATCCAGAGGATGTTAAATTCCGAATCTTCTCCTTGATCCCATTGTTGGCATTGGGAAATAGGACGGCCGGTCAATTCCCAGACTTCCAGAGCCCTGATCAGCCTAAGGGTATCCCGGGGATGAATCCGTTCGGCAGCCAGGGAATCCTTTTCCTTTAACCGAGTCCAAAGGAACTCCGGACCCTTATCGGAAGCCTCATTCCGCCATCGTTCCCGGATAACCCGGTTGGAAGTCGGGCAAGAAAAAATCCCCTTTTGCAGAACCCTTAAATACAATCCGGTTCCCCCAACAACAAGGATGGGCACCTGCCTCGCCTGAAGATCGTCAATAATGGTTGAGGCCAGAGCCCTGAAAAGAGAGGCATCAAAAGGCTGGTCAGGATCAATAATATCGATTAAATGATAAGGGATTTCCTTTCTTTCCTGAAGAGACGGTTTGGCCGTTCCAATATCCATCCAGCGGTAGACTTGCATGGAATCGGCATTGATAATTTCTCCCCCCACCTTTTGAGCCAGACGGTGAGCCAGACCGGATTTTCCTACGGCTGTCGGGCCGGTGATGATAACGATTTTGGAGCGATAAGATCTCTGAGCCATATCATGTTCAACGTTCAACGTGTAATCTTCGGGATCAAGGTTCACCGATAGAGATTAGTGGGTTGAATGTTGCTTCTATTAAGTTTTATTCCTTAGGTTCACTTCACCAAAATTGGTTTTGGAAAAACAGGGAACCTTGAACATCAAACGTTGAAGGCTTATTTTCGCTTAAATCGTTTCTCAATCTCCTCCCAGGAAATTTCGATCCAGAGGGGACGTCCATGGGGACAATGGGACGGGCACTCGGTTTGATCCAATTGATTCAGTAAGGATTGGATCTCTTCCTCGCTTAATATCTGCCCGGCCCGGATGGCACTGTGACAGGCGAGCAGTTTTAACAAAGATGAGACAAACCCCTCCCTATGAGATAATCCGCCTTCAACCCTTAATTCTTCCAGGATTTCCTGGAAGGCCTTTTCTGCTTCGCCCGGGCTCATTCCGACAGGGATGGACTTTATCCACCAGCTATTCCTTCCAGCGGCGGTTATCTCAAATCCGAGGGCCTCAAAATCCGCACGAACCGATTCAAGATCAAGAGTCCACCCGGGAGAGAGTTCGACGACCAAGGGAACGAGCAGATATTGAGAGGAGACCCCTCCACTCTGCCATTGTTTCAAATATTGTTCATAAAGGATTCTTTCGTGGGCCGCATGCTGATCGATCAAAATTAAACCACTGGTCATCAGACCCACCAGATAGGTCCCTTGAAGTTGGGTCAGAACAGGCAATCCGGAAAAACCCTTCTCCCCCGTTGTCCCTGGACCTTCTCCGGGCAGCGCCTTACCAGACCATTCCGATGATATTCCCTTGGGAAAGGCCTTCTGAAGCCCAAGCCTATCAAAAGGGAGGGATATCTCCCTTTGGCTTGAGGGGTTCAGATAGGGAGCCGAGGGTGTTTCTTTAAACAGAAAAGGTTCATTGGACCGTTGGGGCCAATCTTTCTGAGCGAACCCTCTTTCCTGACCCGCAGGGTTAGGCGCATGCGATTTCAAGGCCTGTCCAAGGGCCTTTCCAACCAAGGTCTGAACCCAGGCTGTTTGGCTGAAGCGTACTTCTTGTTTGGTGGGATGGATATTGACATCAATCAATTCTGGTGGCACATCCATCCAAAGGATGCTTAAGGGGAAACGTCCAGGGGGGATCATCTGCCCATAGGCTCGCAGGATTAAAGGATAGAGCAAGGGACTGCGTACCCAACGATGGTTGACCACAAAAGCCATATATCTGGAGGTGTTTTGATGGAGATGGGCCGGCGAAATAAAACCGGCAATCCGGATCCGATCCTCCTCAAACTCTACAGAAATCAGATTAGCGGTCTTCTCCTTGCCCCAGAGATCTTGCAGACGTAGAATCAAATCTTGGCTGGGAAAGAGTTGCAGAATTTTTTTGCTATTGTGGTTCAACTCGAAACGAAGGGTCGGGAATCCCAGGGCCACCCGTTCGAAGGCCATCTGGATCTGCTGCCACTCGACCCGCGGGGTTTTCAGGAAAGCCATTCGGGCCGGGGTATTATAAAAAAGATCCTGGACGTCGATGACAGTCCCGGCAATACCCCCCACTTCCTGAGGGGCACTTTTGTGGCCCCCAAAAATCTCCAATTTCGTTCCCGTTCCATATCCCTGGGGAATAGAGTGAATAGTCATTCGGCTGACTGCCGCAATGCTGGGTAAGGCTTCTCCTCGAAACCCCATTGATTTCAGGGTCATCAGATCAGCATATTCTCTGATCTTACTGGTTGCATGCCTTTCCACGGCCAGAAGCAGGTCTTCTCGAGACATTCCCCGGCCGTTATCCGAAACCCTGATGGAAGATTTTCCCGCCTCAAGGATATCCACCTGAATATCGGTGGCCCCGGCATCTACCGAATTTTCCAACAATTCCTTGACCACCGAAGCCGGTCTTTCGACCACCTCTCCAGCGGCAATCTGGTTGATTAACGATTCAGGAAGGAGTTTAATTATATTGTTCATAGAAATCGCAAATGATGCGGCCCTTTTTACTCTTCCAAGAGACTGCTTTTTATATAACACAGGCTTTAGAAATGGGCCATGATTTTTAGAAATCTTAATCCGTGCCCTTCCGAAATAAACTTATGAACACTCCACGGACAATCGGAAAACAAATTCTTGATTTTCTTTTGGCCCCTGGAGTATCTTTTGAGGTAAGGAGGGCTGGTGAGGTTCTTCTTAATCAGGGGCCCCGCTGAAAGAACCGCCTTCTTCCTATCGGGGCCCCTTAAATGTTACTCAAGAGGAGGACTAGACGGATGAAATCTGAAGACGAGGCGGTTTTAAAAGTCGCCAAAGAAGTGGTCCTTAAATACATTGAAATCGGGCGTCTGCCCTTAACCCAATTTGACGAGGCCTTCCGGAGCATTTATAAAACAATCTTCGAGACCGTTCGTCCGGAGAAGAGTTAAAGTCATTTAAACATGGGGGTACAATACTTTCCGCAAGAATAACCCGTGAGGCGGAGCCATTTCCCCAGCACGGGTGCGATCTTTGGCCTGAATAACCTCGGCCAATTCCTCTAAAGTGATTCGTTTCAATCCAACCCGGATGATTATGCCTACCATATTTCGAACCATATGCCTCAAGAACCCATCGGCCATAAACCTGATCCGAAAACCAATCCCAGGAACAGGTAAGACACTGGCTTGGGTGATTGTGCGAACCGATTGCCAAACCTCGCTGCCCTGAGTTTGAAAGCTAGCAAAATCATGTTCCCCCATTAAAAGAGAAAGCCCTTTTTTTACCAATTCCATTTCGAGGTGTTCCCGGATGGACCATACATAATGGCGTAAAAAGGGAGTAGAAGCCCTTTGGTTGCAGATTAGATAATCATAGACCTTGGCTTGACAGGAATAGCGGGCATGAAAAGTCGGTTCAGCTTCTTGGACCTGGCGGACTAAAATATCTTTCGGCAAAAGGGCGTTGAGGGCCCCTTCCAACTTAGCTATGGTCAATTCAGAAGATATCTTGAAGTTGGCTACCTGCCCCCAGGCATGGACTCCGGAATCCGTCCTTCCGGCACCATGAAGCGTTATTTTTTCCTGAGTCAACCGGCAAAGGACTTCTTCAATCGTTCCTTGGATGGTGGGACTTTCTTTCTGTCTCTGCCAACCTCGATAAACGGTCCCGTCATAGGCAATCAGAAGACGAATATTGCGTTCTTGATTCATCTTGATCTATAAAAAGAAGGCTAGGATTCAAGGGGTTGAGGGTCCCAGTGGACGTCCCAGGAACATTTTCGACGAGTGCTAAAGGCCTAACCGTATCATGGGTAGAGGGGCAATTGAGTCAGTCCCAAAGTCTCATCCCAACCGAAGAGCATGTTCATGTTCTGGATAGCTTGCCCAGAGGCCCCTTTAACCAGATTATCAATCACGGAAAGGATGATCAATTGTCCTGTCCGGTTGTCCAGACTCCAGCCGATCTGGCAATAATTCGATCCCCTAACCTGTAAAGTTGACGGCCATTCTCCTTCTTCAGACAACCGAACAAATGGGGCTTTTTGGTAAAAGTCTCGATAAAGACTGGCTAGATCCTGGAAGGAGATCTTTTTTGCCGGTTTGGTATATATGGTGGATAATATCCCTCTGGACATGGGAACCAGATGAGGGGTAAAGGTAAGTTTAATCGTTTTTCCGGCCAACAAGCTCAATTCCTGCTCCATTTCCGGGATATGACGATGCCCCCCTCCCACCTTGTAGGCCTTAAACCCTTCGCCGGCTTCGCAAAAGAGGCTTCCAAAACTCAAATTGCGTCCAGCCCCGCTGACCCCTGATTTCGAATCGGCGATAATTTGATCGGTCAGAATCAGTTTTTCTTTCAGCAGAGGGGCGATCCCCAAGATAATGCTGGTGGGATAGCAACCGGGATTTCCGATCAAACGGGCCTTTTTTATTTCCCGACCGTGGATTTCCGGCAGGCCATAGACAGCCTTGTCCAGCAACCAGGGGGCCTGATGGGCAACCTCATACCAGCGCTCATACGCCTCTACCTGGTGAATACGAAAATCGGCGCTGAGATCGACAACCTTACATTTCGACTGTTTGAGCACCTCGGGTATCAATTCCATGGCCTTTTGATGTGGGACAGCCGTAAAAACGATATCAGAATCTTTGGCCATCTCCTTAATGTCCGGGGCCGTAAAGAAGAGGTCCCGTTTACCCAAAGAGGGAAATATTTTGTGAATAGGCTTCCTTTCATACTGCCTTGAGGTCACTCGAATGACCTCAACTTCAGGATGATGAAATAAAAGGCGTAACAGCTCCAAGCCCGTATATCCAGATCCGCCAATTACGGTTACCTTCTTTTTTTCTCTCTTCATAACAGCACACCCTTCAAAGAAAAAAGGGGAAGGCTGTCTAAACCTTCCCCCGAAAAATTCGATTACCAGAAATGAGACTTAACGCTTGGAATACTGATAACGGGCCCTGGCCCCTTTCTGACCGTACTTTTTGCGCTCTTTGACCCTCGAATCCCGGGTAATAAATCCGGCTTTCTTCAAGACGGCCCTTAATTGGGAGTCATAGACCAGCAGCGCCTTGGTAATCCCTTGCTTAATGGCCCCGGCCTGCCCTGTCAACCCCCCGCCGGTGACATTGACCAAAATATCAAATTTACCAACCATATCAGTTAGTTCAAGTGGTTGAAGAACAACCATCTTGGCCGTCTCTCGGCTAAAATACCGATCTATGGGCCGGCCATTTATGGTTATTTCCCCGGTTCCTGGCCTCAACCAGGTTCGGGCTATCGCTTCCTTCCTTTTGCCAGTTGCGTAAAATTCCTTGTCTGCCATAAGTCCTTCCAGATAATTTAAGATACGGCCACCGGTTGCTGAGCCTCATGAGGATGGCTTGGGCCAACGTAAATCTTTAATTTTTTGTTCAATTTCCGACCGAGACTATTTTTCGGGAGCATTCCCTTGACCGCCTGACGGATCAGTTCTTCCGGCTTTTTTTCTTTCAATTTTTTGGCGGTAATGGATTTAAGGCCCCCGATGAAACCCGTGTGCCGATAATAAACCTTTTGATCTATTTTTTTCCCGGTCAAGAGGATCTTTTCGGCATTGACCACTACCACAAATTCTCCGGTATCGGCGTAAGGAACAAACTGAGGATTGGTCTTCCCTCTCAGACGTTGGGCTATGTCAGAGGCCAATCGACCCAAGACCTTCCCATCGGCATCGATCAGGCACCAACCTCGTTGGATATCGTCTTTCTTTGGAATGAAACTTTTCATTGATTTATCAACTCCATTTTATAAAAAGAGTAATAATACTTTATATTTTTTTTTTGTCAACAAAATTATTGTCCTCTTCGGCATTATTATCCAATTGACCGAGTCCTGGGAAGAGGCCCGATTCTTTCCCTGCCCTTCCTAACCCTTGTAACTTCCCTTCAAATCGGCTATATTTTAAAAACTAGTCCATGGCTCAGGGTTCAGGTAACCCGGAGAAAGTCTGACAACCTTACGCTCTAAGCTTTTTGAGTTTGGCCTTTGAGGACTTTCTGAACGCCCTAAAAGCCGGAGGATTAGAATAAATAGTTCGGGAGAGGTCTTACTTTTTGGAAAACCGGATCATGGAGATGTTTACACCCCTTCAAAACGCCTTGGGGTATCATTTTATCGACCTCCTATTATTAAAACAAGCCTTAACCCATCGTTCCTTTGTCAATGAAAACGTGGGATCTGAATTGTCCCATAATGAACGGCTGGAATTCCTGGGTGATGCGGTCTTAACCTTAACGTTAAGTGATCTTTTGTTAAAAAAAAATCCGGATTTACCGGAAGGCCGTCTATCAAAAATACGGGCCGGTCAGGTCAATGAGCGGAACTTGGCCGATTTGGCCCTGCAATTAGGTATAGGGGTCTTTTTATTGATCGGAAAAGGCGAAGAAATGACCGGGGGCCGGGAGAAACCCTCTATTCTAGCCAACACGTTAGAGGCCCTTCTGGGAGCTATCTACCTTGACGGCGGATTCAAGGCCGCCCTGGATTGTGTTGACCGACTTTTTGGATCTACGATTGATGATCACGACTTGGACAGTCGGGATTATAAAACCCTGCTGCAGGAATACTGTCAGGGAAAAATAAAAAAAGTACCCTTTTATCGGCTTTTTCGGGAAGAAGGACCGGATCACAAAAAAATTTTTTATGTGGAGGTAACCATCCAGGACCAAGTTATTTCTAAGGGGCATGGGCGAACAAAGAAAGAAGCCCAACAAAAGGCGGCCGAAACAGCTCTGATTCAGCTCAAGGCCCAACTTTCAAAGCTCAAAGAAGATGACCTATCTTAGTTTCTCTTTTCGTGATTTTCCTTTTGAGTCCTCCGTATTCGGCTTTGAGTTTTTTCGGTTATGAATCCCTTTATCATTCCAATCTTCCTCCCCCAAATGGGGTGCCCCTATCACTGTATTTATTGTCAGCAGGAAAAGATTAGCCGAACTCCAAGCCAGACCTTGGACAGGGAACGATTTACTCAAATAGTCGAAACCGGATTATCTTCCAGTCGAAAAAAAATGGGTCAGCCAGTGGAAATCGCCTTTTTCGGTGGAACGTTCACTAATCTTCCCCCAAATTTCCGGAAAGAACTATTGGCCTGGACGGCCCTCTACCTGTCTCAAAAAAAAGTACACTCTCTTCGTTTATCAACACGGCCCGACACCCTTTCTGAAAAAAAAATTGAAGAATTGTTGTCTGGGGGGGTCCGGACGATTGAGCTGGGCGTTCAATCTTTAAACAATCGGGTTTTGAGTCTTGCAAACCGGGGCCATGATGCTCAGGAGGCCATTTGGGCTTTTTCCTTATTAAAAAAATATCCCCTGACTATTGGGATACAAATCATGACCGGTCTCCCGGGAGATAGCCCGGAAACGTTTAACGAAACCATTAATCAAGTCATCGGCCTGAAACCGGATCTGGTCCGGATCTATCCAACCTTGGTCTTTCAAGATACACCATTAGCCCATTTATGGCAGGAAGGCCGGTATTGGCCTTTATCTCTTGATGAAGCGGTGGGCTTGTGCTCCCAAGCTGTAGAACGGCTGGAAGGAGCCGGGATTCCCGTCATCCGGTTGGGACTTCAAGAACACGAAGGTCTGCGTCTCGGAAGGGATCTGGTGGCCGGTCCTTTCCATCCAGCCTTTGGATCTTTGGTCCGGGGGGAACTTTACCTAAAAAAACTTATTCGGGAGCTTGCACCCCTGAAACCGTTTCGGTCACCCTTGACCCTCCGTATTGCCCCCCAGGATAACGATTACCTGCTAGGATATGGAAAGAAAAACCTGGCCATTTTGAGACGTCAGCTTGAGATTGATGATATTGGAATAAAATTTGAATCCCGATTGCCTCCGGGAACTTGGCAAAGAGGCTAACACCAGATATATGAATAAGGATAAGATAAGGAAATCATGTCATTTAAATCCGGTTTTATTACCTTAATCGGTGCCCCGAATGTTGGGAAATCGACCTTATTGAATGCCCTTTTGGGCCAAAAAATTTCCATCGTTTCTCCCCGTCCCCAAACCACCCGAAACCGAATTTTGGGGGTAAAACATGTGGATGGAGGTCAATTTATTTTCCTAGATACACCGGGCATCCTGGAACCAAAGGGACTTCTAAACAAATCCTTGATCCAAATTGCCCTAAAATCCCTAGAGGGAGTCCAAGTGATTCTCCTCCTGGTCGACCCTTTCTCCGCCCAGCCCTCTATCCCAGAAAACCTCCGATTCCGCTTGGCCAAGATTAGCACTCCCATCTTTCTGGCCATCAATAAAATTGACCTGATAGACAAAAAGACCCTCCTCCCACTGATGGACCAAGCCTCCAAACTACACTCATTCGTCAAAATCATTCCCCTCTCTGCTCGAACCGGTGAAGGGTTAGAAGATCTCGAAAAAGCCCTTCTGGAATTCCTGCCGGAAGGGCCGCCTTACTTTCCCGAGGATATGATCACAGACCTTCCTGAAAGGTTTCTGGTTGGGGAATTGATCCGGGAAAAAGTCTTTCGATTGACTTCCCAGGAAGTCCCCTACGGCGTAGCCGTGACCGTGGAATCGTTTAAAACCAGAGAGGATAAACCAATCATCCATATTCAAGCCACTATTCATGTCGAAAGAGATTCACAAAAAGGAATCCTGATCGGTAAACAAGGCCGGATGTTAAAAACGATCGGGCAGCAGGCCCGTCAGGATATGGAAGCCCTTCTGGGAACGAAAGTCTTCCTGGAATTATGGGTCCGGGTGGAAAAAGACTGGAGCAAAGAGGCAAAATTTTTAAAGCAGTTTGGGTATGAGGAAGGATTATAAGGGTAAGGATGGGAAACGGGCTGCGGGTTGCCCAAAAAACCGCAACCCGTAACCCGTTACCAGAAGGTTTTCAGCTTATGATTACTTTTCGAGTGGTTTAGCCAAAGTGGCCGCAAAGGCCGCTTCGTCCATCAGAGCCCCTTCGGCAATCAACTGGCGATACTTCAGGAAGTTAACCACATCCTGACCGGTGATCTTCTTGGTATTGAAGGCCCCGAACCCGAGGAAGGCTTCACCCATCATGTTAGCGGCCAGCCAATGACGGTTGTAGTTCTTGGAGTAATCCCAGAAGAACTTCTTCTTGGCCCGGATGGAATCAATGGATTTGATCAAACAGCCCGGGAAAAGATTGGCAAAGGTCCAGACGACTTTGTCCACCTCGGCATCGAGGAGGCTGAAGTCATAGTCATTGGCCTTCAGCTTGTTATTGACCCATTCTCTGGCCTGTTTGAAATCATCACCTTTTTTGAACTCGCCGTAGACGATCTCCCCGTCCGCGACATACTGATCGGTGATGATCTGAGGGTTACGGACCCATTTCCCCTTATCATCCTTGAGCACGGGGACGCATTTGGAAATCAGGGTCTTGGCCTTCATTTTGTAAGCCGACCACATCTCGCAGCTGACGCAGTTCCACATGGCATCTTCCATGCTCAAGAACCAGGGCAGGAAGTCGGAAGACCCCCCGTCCGGGGCGGAACCATGCCGAGGACCGGCCTGACCGAAAATAGCCAGGTCCGAAGAAATGGCCAGATCGCAGGCCATACCGATTTCCTGTCCGCCGGCCACGCGCATACCGTTGACCCGGCAGATAACCGGTTTTTTACAGGCCAGGATGGCATCGACCATATTATTGAAGAGTTCCATATAGGCCCCATACTCTTCCGGACGACGGCTGTAGTATTCGGAATACTCTTTGGTGTTGCCGCCGGTGCAAAAGGAATAAGGGCCGGTACCGGTAAAAACCGTGGCTACGACGGTCCGGTCCGTTGAGGAATTTTCCATGCCGGCGATTACTCCCTTAACCATTTCCGTGGTGTAGGAATTATATTGGGCCGGATTATTCAAGGTAACCCAAGCTACGTACAGACCTGGAACCACATTCCCTTTAGGATCTTTTAAGGGTCTCTTCTCATAAACGGTACAAGGGGCCTGGGTCCCCCAATGTTCTGAACCATATCGATCATGATTCTTAATTCCATCTTCTCTAGGCATCCAAGCTAAAGACATAATGCTATCTCCTTTCAGTTTCTTTTAAATTTTATTGTTAGTTTTTTGGCCTTATTTCGGCTGTTTCAAATTCACCTTTGCCGACTTCTGATTAGCTCAATAGGTTTATGTGTTAGAAATCCGGAGTCAAGACTATCCGTTTGGCCGGAGAACCGGCTTTATGAACTTCATCGAAAGTTTCCTTGATGGTACTCATGGGCCGGGTTTCGACAAAAGGTCCGATATCAATCTTCTTGGAGAGGATCATATCCAATACCGGCGGATAATATTCCGGCAGACATCCCCATGTTCCTAAGATATCGGCATCAAAGGCCATTAACCGGCCTAACATATATTCGGTCTTGGCCATACCGAAACCGACAACGATCAACTTTCCGACAAAACTCAAAAGGGCCAAGGCCATTTCTTGCCCGGCTTTTACACCGGATACTTCAAAGATTTTCCAGCCGGTGTTCGGCAATCCATTGGCCTTGCAGATATCCCGAAACTCCTTAGACACAGCGCCCGCGTCTTTGTCTTTAGAGTTGATAACAAAGTCAGCCCCAAACTTTAGGGCCCGGTTCAGTTTTTCTTCATTTCGGGCAATTCCAATAACTGTTTTAGCCCCTAAGGCCTTGGCCATCTGGCCCATATATTGTCCGACACCTCCGGTAATGCCGATAACAATGACGTTGTCCCCCGGTTGAAGATCCGCCCGTTTGGCCGCCTGATAGGGAGTAGTCGCGGCATCGGCCACCACGGCTAATTGGGCCAGGGCGAAATCACCGCGGTTTTTCACTTCACACAAATCGATGCTGGGTACCGGGATATGGCTGGAAAATCCGCCATAGAGACCCAGGCTGTTGCCCGGCATCTTTTGGGCCAAGCAGCGATTTCCTCGGCCGGTTTTACAAAGGATACACTGCCGGCAGGGCATAACCGCCGGGATGATTACTTCCTTCCCCATCCAGGCCGGGTCTCCGGCCACAACCGTCCCGGCGATTTCATGACCAAGGGTTAGGGGTGGTTTACTGACAGTAGGAACGCCATCATAAAAATATCCCAGATCGGTATGACATACTCCGCATCCGGCTACTTCAACTAAAACTTCGCCCGGTTTCAATTCGGGGACCGGTATTTCGGCCAATTGGAATTTTCCCTGAATGACCTCACCGGTTTCCTTGTTTTTAGAAAATGGTTGAGCCATCTGCCAAGTTTTTATTGTCGTTGGTACTTGAGCCATATTAATTACCTCCTTTTTTTATCGGTTTAATGTCCAAGGTTGAACCCAGATTCAAGGATCCGAATGAAAAGGGCTGAAGAAACATCGCTTGGACCCTCGAATCCTGAAATCCTCGAACCCTCTTTTGGTGTTATATCATTCCATATCCGCCGTCGACACAAAGGAGTTGCCCGGTGATATAATCAGCCTCATCGGAGCCTAAGAAGACGAAGGCCGGGGTAATATCTTCCGGTTCAGCAAAGCGTTCCAGCAAAATCCTTCGCATATATATTTCCTGCAATTTTGGATCGGAGCGAATCTTTTCGGTCATATCCGTGGCCACAATTCCCAAAGAAATAACATTGGCGCAGATTTTATAGCGGGCCAGTTCCCGGGCCGTTGATTTAGTCATGGAGAGGATCCCGCCTTTGGCGGCACTATAATTGATCTGCCCAACCGTCCCCACCAAACCGGCTACGGATGTAACATTGATAATTTTCCCTCGTTTTTGCTCCATCATGATCAGGGCGGCGGCTTGAGTGCATAAAAAGGCCCCTTTTAGATGAAGATCCACCACCGCGTCCCATTGTTCTTCGGTCATTTTATGAAGCATGTTCGGTCTGGTAAAACCGGCATTATTGAGCAATATATCCAAACGCCCGAAATGGGTTTGGGCTGCCTGAACAACAGCCGCAGCCTCGGCCTTTTTAGCTACATCGCCTTGAACCATGACCGCCTTCCTACCCATACTTTCAATTTCCCGGACCACTTCTTGGGCGGCCGCTTCGTTCGAAGCAAAATTGACGATAATGTCGGCCCCTTCCTTGGCATAGGCCAGGGCCACCGCCTTACCCACTCCTCGACTGGCACCGGTGATCACGGCCACCTTATCCAATAAACGCATAGAACCTCCCTCTGGTTTGTTTCTCGCCCCTGACCTCAGAGCTGGGAAATGTAATCACAACTTAATTACATTATAGTTAGAATGTAATTATATTGGGAGGAGCCAAGATGTCAAGAAAAAAGTTATGGATTTCACATCCACGGGTTTGTTATTATTTTATCCTATGATCAGATCCCTCTTGGTTATTGGGTTATCCCTCTCTTTCTTCTTGTTTTTAGGGTGTTCCAAACAGGTGGTTAGACCTCCTCTGGAGAGCCAGACGGTCTCCCCGCCAGTCATCCCCAAAAGCCCGGCCGAGGTCCCTAAAAAGGCCGAAAGAAAAGAAAGACCTTATGCGGTCAAAGACAAATGGTATTTCCCGGTCTCTTCGGTAGCCGAATATAAGGAAAAGGGGATTTGTTCCTGGTATGGTCCTGATTTTCATGGAAAACAGACTTCCTCAGGAGAAACGTATGACATGTTTGGATATACCGCGGCCCACCGCATTCTTCCTTATAATACCCAGGTTCGGGTGAAAAATCCGGCCAATAATAAAGAAATTCTGGTGAGGATTAATGATCGCGGCCCTTTTTTAAAGGACCGCATTTTAGATCTTTCTTATTCAGGAGCCAAAGCCTTGGACCTGCTTGGCCCTGGGACAGGTCTGATAGAATTGGAGGCCCTGGGTATCCTGGAGGAATCGGAAGAAAATGGGCAGAAGATCACCCGCTTGGTTCAGAAAGTTGATTTCCGAATAGGAGAATTTTCGGTTCAGATCGGGGCTTTTAAAGATCGACAGAATGCTCTGCGCTTACAAGAAAAGTTAATAAATCAATATGCTCAGATAGAAGTCTCTGAAACGGTCCGTTTGGGGGAAACGTTTTTCCGAGTCAGGGTATGTCGCTGTACCAGGCTGGAAGAGGCCCTGAGTTTACAAAAACAGTTAGAAGGAAAAGGATTTACACCAATCTTTGTTGTAGCTCAATAAACAGGAAATTCTATTGGGTGTTTTTAAAAAGTAAACCTTCCCTGAGGTTAATCTAACCCGGCGTTAACCCTTTTCCGTAAGACCCCTGAGGTCTTGAAGACCACTACCCGCCGGGCTTTCAATTGCAGGTCCTTGTTGGTTTGGGGATTTCTTCCTCGGCGGGCCCTTTTTCGTTTGACCACAAATTTTCCAAAGCCACTGATAAGAATATTTTCTTCACTGGCCAGGCTTTTTTTCATTATTTCCAATAATTGTTCAACCACATCTCTGGATTGACTTTTGCTGAACCCGATTTTCTCATAGATAGTGGCAATTATTTTTTCTTTTGTCAGGGCCATATTCCCGCTCCTTTCCTCTTTCCGGACCTCTTTAAAATTTCTTGCCTAAAATCTTCCCTCGATACCGCCTGGCCTAAGATAACTCATCTAATTTAAAATGGAATTTAATATGCTCTAAGGAAATGGCCTTGTCAAGTATTTTTGTTGAATTTTTTTATATGAATTTGCAGGAGGGTGAGGGCGGCCGGGGTCACCCCGGAAATCCGGGAAGCCTGACCTAACGTTTGGGGACGGATCGAACGGAGTTTTTCCTTTATCTCATTGGATAATCCGGACAAATGACTATAATCCATCCCTTCTGGAATCAAGGTTGATTCATTTTTCTCCAATCGCCTTACCTGCTCCTCTTGTCTTTCCAAATAGCCCTCATATTTGGCCTGGATAGTTAGTTGCTCTGCCGCCGATGGGCGAATATGTTCCAAATCAGGGCAAAAAGGCAACATATGGTCCCAGTTCAGTTCCGGCCGTCTCAAAAGCTCTTTTAAAATAATCCGTTTCCGGAGAGGGGGACTTCCCCAGTCCTGAAGCAGGGCATTATGTTCGGATGTCGGTGAGATCTGGACAGTATTCAACAATTCCCATCCTTTTTGGATGGCCATTTTTTTCTGTGAAAACTGGTGATACCGTTCGTCATCCACCAATCCGATTTCTCTTCCTAAATCGGTTAAGCGCAGATCGGCATTATCTTCCCGAAGTAACAACCGATATTCGGCACGGGAGGTAAACATCCGGTAGGGTTCTTTGGTCCCCTTGGTGACCAGATCATCAATGAGGACCCCCATATAGGCTTGGGAACGGCCCAGGATCAGAGGCTTTCCTTCCCGAACTTTTAGAGCGGCATTGATGCCGGCTATCAACCCTTGGGCGGCGGCCTCTTCATACCCGGAAGTCCCATTGATTTGACCGGCCAAAAATAGTCCCTTAACGGCCTTTGTTTCCAAGGTTGAGAGCAATTCGGTGGGATAGACAAAGTCATATTCTATGGCATATCCCGGGCGAACCATTTCTACGGTCTCCAGGCCTGGAATGGAGCGAAGCATGGCTAATTGAACCTCAACCGGTAAGCTGGTTGAAATGCCATTGGGATAATATTCGGTTGTCTTCCGTCCTTCTGGTTCTAAAAAGACCTGGTGTCTGACCTTATCAGGGAAGCGAACCACTTTGTCTTCAATGGATGGGCAATAGCGGACCCCGGTCCCCTTTATCCGGCCGCCATAAAGAGGAGACTGATCTAAATTGGCCCGGATCAAGTCATGAGTTTTGTTCTGGGTATAAGTCAGATAACAGGGTACCTGGGGTTGAGTAATCGATTCGGTAGAAAAGGAGAAGGGAATCGGGTTTTCATCTCCTCCTTGAAGGGATAGGGTAGTAAAGTCGATTGATTTCCCCTGTAACCGGGGAGTGGTCCCGGTCTTCAGCCTCCCCATCTCCAACCCCAAAGACTTCAGCGATTCGGAGAGGGCCATAGAGGCCGGATCACCCATCCTACCGGCGGGAAACTGGGTAAAACCAATATGGATCAGGCCTTGCAAAAAAGTTCCCGTAGTCAGAATGATCGTCTTGGCCTCAAAAAGCTGCCCTAAGTTGGTTCGAAGACCTCTTATCTTCCGATCATCCACCCAGAGCCCATCGGCCATGGCCTGTTTGACATCCAGTCCCGGTTGATTTTCCACGACCCAGCGGAGTCTTTGTTTGTAATCCTCCATATCGGCCTGGGCCCGGGAAGACCAGACAGCCGGTCCCTTTTGAGTATTCAGCCGGCGAAACTGGATACCGGTAACATCGATGTTTTTGGCCATCTCCCCGCCCAAGGCATCGATCTCTTTAACCAGATGGCCCTTGGCTAACCCCCCTATGGCCGGATTGCAGGACATGGCCCCAATATGATCGATATTTATGGTCAAAAGGAGCGTACGACAACCCATCCGGGAGGCAGCCAAGGCGGCTTCACATCCGGCATGGCCCGCCCCCACGACGATGACATCATAATAGCTATCCAGTTTGCCCTCCATATCTACCAACTCTACCAATAAAAACGGCCGATAGATCCAGGGGATTCTACCGGCCGTGAAGGGTTATTGATCCCTCAAAATTATTTTTTCATTTTTTTCATAAAAATAGCTTCGGCCTTGTTGGCCGCTGCTTCGGCCCGATCAGCTGCTTTTTCGGCCCTGGCCGCCGCCATCTCCGCTTTTTGAGCCGCCATTTCGGCCTTCTTGGCCGCTGCCTCGGCTACGCTGGCCGCTGCCTCGGCTCGCGTGGCCCCGCTATCAATCTTGCCATAATCTACTGCCGGGGCAGGAGCGGCTTGAACAGCCGGAGTCGGTGCCGGGGCTGCTGCCGTACAATCTCTCATAAAACAGGCACACCCTGAACCAAAGGCACCAATAAATGCTAAAAGGGTTAACAAAATAATCGCTTTACTCACTTTCCCAAGTCGGATCATTCCATTTCACCTCCTCCCAACTAATTAATTTATCGTAGTTTATCCAAAAAGATGACTTGTTTATTTCTATTAATTAACTAAAAGTAAATATCGGTTTTGTCAAGAAAAAAATTACTCTTTGGTAATATCTACGGGGACCCCGGTTTTTTCTTCCAAGGTTTTGAGCACCAAGTCCTGGTCGACCTTTTCCGACAGGCCTAAAAATTTTATTTTCTCCAAACCATTCTGGGTCAAATCCGGAATTTTTTGATAAATATCCGGATGGACTTCCATAAAAATCCTCCCCTTCTTAAAGCCCACTTTTACCGGTTGGTAGATGAGCTCAACAGGGGTTTTAACCGGCACTAAGGGAAATAATTTCAAAATATCTTCCGGATAAAGTCGAATACAGCCATGGGTTACTAATCGGCCCACGGCCCAGGGGAAATTGGTTCCATGGATTCCATAACTCGGGAAGGACAAACCCAGCCAATAATCGCCTAAAGGATTTTCCGGGCCTGGAGGTATAATTTTTCTTTGATATTTTTCTTGAAGCGACTTGGGGATATGCCAGGTTGGGTTCTTTCTTTTGTCCGTAATCCATCCGATTCCTTCAGGAGTGAACCAACCCTCGTCCCCGATTCCCACTGGATAGGTCCGGACCATCTGAATGGATTTCAGGAAATAATATAAACGCATCTCAGGGACATTTATGACCAGACCGAATTTTTTGGAAGGAGGAAGAATCCACTGACTGGGGATAAGAACCTTCATGCCGACTGGGGGTACCCAGGGGTCGATCTTCGGATAAAGGGCCTCCATTTCATTAAACCCCAGATCATTATCCCTGGCCACATCCAGAAAGGTGTCTTTCTTTTGGATGGTATATTCCCCCAGAAGGCCGATGACGGTATCGGCCTGGGGATCAAGCAGGAGCTTGGGGTTAGGGAGACGAAACGGGTAGGCTCCTTTGGCCCAGACATTAATGGGACCAAACAGAAACCATAATAGAGCTAAACCAACTAGTAACCGACAGCTCAGGGAACCATTTTGAATCACTGTATAGGGAAGCACCTCACAATTTTTCAATACGAACGGCACAGACCTTCAATTCGGGAATCTTAGCCACTGGATCCAAAGCGGTTTGGGTCAACCGATTCGCTGAGGCCTCAGCATAGTGAAAGGGTATAAAGATAACCCCTTTAGGGGAGCGATCGGTTACTTTGGCTTTGGCTTCCAGATCACCTCGACGGGAAACAACTTTTACCCTTTCCCCATCGCTGATCTTCAAGTTTTGGGCATCCTCTGCTGACACCTCAATGAGGCATTCCGGAGCGTATTCTTCTAAACCTTTACTTTTTCTGGTCATGGTACCGGTATGGTATTGATAGAGAACCCGTCCGGTAGTTAAGACTAAGGGGTATTCGGCATCCTCGACTTCCTTAGGCCCTTGGTAGGCCAAGACATGGAATTTCCCCAGACCCCGGGTGAAACGTTCCCCATGAAGATAAGGTGTACCCGGATGATCCGAAGTAGGACATGGCCATTGGAGCCCCACTCGGTTAATCCGTTTATAGCTGATCCCGGCATAGGAAGGGGCTACGGCCCCAATCTCTTCAAAAATAGCCTCGGGATTAGCGTAAGCCATAGGTAATCCCATGCGATTGGCCAAATCAACAAAAATCTGCCAATCCGGTCTGGCCTCTCCTAGGGGAGAAATAGCCTGACGGACCCGCTGGACCCGCCTTTCGGTATTGGAAAAGGTCCCTTCTTTCTCAGCAAAGGAAACTCCCGGCAGGACCACATCGGCTAATTGGGCGGTCTCGGTTAAAAAGAGATCCTGAACAACCAGGAAATCCAAAGACTGCAGGGCCTTGATCAGATGATGGGAATCCGGATCGGAAATAACCGGGTTCTCACCAAAGATGTATAGCCCCCGAACCTCTTTGTTCAAAGCGCCCTGAGACATCTCCATCAGGGTGAGTCCCGGCTCATTTGAAAGGCCTTCTACCCCCCAGGCTTTTTCCATCTTTTCCACCAAAGCCGGATCGGTTACACTTTGATAAGCGGGGAAGACATTAGGCAAGCCTCCCATATCACAGGCCCCCTGGACGTTATTCTGACCGCGCAAAGGATTTACCCCGGCCCCTGGAAACCCGACATTGCCGCAGAGCATGGCCAAATTGGCCAAGGCCTTGACGTTATCGGTCCCGTGGGTATGTTGGGTTATCCCCATGGTATAATAAATAGCCGCCTTATCACTGGCATATAATCGAGCGGCCTGGTAAAGATCTTTTTCGGCAATACCGGTAACCGAAGAGACAAAAGAAGGGGAAAAAGAGGCCACTGCCGCTTTCATTTCTTCAAACCCTTCCGTCCGGGCCTTAATATACTCCTCATTATGCAGGCCTTCTTGAATGATGATATGGATCAAGCCGTTAATCCAGGCCAAATCAGTACCTGGTTTTGGACTTAACCAAAGCTGGGCTATCTCGGCCAGCTCGATCTTTCTCGGATCCACCAGGATCAGTTTTGCCCCATGCTGAAGAACGGCTCTTTTAATTGCCGCCCCTAGAACAGGATGATTTTCCGTAGTATTCGAGCCTGTGACCAAGATAACTTTGGCTTGTTCAATTTCGGCAATGGAGTTTGTCATGGCGCCACTTCCGAAGGCCGCAGCCAGACCGGCTACGGTAGAAGCGTGTCAGAGCCGGGCACAATGGTCTATGTTATTGGTTTTGAAAATCCCCCTGACCAGTTTCTGCATGAGATAATTCTCTTCGTTGGTCGCTCGGGCTGACGTCAGACCGGCTAAGGCCTTGGAGCCGTACTCTTCCCGAATGGCTAAGAATCGTTTGGCCACCAGATCCAGGGCCTCGTCCCAAGAAGCCTGGCGGAATTTTCCCCCTTCTTTGATCAGCGGTTTGCTCAACCGGTCCGGATGGTTGATAAAATCAAAACCAAAACGGCCTTTAACACACAGGTGCCCATAATTGGGCGGAATACCGTCAACGCCGGTTACCCGGACCACCTTATCGTGAATGGTTTCCAAATAGAGCTGGCAGCCGACACCACAGTAGGTACAGGTCGTCTTGGTCCGTTTCAAATTCCATGGTCCAGGCAAACCTTCCGTCTGTTCAGACAGGGCCCCGGTCGGACAATTGGCCAGACAGAGCCCACAGGACACACAGCGCTCATTGATGGCCGGAGTATAAGAAGGGGGCCCGCTGTTAGGACCTTTATCGACTTCCTGAAGTTCAAAGGCATTTTGTATCTGATAATTGGAGCACCCAAAAAAACATTTTCGACAGGTGATGCACTTATTGGGATCGACTTTGATTAAGGGATGCTGATCGGCAATCGGATATTTTCGCTTCGTCCAGGGTTGGAGCTTTTTCATATCAACCTGATACATTTCCCCATAGGCCCGCAGACGGCATTCCAGGGCATCCTGGCAGCCGCAGGAGAGACAGCGGGTAGCCTCCTCCATAGCCTCTTTTTGGGCGATGGTCCCTTCCACTTCCTTATAATTTCTTTCTCGTTCCGGCATAGACAAATGGGGCTGATGTACCCGGGATCGCTGGGGAAGGCCTTCAAAATTGATCGAATCGACTTCGGCCAATTTCCCTTTACTGATGTTAAAGGGTTTTTTGACCGCCGTGACGGATCCCTTGGTC
>Ga0233425_10005049_pt1 | contig 21367 bp, 19 predicted proteins | sample Watercolumn_Towu_2_FD_181712 | JGI IMG/M metagenome (GOLD analysis project Ga0233425, IMG submission 181712) | Freshwater microbial communities from Lake Towuti, South Sulawesi, Indonesia - Watercolumn_Towuti2014_140_MG | ecosystem: Environmental > Aquatic > Freshwater > Lake | place...
CCATGCGCGGCAGCATCTGGAAGGAATAGAGGTCGTACAGGGGTTGCAGCGGCTTCCAGACCTTGGAGAACTCCAGCACCATGAGCTTGCCGCCGGGCTTGAGCACCCGGCGCATCTCGGCCAGTGCCGCGTCCTTGTGGGTCATGTTGCGCAGGCCGAAGGCCACGGTGACCAGGTCGAAGTAGTCTGACGGGAAGGGCAGCTTCTCCGCGTCGCACTGGGCCACGGGCAGCATGAGGCCCTTGTCCAGCATGCGGTCCCGGCCCACGCCCAGCATGGAGCCGTTGATGTCGGTAAGCCAGACTTCCCCGGTGGGGCCGGTCTCCTCCGCCAGCAGGCGGGCGATGTCACCGGTGCCGCCGGCGATGTCCAGCACCTTGTGGCCCGGGCGCAGACGCGCATGCAGGGCCAGGAAGCGCTTCCAGACGCGGTGCAGGCCCATGGACATGAGGTCGTTCATCACGTCGTAGCGGTTGGCCACGGAATGGAACACCTCGGCCACCTTGCGGGCCTTCTCTTCCTCGGCGACGGTCTTGAAGCCGAAGTGGGTTTGCTTGTTTTCGCTCACGGCGGGCTCGGTTTGAAGATCAATGGGGGCGGAAGCCCTCGGGATTGCCGACGCCTTCGCCGAAGAAGTATTTCTCGGCCTGCTCCATCAGGTACTTGCGGTGCTGGGCGTCGGCCAGGTTGAGACGGTTCTCGTTGATGATCATGGTCTGGAGACGGATCCAGCCAGCCCAAGCCTCCTTGGAGATGTTCTCGAAAACCCGCTTGCCCAGCTCGCCGGGCAGGGGCGGGAAGTCCAGGCCTTCGGCCTCCCGGCCGAGTTTCACGCATTGCACCATACGGGCCATTTGCTGCTCCTAAGTCTGTGAATCCAATGGGGAGAGATGGTAGCCGAAGGGGGGGCTCGGGTCACCCGCCGGCCAGCTGTTTCTCGATGCGCCTGGCGAATACACGCATTTCCTTCGCGGCCTGGATGTCGCCCTTGGCCTCGGCTTTTTCGATGCCCCTGCGGTAGGTGTGCAGGGCGTCGTCCAGGGCGCCGGTCTCTGCCCGGGCCTTGCCCAGGAGCTTCCAGGCTGCGGAATAGCCGGGATCGAAGGCCAGGGCGGCTTCGAGATGGACGATGGCGTCTTCGGTCCGGCCCAGCTTCAGGGTTTCATTGCCCAGGGAGTAGCGCAGCAGGGCGTTGTCCTTTCCTTGGGCGAGGAGTTTTTCGAAGGTTTCCAGGGCGTTCATGGCGCGGTTATAAAAGGGGATGCTCTGAGCATGGGGACAAAGCCGGGAAAACCAAGTTCAGCGGGCGCCCGCATAGCCGTTCTGCCGCCAGGCCTCGTAGACCGTCACGGCCACGGTGTTGGAGAGATTGAGGCTGCGCTGGCCGTGCAGCATGGGCAGACGCAGGCGCCGTTCCGGCGGGAAGCCGTCCAGGATTTCGGCAGGCAGGCCCCGGGTCTCCGGGCCGAAGACAAAGACGTCGCCGGGCAGAAAACTTGTCTGACTGAAGACGTCGAGGGCCTTGGTGGTGAAGGCGAACTGGCGACGGCCGGCCAGACTGGCTTGCAGCGCCTCCCAGGTATCGTGCACCTTCATCTCGGCGTACTCGTGGTAGTCCAGCCCGGCCCGGCGCATCTGCTTGTCGCTGAGTTCGAAGCCCAGGGGCTTCACCAGGTGCAGCCAGCAGCCGGTATTGGCACAAAGGCGGATGACGTTGCCCGTGTTGGGCGGAATCTCCGGCTGGAAGAGGACGATGTCGAACATGGCCGGCATTTTCGGCGATCTGCGCCGGGGAGGACAGGCGAACGATCCGGGCTAATATCCAGTCAGTGCTTCTTCTCACTTGAATCCCGGGCCGAGCCCCGGGTACCTTCCCGCCATGGTTCCCCACCTCACCACTGCCCTTACCGGCCCCCTGCGCGAACTGGAAAAGCATGTCATCGAGGCCCAGCCGGACATCGAGCACTGGTTCCGCCGGCAATGGATGGAGCACAACGCCCCCTTCTACAGTTCGGTGGACCTGCGCAATTCCGGCTTCAAGCTGGCGCCGGTGGATACCAACCTGTTCCCCGGCGGCTTCAACAACCTGAACCCGGATTTCCTGCCCCTGGCAATACAGGCAGCCCAGGTCGCTGTGGAGAAACTGTGCAGCGACGCCCGCCGCTTCCTCATCGTGCCGGAGAACCACACCCGCAACCTGTTCTACCTGCAGAACGTGGCGGCTCTGGCCGACATCATCCGCAAGATCGGCCTGACGGTGCGCTTCGGCAGCCTCATCCCCGGCCTGGAGGAACCCCTGGTGCTGGACCTGCCGGAAGGCGGACAACTCACCCTGGAGCCCATCCGGCGCGAGGGCGACCGCATCCGGGTGGGGGGATTCGACCCTTGCGCCATCCTGCTCAACAACGACCTGTCCGGTGGCATTCCCGACATTCTCAAGGGACTCAACCCGGCCCAGGGCATGCTGCCACCCCTGCACGCGGGCTGGGCCATCCGGCGCAAATCCCAGCACTTCGCCGCCTACGACCAGGTGGCCCACGACTTCTGCGACCTGCTGGGCATCGATCCTTGGTACATCAACCCCTACCACGCCAACTGCGGCGAGGTGGACTTCCAGGCCCGGGAAGGCGAGGAATGCCTGGCTTTCCACGTGGAGGAAGTGCTGAAGAAGATCCGCGCCAAGTACGCCGAATACGGCATCGACCGGGAGCCCTTCGTCATCGTCAAGGCCGATGCCGGCACCTACGGCATGGGTATCATGACGGTGAAATCCCCCGACGATGTGCGCGACCTGAACCGCAAGCAGCGCAACAAAATGGCGGTGGTCAAGGAGGGTCTGGCGGTGTCCGACGTGCTGGTGCAGGAAGGCGTGCACACCTTCGAGAGCATCCATCACGCGGTGGCCGAGCCGGTGGTCTACATGATCGACCACTTCGTCATCGGCGGCTTCTACCGGGTCCACACGGGCCGGGGTGCCGACGAGAACCTCAATGCCCCGGGCATGCATTTCGTACCCCTGGCCTTCGACACCCCTTGCAGTTACTGCGACTGTGGCGCCCGCCCGGATTCGCCGGTGAACCGCTTCTACACCTACGGCGTCATCGCCCGCCTCGCTGCCCTGGCCGCGGCCATCGAACTGGAGCGCGCCGCGCCGTGAAGCTGCTGTTCGTCGCCGATCCCCTGGAGACCTTCAAGATATACAAGGACTCCACCTACGCCATGATGGTGGAGGCGGCCGGGCGCGGCCATGAACTGTGGGTCATGGTCAGCGAAGGATTGGCCTGGAAGGCGGGGCAGGTCGTCGGCCGCTGCCAGTCGATTGGCTTGACTGGTGGCGATCCCTGGTTCGTGCGAGACGACGGCGCATGTCACGACCTGGCTGATTTCGACGCCGTCCTCATGCGCAAAGACCCCCCCTTCGACCAAGCCTACCTCTACGCCACCTGGCTGCTGGAGATGGCGCAGCGCCAGGGCGCCCGGGTGTTCAACCGGCCCCAGGCCCTGCGCGACTGGAACGAGAAGCTGGCCATCGCCCGCTTTCCCCAATTCATCGCCCCCACCCTGGTCAGCGGCGAGACGGCCCTCATCCGCGAATTCCTCGCCGATCAGGGTGACATCGTGGTCAAGCCCCTCAACGCCATGGGCGGCGCCGGCATCTTTCGCCTGCGCCCCGGCGACCCCAACCTGGGCGCCATCCTGGAGACCGCCACCCGCCATGGCGCCGAAACCGTCATGGCCCAGCGCTACCTGCCGGAGATCGCCCAGGGGGACAAGCGCATCCTGGTCATCGACGGCGAGGCGGTGCCCTACTCCCTGGCTCGCATCCCCATGGAGGGCGAGACCCGGGGCAACCTGGCCGCCGGCGGCACCGGCGTGGCCCGGCCCCTGGCTGAGCGGGATTGGGAGATCGCCCGCGCCCTGGGACCGGAATTAAAGGCCGCCGGCCTCTTGCTGGTGGGCCTCGACGTGATCGGCGACCGTCTCACCGAGGTCAATGTCACCAGCCCCACCTGCTTCCGGGAGATCACCGACCAGACCGGATTCAACGTGGCGGGCATGTTCCTGGATGCGCTGGAACGGCGGGTGCGGGAGGCGGCGTGAAGAGGCTGGGCCTGTTCTTGCGGGTCATCCTCGCTCTGTTCCTGCTAGCCCTGCTCGCTGGCTGTGGTGGCCAGATCCACCGCCAGCAGTCCTACGTCTTCGGCACCCTGGTGGAAGTGACCGTCTACGGCGAACCTGAGGACAAGGCCCGGCGGGTCACGGACCAGGTGCTGCGCGACTTCGACGCCATGCACCGGGCCTTCCACGCCTGGCAGCCCAGCGACCTGGAGCGGCTCAACAGCCTCCTGGCCAAGGCCCGACCCGGCGCCCCGGCCCAAGCGGAGGTTTCCCCCGAACTGGCCGCCATGCTGAGGGATGCGGCCAGGCTTTCAGTGCTGGGCGAGGAATTGTTCAACCCGGCCATAGGTAACCTGGTGCGGCTGTGGGGCTTCCATTCCGACACCTTCGAGCCGCGCCTGCCCGACGCGAAGTCCATCGAGAACCTGGTGAAGGCGCATCCGCGCCTGGCCGACCTGATCATTTCCGGCACCCATGTCACCGGCACGAACTCCGCCGTGCGCTTGGATCTGGGGGGCTACGCCAAGGGCTATGCCCTGGACAAGGCGGCGGCCTATCTGCGCAGCGAGGGTGTGAAGAACGCCCTCATCAACATCGGTGGCAACATCCTGGCACTGGGGACCAAGGGCGGTGCGCCCTGGCGGGTGGGCATCCAGCACCCGCGCCGGGCCGGGGCGCTGGCCACCCTGGAGTTGAAGGACGGCGAGGCCATCGGCACCTCCGGCGATTACCAGCGCTTCTTCGAGGTGGGCGGCAGGCGCTATTGCCACCTTATCGACCCGCGCGACGGCTGGCCGGTCCGGCATACCCAGGCGGTGACGGTGGTCACGCGCGGCGAGCAGGCGGGCACGCTCTCGGATGTGGCCAGCAAACCCCTGTTCATCGCCGGTCCCGGCGAATGGCGACGCTTGGCTAAGCGCATGGGCATCGACGCTGTCCTACGCGTTTCCGCCGACGGCCGCATGACGGTCACCCGGGCAATGCACGACCGTTTGACCTGGGAAAAGAACCTTCCGACGGTTGAAGTCACCGATTAGCCTGGCCCGGATATAGTTTTTACATATAGCTTGGCTGACTAGAACCCATGCAAGCACTGGAGCCGATGATGGCGTACTCGTGGAAAAGTTATTTTGTTGTGCAGGCCGATTACCAGCATTGGGCCAACGAGGTCTTATTCTCCGCCCTGGATCATCTCCAGAGTGAGGTGATCGGCAGCGACCAGGGACTTTGCTTCAACAGCATCCACCATACTGTGGACCACATGTTGGGGGCAGGACAGGTCTGGCTGGCGCGCCTCCAGGGCCAGAGCCTGACGCTGAATCCCCGGGTCATCAATAACCCAGAGTGGCGCGAACTCAAAATCGCTCTGCGCAGGGAGGCACGCCGCCTGCAATCCTGGCTGGAGTCCCGACCGGCGGAATTCTTCGATGCCCAGATCAGCTTCACCGGGGGCGACGGCAAGGCGCGGACTCAATGGGTGCGCGATGCATTGACCCATCTATTTACCGAATACGCGCATCACCGCGGGCAGGTATCCGCCGCGGCGACCCGCCTGGGCGCACCCTGCCCAGAGATGGATTACGTAGACTACAGGCGGGAGATGGAACGGCTGCTCAACGAGACCCAGAACCCGATGGTGTCGCTAGCAGGGGTGTGATCAGCGTGTCCAGCCGGCCGGCATGGAGTTGGCCGGCGATTCGATGGCGGATCACGCCGTTGCGGTCGATAACAAAGGAAAGCGGCACCCGATTCACACCGTCGAAAGCCTTCGATACAGTCTGGTCAATCAGAGTCGTCGTAAAGGTGTACCCCTCCTCCCGCATGTACGCATTCACCTCGGCCTGGGATTTATCCAGGCTGTAGGCGACAATCTCGAATCCCTTATCCCGGTGCGCCTGATAGAACGCCTCCATTGCTGGCATCTCGTGGCGGCAGTAGGGGCACCAAGTAGCCCAGAAATTCACGAGTACGACCTTGCCCTTGAGAGCAGTGAGTTCCGGGATGTCGGGGGCCGGCCGGGCCATGTCATCCACGAAGGCCGGTGGGCGGAACCAGAGGTACACGATCAGGCCGATCAGGAGGGCCGTGACCGGACTGGGTGTCAGTTTCTTGAGGAATTCCCGTGTCGTCATCGGATAAACCCAAACGCAGCATCCTGACCATCAAACCCGAAGCGGGGGACAAGAAGCAAGGCCCGGCCGGCAGGCCACCCGTGCGCAGCCGCCATCAGGCGCCTAAGCGGCCCACCCTGGCGGGCAAGACTGCCGCGCAGACTCCTGCGTTCGAACCGGAAGCACCACGCCGCCGGGAGAAACCAGCCATGCCCAGCGCGCCCGGCAGCGGGTCAAAACCACTCCGGCCGGATCACTCATCCCGGAAGGAAACGAAGGGCCGGAGGCCGGATAGCCGCCGCCAGGGTAAACCCGAGCCCCGCGCCGCCGTGCGCCAGCATTTCTTCGCCCCCTGCCCGCGTGGCCTGGAGGCCGAGTTGCTCAAGGAGATCGTGGACTTGGGCGCCGACGAGGCCCTTCCTGCTGCAGGCGGCGTGGCTTTTCGTGGGGAAATATCCCTGGGCTGGAAGGTAAACCTGTGGAGCCGTCTCGCTGTCCGCGTGCTGTGGCGTGTAGGGGAAGGCCGCTATCGTATCGAGGACGACCTCTACCGGGGCGCACTCAACCTGGAGTGGCCCGAGATCTTCGACGTGGCCCGCACGATGGCAGTCACCTCGGTCGGCCGAAACTGTCCCTTGAAGAGCCTCAACTTCGTCAGCCTGAGGATCAAGGACGCGGTGTGCGACCGCTTCCGTGAAGCCACAGGCCAGCGCCCAAGCGTGGATACCCACGCTCCCGACGTGCCCCTGGTCGTCTATCTCACTGATGAACGCTATTCGATCTACATCGACCTCTCCGGCGATCCCCTGAACCGACGCGGCTACCGGGTGCAGGCCGCTGCCGCGCCCCTCAACGAGAACCTGGCGGCGGGTCTGCTGAAGCTGTCCGGCTGGCAGCCGGACATCCCCCTCTACGACCCCATGATGGGCGGCGGCACCCTGCTGCTGGAGGCGGGCCTGATGGCCCTCAACATCGCTCCCGGCCTGAATCGGCGCTTCACCTTCGAGAATCTGAAGAATTTCGACATGGTCGAGTGGCAGCGTCTGCGCAAGAATGCCCAGGCTGCCATAGCGGAGCCGCATCCCCTGCCCATCTTCGGTTCCGATATCGATCCGCTGATGGTGCGTGCCGCCGGCCTCAACCTGAAGGCTGCGGGCCTGCTCGATTGCGTACGCATCATGGAGGCGGATTTCCTCAACGTGAATCCACCTACCCCCACCGGCCTGATCGTCAGCAATCCGCCTTACGGCGTGCGCCTGTCCACCGAAGATATGGCTGCCTTCTACCAAGCCATCGGCGATAACCTGAAGCAGCACTTTCCCAACTGGATCGCCTACCTGCTCTCTGCTGATCCGGAGTTCCCCAAACTGGTAGGCCTGAAAGCCAGCCGACGCACGCCCTTGTTTAATGGACCGCTGGAGTGCAGGCTATATGAATACAGGCTGGTTGCGGGCGGCAACCGCAAGCCACGCTCCGGGTGAGTGATGCGCCGTTCCAGAAAGTATCAATAACTATCAATCATTATTAATTTGATAGTTGTTCCCGGAGAGGCTACTCTATCAATCAATTATCAATGAATAATAAATTGATAGATGAAACTTCCCCTTGCTCCACCCCCGCTACAACAGCTTTTCGAGGCCCCGCCCTCGGAAGCCATCGCGCGGGTGCTCATGCAACCCCAGCCGGCCTTACCCGAGGGCCGCTACCTCCATTGGGACGAATTGCGCCATCGTGCGCCGCCAGATGGGTTCTCCCTCGAACAATGGTGGTGGGGTGTGAAGATGGCACGCCTGGCCCAGGCCCAGATGCTAGCGTTGCGAGACAAGGCTGGGCGACCGTTCAGTTACACATTGGCGGCACCTGTGGTCCAGGCATTGCATGCGATCGACCGCGACACCTCCGGCCAAATCTTGATGGACGGGCCAGTGGCCACGCCCCAGGACCGGGACCGGTACCTGGTGAGTTCTCTCATCGAGGAATCTGTCACTTCCAGCCAATTGGAGGGCGCTTCCACCACTCGCCGTGTGGCCGAGGACATGCTGCGCGGAGGGCGGCGGCCACGTACCCCCGGAGAGCGCATGATCTTCAACAACTACCAGGCCATGCGCCACATCCGGGCGATCCAGCGGGAGCCCCTCACGCCTGCGTTGATCATGGACCTGCACCGGATGCTGACCCACGATACCCTGGACGATCCGGCGGACGCGGGACGCCTGCGGCAAACCGATGACATCCATGTGGTGGATGATCGGGATGGCCAGTTGCTGCATATTCCCCCGTCCCATTCACTGTTGCCGGAACGCCTGGAAGCCTTGTGCGCGTTCGCCAATGTCGGGGACGAGGATGTTCCCTATGTTCACCCGGTGGTTCGGGCGATCCTCCTACACTTCATGCTCGGCTATGACCACCCCTTCGTGGATGGCAATGGCCGTGCCGCCCGGGCCCTGTTTTACTGGTCCATGGCCAGGCAGGGGTACTGGCTGCTGGAATACCTTTCCATCTCCAGCATCCTGCGGCGAGCACCGGGCCAATACGCCCGCGCCTATCTGCACACAGAAACGGATGACGGCGACACTACCTATTTCCTTATCCATCAATTGGATGTGATTCGCCAAGCGGTGGCGGCGCTGAAGGCCTATCTGGCGGAAAAGACTCGGGAAACGCGCGCCATCGAAAAGCGCCTGCAAAGCTCGGAACTACGGGCCCAATGCAATCATCGGCAAATCGCACTCCTCAGCCACGCCTTGAAGCACGCGGATGCGATCTACACCGTGGAGAGCCATCGCGCGTCCCACGCGGTGTCCTATGCGACCGCCCGGGCCGACCTACTGCAGTTGGCGCAGTTGGGTCTGTTGCGAGAATCCCGTCAAGGAAAACGGTATGTGTTCAGCGTTCCGGACGACTTGGGTGAGCGGCTGAACCGCTGAATACCCTCGGAGTAATGGAAAAGGGCATCGACCGATGCCCTTTTTCAATTGAATGACTTGGCGCGCCCGGCGCGATTCGAACGCACGACCCCTGCCTTCGGAGGGCAGTACTCTATCCAGCTGAGCTACGGGCGCATGGGGAGCGGAGGATAGCACAGGCCGCTTCCGGCGGGCAGCGTATTGCCCCTATAATCCGCCGGTTACCCAACTCCAGCCCGCAGGGACCGCATCATGGCCGATCACATCGAAATGACGAAGACCACCCCGAAGGATTTTCTCTATGCCACGCTGGGCGGCTTGCTTGCACCGGGTTTGGCGATTTTTCTGATTGTCATGTTATTCATCGGTATCCAGGGCCGGATGGGTCAGCCCGACGCGGCGCCCATGAGTGACAAGGCGGTGCGCGAGCGCATCCAGCCTTTTGGTAAATCCCTGGCCGTCGACCCCAATGCGCCCCGGGTGGAGCGCACCGGCGAACAGGTCTACAACGATGTCTGTTCCGGCTGCCACGCTTCCGGCGCCCTGGGTTCACCGAAGTACAAGGAAAAGGCTGATTGGAGCAAGCGACTTTCCAACGGCTACGATGTGCTGCTGACGCACGCGCTGAAGGGCTTTAACAAGATGCCGCCGCGCGGCGGTGATCCCGACCTCAGCGATCTGGAAGTGGCGCGAGGCATTGTCTACATGGCCAACGCGGCGGGTGGCAGCTTCGAGGCCACCCTCAAGAAGGAGCCGGAACCCAGCGCCGCCGATCTGGCCCGGGGCAAGGCGGTATACGCCGACAACTGCGCCGGCTGCCACGATGCCGGCGTCACCGGCGCCCAGAAACTGACCGATGCCAAGGCCTGGGCGCTGCTGCTCAAGGAGGGCAAGGACGCACTCTACAACGCCGCCATCAAGGGCAGCTTCGGCGGGCCGGCCAAGGGCGGCAACGAGAAGCTTTCCGATGCCGATACCCGCGTCGCGGTGGATTACATGGTGGCGGAAGCCAAGTCGGCCGTCGAAGCGGCCGCCAAAAAACCGGCCAAGGAAGCCGCCAAGCCGGCAGCCAATTAAGCGGTTTCGCAGCGGTGGCGCGGCCTTCGGGCCGCGTTTTTATTTGTCCCGGCCGCCGAGCATGGCCTTGAGGGCGGATAGTTTGCGGCGGCCATCCTCCCTGACTTGCCCGCCCTCCTCCTGGTCGCCGACTCGCCGAACATGCGCAGGATCGATCTCCCCCAGGAAGCGTGACGGCTCGCAGACGACCAGATCGCCGCCGCGCTTGCGTTTGCCGCACCAGGTCAGGGTCAGGCTGCGGCGGGCGCGGGTGATGCCCACGTACATGAGCCGGCGTTCTTCCTCCAGGCGCGCGCCCTCCTGGCATTCACGGTGGGGCAGGAGGTCCTCCTCCACGCCCACCACGGTGACATGGGGGAATTCCAGCCCCTTGGCGGCATGCAGGGTGGAAAGCCGCACGGCGTCGGGTTCCGCGTCCTCGCGGCCCTCGAGAAGGTTCATCAGGGCCACGGTCTGGGTGAGTTCAATCAGGGTCTTGCCGTCCTCTTCCCCTTTTTTCGCCAGCCAGTTCACAAACTCGCGCACGTTATCCCACTTCATTCTCGCCGCCCGGTCGTCCTCGGAGTCATACAGCCAGGTCTCGTAATGGATGGCGGCAAGCAGTTCCTCCAGCAGGCGGCCTGCGGGTTCCCTTTCGGCGCGCTGGGCAAGGCGGTTGATGAAGGTGCAGAACTCCAGTAGCGGCTCGAGTTGGCGCGGCGGCAGGTGTGTCTGGAATCCGGCTTCGAAGGCGGCCTCGAACAGGCTGACTTGGCGATGCCCAGCGTAGCCTCCGAGCTTTTCCAGGGTGGCGGCGCCGATTCCCCGGCGCGGCGTGGTGGCGGCGCGGATGAAAGCGGGATCGTCGTCCTGGTTGGCGACCAGGCGCAGGTAGGCGGTCAGATCCTTGATCTCCGACCGGTCGAAAAAGGATTGCCCCCCGGAGATCTGGTAGGGAATCCTGGCCTCGCGCAGGGCCTCCTCGAACAGCCGGGCCTGGTGGTTGCCGCGGTAGAGGATGGCGTAGTCGGCGAAGCGGGTGCGGTACTCAAACTTGTGGGCGGAAATGCGCAGCACAACGCTTTCCGCCTCATGGCGGTCATCCCGGCATTGCACCACTTCCACGTGCTCGCCCAATCCGAGTTCGCTCCACAGGTTTTTCTCGTGCAGGCGGGGATTGTGGGCGATGACGCTGTTGGCGGCGCGCAGGATGCGCTGGCTGGAGCGGTAGTTCTGGGTCAGGGGGATGATTTTCAGGCGGGGATAGTCATCGCGCAGCCGGCGCAGGTTCTCCGCATCGGCGCCGCGCCAGGCATAGATGGCCTGGTCGTCGTCGCCGACGGCGGTGAAGCGGCCCACGGGCCCGGCCAGGAGCTTCATGATTTCATATTGGGCGCCGTTGGTGTCCTGGTATTCGTCGACGAGCAGGTGGCGCAGGCGACCCTGCCAGGCCTCCAGGATGTCGGCCTGTGCCCGGAAGAGTTCCACCGGCAGGCGGATCAGGTCGTCGAAATCCATGGCCTGGTAGGCGCGCAGCGTGGCCTGGTAGGCCTGGTAGGCGACGGCGACCTGGCGCTCGCCTTCATCCTTGGCGAGATCACGCGCGGCATCGGGGGGCAGGAGGGCATTCTTCCAACTGGAAATCAGGCCGGCGGCCCGGCGCAGGCTGGACTTGTCCGCATTCTTCAGGACGTCGGAAAGGATCTGCTGGGTATCTCCGGCGTCGAGCACGGAAAAGCGGGGCTTGTAGCCCAGCCGCCGTGCCTCGGCCCGCAGGATGCGCAAGCCCAGGGAATGGAAAGTGCATACGGTGAGTCCTTCGCCCCGCTTGCCCTGCAGCAGTTCACCCACCCGCTCTCGCATTTCCCGCGCCGCCTTGTTGGTGAAGGTGATGGCGGCGATATGTCGGGCCTCGATACCACAATTGGTGACCAGATATGCGATCTTGCGCGTTATCACCCGGGTTTTTCCCGAGCCGGCGCCGGCCAGCACCAGCAGCGGGCCGTCCAGGTACTTCACAGCTTCGCGTTGTTGCGGATTTAGGTCGGAGAGCATGCGGCGAAAATGAAAACGGCCCGCGCACGGCGGGCCGTCGAAGCGTGATGGATACTCTCAGCGCAGGCCGTTGATGTACTCGGCCACGGCTTTCATTTCCTGGTCGGTCAGCTTGCGGGCGATGACCTGCATCATCTTGCCGCCGTCGTTGGCGCGGTCGCCGCTGCGGAAGTTCTTCAACTGGGACAGCACGTACTTGTTGTGTTGGCCGGCCAGACGCGGGAACTGTGAGGGGATGCCGGCGCCGGCAGGGCCGTGGCAGGACGCGCAGGCGGGCACACCGCTGCCGGCGTTGCCGCCCTTGTAGATCTTCTGGCCTTCCGCCACCAAGGCGGCGTCCTTGGCCTGCTTGGCCTTGGGCTGCTGCGCGGAGAAGAAGGCGGCCAGGTTGAGCATGTCCTCCGCGTTCAGCTTGGTGACATTGGGAGCCATGATGGCATTCTTGCGGGCGCCGGACTTGAACTCGTTGAGCTGCTTTGCGAGGTATTCGGGATGCTGGCCCGCCAGGTTGGGGTAGGCGGGGGAGGTGCTGTTGCCGTCGGCGCCGTGGCAGGCGCCGCACACATCATTCACAATTTTTTGCGCCTTGGCCGGATCGCCTTTGGCGGCGGGAGCCGGTGTGGGGTTGGCCGAGGCGGATGCGGCAATGCCCGCGGCGAACAGCAGGCCGGTCAACAGCGCGAAGGATTTCATGTGGAGGCTCCTTAATCCGGGATATCAGCAAGGGAAAATCGCCGCATTCTAACGGCCCGTTTGCTATAGTGCCAGCCTTTCGCGCGGACTCCCCTCCCCCACACTGTCCGCCCACGCCATGCTCAACGCCAGTTTCCATGTCACCGTCGCCAGTGTGCGCGACCTGCCCGCCGACAGCCTTGCCGAGGTCGCCTTCGCCGGTCGCTCCAACGCCGGCAAGTCCAGCGCTATCAACACCCTGTGCAACCACAAGCGACTGGCCTTCGTCAGCAAGATGCCCGGGCGGACCCAGCACTTGAATTTCTTCCGGGTGGAGGAGGGCCGCTTCCTGGTGGACTTGCCGGGTTACGGCTTCGCCCGTGCGCCGAAGGATCAGAAGCATGTCTGGCAGGCACTGATCGGCGGCTATCTGGCGGATCGGGCGCAATTGGCCGGGCTGGTGCTGATCATGGACAGTCGGCATCCGCTTACCGAACTCGATAGGTCGCTTCTGGAATGGTTCCGGCTCTCTGGGAAACCCGTGCACGTGCTGCTCTCGAAATCCGACAAGCTGTCGCGGGGGCCGGCCCAGCAGACCCTGCGCCAGGTGCGTGCCGAGCTGTCCGAAATGGGACTGAACGCCACGGCACAGCTGTTCTCCAGCCTGAAGCGCGACGGTGCGGAGGAGGCTGAAGCCGTCCTGCGAGCCTGGCTTGGCGTGACAAAAAAAAGCCCGGCTCAAGGGGAGGGAGCCGGGCAAATATCGCCTTAATGTTGCATTAAGGCACCCGCTCAGGGAGGAGAAGCGGGAGACGAAGCGATTCGTCTAATTTCATTGATCAATAGGCTTTGGGTTTTGTTCCCGAGCTTGAGTAAATTTATCGGGAATGTGCTGGCGGAATCTTTCTCCCCCCTGGAGGCAAGGACGGGGTGGGAAAATCCTCATTCCCGCAAGACAATATCCTCGCAACTGCCGCCGCGAATGGCGGTCAGGGCACGAGTCACGCCCGGCGCATTCCTTGAACCTGGATTTTGGAGACCGCTGTCATGTTCGATTTATCCAGCTTTCCCCGTAAACGCATGCGGCGGATGCGCCGGGACGAGTTTTCACGGCGTCTGATGCGGGAGAACACCCTGACCCCCGCCGACCTGATCCTGCCGGTCTTCGTGCTTGATGGCGACGACCGGGTTGAGGACGTGGCCTCCATGCCCGGTGTACAGCGTATGAGCCTGGACCGGCTGTATGGCGTAGCGGAGGACTGCCTCGAACTGGGCGTGCCGGCCATGGCCCTGTTCCCGGTGGTCGACGTGCACCTTAAAAGCCTCGATGCTGCGGAGGCCTATAACCCAAGGGGCCTCGTGCCCCGCGTCGTGGCGGGCCTCAAGGCTCGCTTTCCCGAGCTGGGCGTGATCACCGACATCGCCCTGGATCCCTACACCAGCCATGGCCAGGACGGCCTGATTGACGATTCCGGCTACGTTCTCAACGACGAGACCATCGCCGTACTTACGCGCCAGGCCGAATGCCACGCCGCAGCCGGTGCCGACGTGGTGGCACCCTCGGACATGATGGATGGGCGTATCCATGCCGTGCGCGAGGCGCTGGATGCCGCCGGCTACATCCACACCCGCATCCTGGCCTATTCCGCCAAGTACGCTTCCAGCTTCTACGGCCCATTCCGGGATGCCGTGGGCTCTGCCGCCAACCTGGGCAAGGGCAACAAATACACTTACCAGATGGACCCCGCCAACTCCGACGAGGCGTTATGGGAGGTGGGCCTGGATATGCAGGAGGGGGCCGACATGGTGATGATCAAGCCGGGCATGCCTTATCTGGATATTGTTCGCCGCGTGAAGGACACCTACCAGGCGCCCACCATGGTCTATCAGGTCAGCGGCGAATACGCGATGCTCAAGGCCGCTGCGCAAAACGGCTGGCTGGATGAAAAGGCCTGTGTGCTGGAAAGCCTGCTGGGTTTCAAGCGCGCCGGAGCCGACGCGGTATTGACCTACTTTGCGCTGGATGCCGCCCGCTGGCTGGCGAGGAAATGATTATACGTAGCGTGCCCGACGCTCTCGCTCGACGCGGATGATGTACCGCTGGATAGCGGTTTCCACGCTCGGCGGCAGGTCAATGAACTGGCAACAGGCGCGGTGGGTGAGGCGGCCGTTCTTCAGGGTGATGTCGAAGGTATTATGCACGGCGAGGCTCAAGGCGAACTCGCCGGTGCCAGGCAGCGCGATGCGGCAACCGTGGAAGGCTTCCCCGGCTTTCAGCAGGCCCCCGTCCTGATAGGCCAGCACGCCGACGCCACCAATGCTGATGTCCACCACCACGGTTTCCAGCAGGCCGGCGGCGGTATTGATCAGGCATTTGACGGGGTTGAGCACGGACGTGACCAACCGGTAGTACTCCCGGCGCTGCAAACGCAGCAGTTCCCGCGGCATGGCGATGCGGAAGGCGGCTTCCCCGCCGGCCTCCACCGCCTGGAGGGGGCCGCCGGAAAACTGGACATGCACCTGGTCATGGGTGGTGGCGATGGTGCAACGGGTGCCGGCCAGCAACCTGGCGTTCATCGTCGCGTCGACACCCTGTTCCATGAGCAGCTGGTTCCTTTCTTCATCCACGGCCAGTAGGGTGGAGAGCACGAAGTCCTTGCCATTCTCGCCATAGATGGCGACGATGGTCTTGCCCTCCATGACTTCGCGCAGGTAACGCTGAATGTCCCGAGGATGGCTGACAAGATAGCGTCCCCGATCTTCGGAGGAAATCAGTTCGATTTTCATGGACGTGATTGTAATTGAGGGTGCGCTAAACTTAAGTTGTGATGGAAGATGTGAAGGGTTTGCTACAGCGGCGAAAGGGGGGGTGAAGAACTGCTGGATATTGCCGTAATAGATGAGTAGATAAGGCGTTTATGACAGTGTGGGGCAGTATGGGAAGTACATGACGTGCCCGGTCGGAAATAAACGCAGAGAGGAAAGTGTGGGCATATTCGAAAAACTGCGCTTTGGCAGCCGGCAATGGACGAAGACCATCGCGGTGGTGGAGTCATCCAAGCTCAAAAATTTCGGGCTGACCACACCGCAAAGTAGTTTTGTGCCAGACGCCAACACCGAGAATGTGCGGCGGGATGCCTTCAAGATTCGTTTGGCTCATGATGCGGCTCGGACTCGGGATGCCCGTTTTCTGGTTGAGAAGCGCTATGGCGAAAAGGGCTATGCCATTGCCAAGGATCACGGTCACCCGGCGAGTCCCGAGCGCATCACCCTCGCCACCTACAAGGACGAGGAAGTGGTCGGCACCCTGACCGTCGGTTTCGATACCGGCGCCGGGCTGTTTGCCGACGAGTTGTACAAGGCGGAAGTGGATGCCTTCCGGCAACGACCTGGCAGACTGGTCTGCGAATTCACCAAGCTGGCAATCGACACTAAACGCGCGTCCAAGCGCATGATGGCTGGCCTGTTCCATATTGCCTATCTCTATGCGCATCGCCTTTGGGGGTATACCGACATCCTCATCGAGGTGAACCCCAGCCACGTGAGTTTTTACGAACGCATGCTCGGCTTCGAGGTCTGCGGTGACGAGCGGATGTGCGCCCGGGTCGGCGCGCCGGCCGTCCTCCTGCGTCTGGACGCCAGCCACGCCCGGCGCATGATCCAGGAATTCGGCGGCCGTTCCGCGCAGAACAGGCAGGAGAAGACGCTCTATCCCTACTTCCTGTCTCCCGAGGAGGAAGAGGACATCATCAAGCGGCTCGCGCAGTCCTGAGTCCCTCCCCGGCAGCCGAGGAATCCACCGTGTCCGCGTTCGACTACTCCCAGGCCTTCTCCCGCAACATCGGCTGGGTGACCGAGGCCGAGCAGGACAGCCTGAAAACCAAGCGGGTGGCCATCGCCGGAATGGGCGGCGTCGGGGGGGCGCACCTCCTGACCCTGGCGCGTCTGGGTGTCGGCAAGTTCCACATCGCGGATCTGGATACCTTCGAAGTGGCGAATTTCAATCGCCAGGCGGGCGCCTCCATGGCCTCGGTGGGGCGCCACAAGGCCGAGGTGCTGGCCGAGATGGCCCTGCAGATCAATCCGCAATGCGCGATCGAGGTGTTCCCCGAGGGTGTCGATGCCAGCAACCTGGAGCGATTTTTCCAGGCTGTGGACCTCTACGTGGACGGGCTCGATTTCTTCGCCTTCCAGATCAGGCAACAGGTCTTCGCCCATTGCCATGCCAACGCCATTCCCGCGACCACCGTGGCTCCCCTTGGCATGAGCGCGGCGCTGCTCAACTTCCTACCCGGCCACATGAGCTTCGAGGACTATTTCCAATGGGGCGACCGGGCGGAACTGGAGAAGGCCATCCGCTTCCTGGTGGGGCTGGCGCCGGGCCTGCTGCACCGCCACTACCTTGCCGATCCCTCCCGGGTCGACCTCAAGGCGCGCAAGGGCCCCTCGACGGTCATGGCCTGCCAGCTTTGTGCCGGGGTGGCCGCCACGGAAGCGCTGAAGATCCTGCTCGGGCGCGGCAAGATCTGGGCCGCGCCGCACGGCATCCAGTACGACGCCTACCGCAACAAACTGGCCCACACCTGGCGGCCGGGCGGCAACCGCAACTGGCTCAACCGGGCGGCCATCGCCATCGCCAGCCGGCAACTGGGCATCCGGGCTGGATAAGCCTTCGCTTTGCTCACTACAATGCGCCCCAGTCATCAATAACGATTTCAAAGACAGGGAGCGTGAGCCCGCTTTGTCTTGCTTCTAAGTTTTTTCTGGCCCGAACCGATATCCCGTCAAGAACCTGAGGGTTTCTCCCGGCGGCACGCCCGCATACCGGCTACTTCCTCCCCCGCCTGGTGGAACCTCGACCCACATCAATACAAGGAACCCGTCCATGTTTTCTGTCCGGAACATTGCCCTGTCGAGCCTGCTGGCTCTCGCCCTGGCCTCCAGTCTGGCCGGATGCGGGCGTAACCTCACGCCCGAGGAACACATCGCCAAGGCGAAGGAGCAGATCGGCAAGGGTGAACTGCGAGCGGCGTCCATCGAGCTTTCCAACGCCGTCGAGAAGAACCCCAAATCCGTCGAGGGGCGCTGGCTGCGCGCCAAGGTAGCGCTGGACCTGGGCGATGGCGCCACCGCAGAGAAGGAAGCCAGGAAAGCCGTGGAACTCGGGCATCCGCGCTCGGAAGCGCAGCCCCTGCTGGCGAGGGCCTTGATGGTGCAGGGTGAACCGGACAAGGTGCTCAAGGAAACCGAGAAGATCATCGACCTGCCTACCGCCAAGAACAAGGCCACCATCCTGGCCCTGCGCGGCGAGGCTTTCATCCTGAAGAACCAATTGGACCTGGCCAAGACCACTTTGTCCCAGGCGCTGGAGGTCGATGCGGAGTCGACGGACGCTATGATCGGCATGATCGCGTTGCACGGCGTCAAACGCGAATACGACGAGGCCAGGCAGTGGGTGGGCAAGGCGCTCAAAGTGGCGCCCAACCTGGCCGATGCCTGGAGCGCCCTGGGCGACATTGAACTGGCCCAGGGCCAGCCAGCCAAGGCGGCGGAAGCCTTCGGCAACGCCATCAAGAACCGGCCCATCGCCACCCTGGACAACGCCAAGCGCGCCCTCATCAATGTCCAGTTCAATAAGCTCCCCGAAGCCGACAAAGATATCGAAACGCTCAAGAAACAGGGCGTGGGCAAGCATCCCTACGTAAGCTACGTTCAGGGCCGCAGCCTTTATGCGCGCAAGCAATTTGCCCAGGCCGCCGAGGCTTTTGAAACCAGCCTTGCGGGGGACCCTCACAATGGCACGAACCGGCTCTATCTGGCAGCGAGCTATCACCTCCTTGGTCAGAACGAGAAGGCACTTTCCCTGGCCAAGAGCCTGAACGCCGACGCCCCAGGCTCCCAGAAGGTCAAGCGCCTGTTGGCCGGTATCCAGATGACCCGCTCCGAATTCGATGCGGCCCGGGAAACGTTGGGCGCCGCCCTGGCGGCCTCGCCCAAGGATGCCAACGTGCTCAGCATGCTGACCAGCATCGCCTTGATGGAAGGCGACAAGGCCAAGGCCATGGAGTACGCCACGCGCCTGGTCAACCTGGCGCCCAATTCCGCCGAAGCCAAGAATCAGCTCGTGCTGGCCAAGCTGCTGGCCGGGCAGGCGCCCATGGTTGCCCAGGGCGGCGCGGCGGGTGATGCCTACACCGCAGAGTTTCTCACCGCGATCGACGCGTTCCGCAACAAGCAGCCCCTGAAGGCCCTGGAACTGGCAAAGAAGCTGCATGCCCAGTATCCGGACAAGGTCGATCCGATCAACCTGATGGCAGCCTGCTACCTGCTGGCCGGCCAGGCTGACAAGGCCAGGCCGGAACTGGAAAAGGCGCTCAAGCTCAGGCCCGGCGATCCCACCGCGACCCGCAACCTGGCCAAGATCGAGGTTCTCAAGGGCAACGCCAAGCGGGCCAGGGAATTGCTGCAGCCCTTCGTCAAGGTACAGCCTGGCGACGAGGAAGCCGTGCTGTTGCTGGCCGACGTGGAAGCCCGCCTCGGCAATGCGGCGGCTGCCGTTCCCTTGCTGGAGCAGGCCCTGCAGAAAAGTCCAGACGCCCTGGCCATCCGGTCCCGGCTGGCGTTGGAGAACCTGCGGGCCGGCAAGTCCCAGAAAGTGCTGGAACTCAGCCAGGGCCTGTCCGAGGCCCAGTTCCAGCGCCAGCCCATGCTGCTGGAACTGCGCGGCAAGGCCTTCATGCAGCTGGGTGACGTGATTTCCGCCCGGAAGGCCTTCGAGCAATGGGCGAAGCTGGCACCCAAGTCCGCATCGGCCCATTCTTATTATGGCGACAGCCTGGCCCGCACCGGCAACACCGCCGCCGCGCGCAAGGAACTGGAACAGGCCCTCAAGCTGGCGCCGCGCTACCTGCCGGCGCGGGTGGGCGAGGTGAAGATGCTGGTGCAGGCTAAGCAACTGGAGCCCGCCAGGAAAGCTTTGGCCAAGCTGCGCCAGGATTTCGGCGATCACCCGGAAGTGCTCGGCCTGGAAGGCTGGTTTGCCTTGGGTACCGGCGATCTCACCGGCGCCGAGAAGAGCCTGACCGCTGCCCTAAAGAAGAATCCCAACTCCGAGCTGGCCATCCTGCTGGCGCGCGCCCAGCTGGCGCAGAAGAAGGCGGACGCGGCCCTGGCCGGCATGGCGGAATGGCTGAAGAGCCACCCCGGTGACCTGGCCATGCTCATGCACCAGGCCGGTACCTATCTGGGCCTCAAGCGCAACGAAGAGGCGCGTGCGGCCTATGCGCGCATCGTCGAGCGCTATCCCAACCACGTGCCGGCTCTCAACAACCTGGCCTGGCTGGGTCAGGACAAGGATCTCAACCTGGCGATCAAGCAGGCCCAGCAGGCCCAGTCCCTGGCGCCCGGCGACCCCTACGTCAAGGATACCCTGGGCATGCTGCTGCTCAAGCGCGGCGACGAGAAAGGCGCCGCGGTCCTACTGCGCGAGGCCGCCGACCTGGCGCCGGCCGAGCCTTCCATCCAGCTGCATCTCGGCCAGCTGCTGGCCAAGCAGAGCCGCCGAGGCGAGGCGATCAAGGTCTTGCAGGCGCTGGTAAAAAAGGCGCCGGACAGCGCCGAGGCCAAGGAGGCGAAAACCCTGCTCGCCGGCCTGGGGGCGAAGCCCTAGGGCAAGTCGGCATGCGTGTCATCGCCCTGGCCAACGCCCATGCCCTGGCGCATGTCTCGCGCCTGCTGGAGATCGCCAAAGTCTTGCGAACGCGGGGCCATGAGGTGCTGTTCGCCGGCTTCGGCAAGTATCTGCCAGTGGCCGGCTGGGACGGCTTCGCCACCCGGGAGCTGCCCTACATCACGGTGGAGCGGGTGGTGCACGCGGTGCGCACCCAGCGGCTCTGGGAACTCTACCGGGAGGAGGAGCTGGAAGGCTTCATCGCGGCGGAGCTGGCGCTCTATGACGAGGTCCGGCCCGACCTGGTGCTGATCGACAACCGCCCCACGGCGCGCACCTCGGCGGAAAAGGCGGGCATCAAGAGCGCGGCGGTGCTCAACGTGCACATGAGCAACTACCGGGCCATCCCGTTCCTGAGTTATGTGCAGCTTGCCAACGGCTTGCCGATCCCCGGTCTGATCCTGGCCGACCGGCTGGAAAACGCCATCGAGCGCCAGGTCTACGACCGGCTCGTCATGGGCGGGCTGAACAAGGTCCGCCACCGGATGGGCCTGTCCCGGTGCTACGCCTACGAGCACGAGGAAGGCGACATCAGCTTCCTGGCCGACATCCCCGAGTTCAACCCCGTCAGCCGGCGGCCCGGTCATGCGCTCTTCATCGGTCCCTTGACCTGGCGCAATACGCTGCCGCCGCCTGCCTGCCTGCAGCGGCTGGACCCGGATCGGCCCACTGCCTACTTCACCCTGGGCAGCGAAGGCCTGGAGGAACTGGTCGCGCAA
>Ga0233425_10005050_pt1 | contig 21365 bp, 18 predicted proteins | sample Watercolumn_Towu_2_FD_181712 | JGI IMG/M metagenome (GOLD analysis project Ga0233425, IMG submission 181712) | Freshwater microbial communities from Lake Towuti, South Sulawesi, Indonesia - Watercolumn_Towuti2014_140_MG | ecosystem: Environmental > Aquatic > Freshwater > Lake | place...
AAAGCCAATATCACCAAAACAAAAAACAGAAGAGAAGAGTCAATTACCAATTTCTGATAAAATTAAAGAAGCTGAGATTGTGCCTGAAAAGAAAGTGGTTCCACCTCCCATAAGAGATAAAAAAGAAACTATTAAAACACCAGAACAAGTAAAGTCTCCTGAATTACCAAAACAAACCGAGGTTTTGCCAACTAAGTCAATCGCGCCGATAGTGGTAAAACCTGTGGAGCCCACTAAATCGTTAATAGTTGAGCCAACCTCCTCAAAATTAGAAAATATCGTCAAGCCAATTGAGCCCGCCAAACCGACAGAAACAGAGAAAGTAATAGAGCCAGTAAAGATTATTGAGCCGATTAAGGAAGTTGCGCCAGTGATTGAAACTGCGCCGGTAAAGTCTGCCCCCATTATTGTTGAACCGATTAAAGTTATCCAACCCATATCAGTAACTGAGCCGGCGAAAGAGGTCGTCACCGCGACAACAAGTGCAGAAAAAACTGTGACCCAGATCGCTGTACCAACTGTATCGTATCCCAGTTCGGCAACGATTAAAATCAGCAATTCGATTTTTAGCCCCTCATCAGTCACAGTGAGCGTAGGTGCAAAAATTACTATTATTAATTCTGATAAAGTAGTTCATGCGCTAAGCGGATCAATATCTTCTCCTAGTATCAAGCCCGGGTCTAGCGTTGCCATTACTGCTCCTACGAAGCCAGGAATTTATAATTATTCTTGTTTTTATCACTCCTCCATGAGAGGGGTAATAATTGTAAAATGATCTGTATGTATGATATTTTATCTATTGGCGGCACAGCCCTGGATGTATTTTTGCAATTGCATGAGGCCAGTGTGAATTGTCGGCTGGATACCGATATTTGTCAGCTCTGCATGAATTATGCTGATAAAATTCCAGTAGAAAAAATTACCAACGTCGCCGGTGTCGGATCAGCGCCCAATACTGCGGTGGGTAGCGCACGCCTTGGTTTGCAAGCCGCTCTCTATACTGTTATTGGCAATGATTCGGCCGGCAAAGACAGCCTAGCGGTCTTTAAAAAGGAAAAAGTGGTTACCAAATATGTAGTAGTGGATAAAAAGAATCGCACAGATCATTCTACTATCATTAGTTTTCAGGGAGAACGCACCCTGCTTACTTTCCAGGCCCCAAGAATTTTTAGATTGCCAAAAGATATTAAGACCAAATGGATATTTTTGGGTGCGTTACCCAATGGCCATAAAATTTTGCATGAACAGCTAATCAAAATGGTAAAAAAACAAGGAGTAAAGTTAGTCTTTAATCCCGGGGCGCATGAGTTGCGCGAGGGCATTGAGCATCTAAAAAGTATTTTGGCAGTTTTAGAAGTTTTGATTATCAATAAAGAAGAGGCCTGGCGGTTGTTGGGCGGTAAAGACGAGGATATTAAATTATTATTGATTAAATTGAAAAATTTTGGTCCCAAAATAGTAGTGATTACTGATGGCAAAAACGGTGCTGTTAGTTTTGATGACCAAAATTTTTATCATCAGTCAATTTATAATTTACCGGTAGTAGAAAAGACCGGCGCCGGCGATGCCTTTGCGACCGGATTTATCGCCGCCTTGTTTTATAATTTAGATATCAAAGAGGCGCTCCAATGGGGTAATGCCAATTCGGCCAACGTGATTCAGCATATTGGCGCTCAGGTTGGTTTGTTAGATAAAATTAAAATGAAAAATTTTTTGGCACGGTATAGAGACATCAAGCCACAACTTATTTGAGGGTGTAATGCAATAAAATCGTGCCGACGTTGTTTAATTTTTTTATTGCCCTGAGTTTCCATTTAGTAGTTTGCTGATTTTCAAAAAGACTAATGCCACAACCAAAAGAGATCGGCTCAATGGTAAGATATAATTCATCCAGCATCTTATTTTTTAAGCAGTAGGAATAAATCTGCGCCCCGCCCAGGATGGCAATTTTTTGGTATTTATTTTGTCCAATTATCTTTTTGAGTGATTGCTTAGCGGGATTAATAAAAAAACAATTTGGTAAATTGGTATATTGATGAGGAGATCTGGTTATAATCAGGCAACGTCGTTTACTCAATGGTTTTTTGGCCATTTGATAAGTAGAGTTGCCAACGATTATTACATCACAAGCGTCCAAAATGGCATGAAGAAATTGTTTATCTTCTTTGCTGGTCCAGCTGGAAAAATGTTTTGAATGTTTGGCGATTTTTCCATCTAGTGTGATAGCGGCAATAGCAATGTATTTTGGATTTTTCATATCACTTAGGATAATATCATATCAAATTTATTTTGGCCAATAAAATTGGTAGTTGGTGTTGACAAATTGCCATTTTTGTGTTATTGTCCACAGTCTTTTATATTTGGTTTTTACTTTTAAAATATTTACCAAATAGTACTTAATTTGGTATAATTAATGAGATTATGACTCACAAGAATAAAGAAATTCAAACTTTTAGAGAATTGGGAATTGATAATGAAATTTTATCAATTTTGGACCGCAATCAATTTGTCACTCCTACCCCAATCCAGCACCAAGTAATTCCGGTAGCGCTTTTAGGCAAGGATGTAGTTGGGATTGCTCAGACTGGTACTGGTAAAACCTTGGCCTTTGGCATCCCGATGTTACAACGGTTGATGTCTCTGGGTGGTCAGGGCTTAATTTTGTTGCCCACTAGAGAGTTGGCTTTGCAGGTGGATGAGGTACTGCAAAAAATTGGTCGTCCCTTAAATCTGAAAACGGCGGTTTTAATCGGTGGCGCTTCAATGCAACAGCAAATTCGCTCTCTGCGTCATGGCGCCCACATTGTGGTGGCCACCCCAGGGCGCTTGTTGGATCAGATTGAACAAAAAAATTTTTCTTTGCAGAATATCAAGATAGCGGTGCTTGATGAAGCTGACCGAATGTTTGATTTTGGTTTTGCGCCTTCAATCAAAAGAATAATGGCGATGATTCCTCACAATAGGCAGACCTTGATGTTTTCCGCCACTATGGCCAAAGAAGTATCGGAGATGGCCGCCAGATTCATGCAGACCCCATATCGGATTGAAGTGGCGCCTGCGGGCACAACTGCCACCAAGGTAGAACAGGAAGTATTTATTACCAATCGGGATTTAAAGATGCAATTACTGGATAAATTGTTAACTGATAATAAAGGCGTAATTTTGGTGTTTGCCCGTACGCGCCGGGGCGTAAAAAAAGTGGCTGTTAATGTGCGGGCGATGGGGCACACCGTAGCCGAATTGCATTCTGATCGTTCTCTCTCTCAGCGTCGTGAAGCACTGGAAGGATTTAAATCCGGCCGTTTTCGTATTTTAGTGGCTACTGATATTGCTGCTCGGGGGATTGATGTTAGCGATATTGAATTGGTAATCAATTATGATTTGCCAACTAGCACCGAAGATTATGTGCATCGCATTGGTCGTACTGGCCGAGCGGGTAGCCTAGGCAAGGCCGTGTCTTTTGCCGCTCCTGAGGAACGCAAAGAAATTCGTCAAATTGAAAAATTAATTCGTAAGACTTTGCCGATCTCAGCTTTACCGGTATTGCCACCTAGACGGGAATTGCCAAAACATATTCCCAAAGAATTTAATTTTACCCATCGTCCTAAACGTCACCAGGCACCAGATCGTCCCTGGCGCCGCCGCCGTAATTTTAGAAATTCATAAATCTATCCAGATTACTAAGGATGAACACTCTACCATTTCTTGAATAGTTGATGTTTTTTTGATAGACTAATAGTCATATGAAAATAATATTTTTAGGTACTAATGGTTGGTATGATTCATCTGTGGGTAACACCGTCAGTACCTTAATTGATACCAAGGAAGCTTATATTATTTTGGATGCCGGTTTTGGCATCAACAAAGCCAGTAATTATTTAAAAGAGAATAAACCAGTCTATTTATTTTTGACTCATTTTCACATTGACCACATCTGTGGCCTGCATACTTTGCCAAAGTTGCCGATAAAAAATATTTTGACTATTATCAGTCATGAAGGGGCAAAGGAATTATGCGACACTTTTATCAATCATCCTTATGCGACGCCGCTAAAAGATTTAAAATATACAGTGAAAATCCAAGAATCTAAGGAGGGTAAAAATATTTTGCCGATTAAATTTGAATGCCTTTCTCTACAACATATTGATCTATCCTATGGTTACCGTCTATATTTGGAAAACAAAGTGATTGTCTATTGTTCTGATACCAAGATTTGCAACAATGATAAAATTATCTCTAAAAATGCCGATCTTTTAATCCATGAATGTGGCTATAATGTGGCGCCACTTGATGATTTCTGGGGACATACAGATCCCGAAGGCGCAGCGCAATTAGCCAAGGATGCCAAGGTAAAAAAATTATATCTGACTCATTTTGGCCCTAATGCCTTTCCTTCTCGCGCCAAACGTTTGCAGGCGCAGACTCGGGCGCGTAAATTCTTCAAAGAATCTTTTGCCGCTTTTGATGATCAAATAATAGAAATTTAATCTTAAAATTCCCGTAATAGGGGATTTTTGACATCGACTAAACAGCATGTGTCTTGACTTTAGCTGTATTTTATGGTATAGTATTCAATTCTGTGATTGAGATTTTTGTTATGTTTGAAGAAATAGTTTTGTTTTTTCAAACATGACCGAAACAGTTCGGTCAGTTGTTGTGCCACAGGTGGCACGAAGGAGAAGTGGGATGAATCCGAGGAAGGAGCGCAACATCGTCCTGGCGTTGGCCATCGCCGATGCCGATGACGAGCTCTTCGAGCGCGTCTGGGCACTGGTCTTCGGCTACAAGTCTGAGTGGCAGCGTCTGCTTGCCAACGCTCGCTTGGACGAGATCATCGGTCCGATCGAGACCCGTCTTCCGATCGAGTCTGACCCGACTGCCGAGGGCGTGCTCGAGGTCTGCCCCAAGGGCAAGGTCGGCCGCACGGCCTACGAGCAGGTGCTCAAGGACCATCAGGGGGTCGGGCCCGGTTCGGCTCTGCTCTACATCGCCACCAAGCAGAAGGCATCGGGCAAGTTCGTCATCACCAACCACACCTGGAAGTGTGACGGCGATGGCCATGACTACGTCGCTGTCTGCGACTGTGAGAGTGGCTCCATCTACCCCGAGCTCGTCGACGACCTCGACACCTTCCACATCTTCCTCGTCCGCTAGTCCACGAAGCGGCGCCAAGGCATCCTCGGCCTTTCTGGCGTCCACCAAACTCCGCACTAGGCCGCTTCCCAGCGGCCACCACACGGTTTTCCGCTCATGAAACTTCGCAGGGCAAGTCTGCTCTCGGTTTCTGGCACCGTGGTGTATGACCACTGCACGTCAAATGTCAGCTCTGCCTGGCAGGCGACGTGCAGTGGCTCGTCGTTTATGGGCTAATTTTAGCTAAATTTAAAATATAAAATAGCAATTTTTGGTCTTGTTTTTTTAAATTTTATATGATACAATAGGCAGACTTAAAAATGTCTGTTTTTGTTTTAAATTAGCTTTTTATGTCTTTTTTAACTAAAATTTTTGGCGATCCCAATGCCAAGGTTCTCAAAGAAATCTATCCTCTGGTAGACAAAATTAATTCTTTTGAATTACGATTACAGGCTTTATCATTAGATCAATTAAAAAATAAAACTTTGGAATTTAAAGAACGGCTTGTCAAAGGTGAAACGTTAAATGATATTCTACCGGAGGCTTTTGCGGTCGTACGAGAAACCTCCAGACGTGTTACCGGCATGCGTCATTTTGACGTCCAGCTGATTGGTGGAATAGTTTTGCATCGCGGTCAAATTGCCGAAATGCGCACCGGTGAAGGTAAGACTTTGGTCGCCACTTTGCCCACTTATCTCAATGCCTTAGCTGGCCATGGTGTCCACGTCGTGACAGTCAATGATTATCTGGCCAAGCGTGACGCGGTTTGGATGAGTCAGATTTATGATGCACTGGGACTAAGTGTCGGTATTATTCAGCAGCAAAATATTTCTTATCGCTATAATCCGCATAAATTAAAAATTACTGATGCCAACGGTCAGGATGCTCTCGCTGAGGGTGGTAGTGTTGATAGCGAGCGTGATGCCAAAGGCTCTTATAAAGTGGAATATGAATATTTAGAAAATTGTTCGCGCCAAGAGGCCTATGGTTGTGATATCACCTATGGTACCAATAATGAATTTGGTTTTGATTATCTGCGTGACAATATGGTCGGCAGTTTGCGTGATATGGTACAGCGGCCTTTTTATTTTGCCATCGTGGATGAGGTGGATTCTATTTTAATTGATGAAGCGCGCACCCCTCTGATTATCTCCGCCCCCGCTGAGGAAGCCACTGACACTTATTTTAAATTTGCGGATATCGTCAATACTTTGGAAGAAAATATTGACTATAATGTCGATGAAAAAATGCGCGCCAGTACTTTGACTGAGGCCGGTATAAAAAAAGTGGAACAAAAATTAGGCGTAGACAATATCTATGCCGAAGGTGGTATGAGTATGGTGCATCATATTGAGCAGGCACTGCGTGCGCGGGCATTATTTAAACGTGATCGCGATTATGTGGTAGAAAATGGTGAAGTCATTATCGTGGATGAATTTACCGGCCGCAAAATGCCCGGTCGTCGCTACAACGAGGGTCTGCACCAGGCGATTGAAGCCAAAGAAAGAGTAAAAATCCAACGCGAAAGCCAGACCATGGCGACGATTACTTTTCAGAATTATTTTCGTTTGTATAAAAAATTGTCTGGTATGACCGGTACGGCGGTTACTGAAGCCGAAGAGTTTAGTAAAATTTATAATTTGGAAGTAGTGGTTATTCCGACTAATAAAAAGAATTTACGTCTGGATCACCCTGATAGAATTTACAAAACTGAGGAAGCCAAATTTAGGGCCATCGCCTCAACCGTCAAAGATTTACAATCCAAAGGACAGCCGGTTTTAATTGGTACGATCTCAGTAGAAAAAAATGAACAATTGAGCCTGTATCTAGAACGCGAGGGGATAAAGCACCAGATTTTGAATGCCAAAAATCACGAGCGAGAAGGTGAAATCATCGCTCAAGCCGGCCATGCCGGCGCGGTTACTTTGGCTACTAATATGGCCGGCCGTGGTGTGGATATTATTTTGGGCGGCAATCCGCCAAATATTGAGGAGGCGCAAAAAGTGCGTACCAATGGTGGCCTGTTTGTGATTGGTACGGAGCGCCATGAGAGCCGTCGCATTGATAATCAGCTACGTGGTCGCGCTGCTCGTCAGGGCGATCCGGGGGCAACTCAATTTTTCCTCTCAACCCAAGACGACCTAATGCGAATTTTTGCCGGTGATAGGATCCGTAGTGTAATGCAAACTCTGCGTGTCCCTGATGATATGCCGATAGAGCAACGTTCCATTACACGTATCATTGAAGCGGCGCAGAAAAAGGTAGAGGGTTTTCATTTTGATTCCCGCAAACACTTGCTTGAATACGACGATGTGCTCAATCGCCATCGTGAAGTAATCTATGGCAAGCGCCGCAATATTTTAGAAACTTTTGAGAAACAAAAAAATAATCAATTGAGCAGTGGGGAAAAAAGTTTACAGGATTTAATCTTAGAAATGGTAGAAATCGAGATTGAACAATTAGTTTCTTTTCACACCAATGCAGAAGATAGGCAGGGTTGGGGGATGAAGGAATTATCCGAAGTAATGGCGACAATTTATCCTCTTAGTGAAGAAGAAAAAAATATTATTCAAAATTTTGGTGAGCATGGCAGTGAAAAATTGGAGGCCGTGGAAGAGCGTACTAGAATTATTGAATATTTAATCAGTTTGTCTAAACAAAAATATACTCAACATCTAGTAGAAAAAATTGCCGATGCCAACTTTCAGATAGAAGTAGAAAAACAACTTTTATTGCGTGCGCTGGATAGTCTTTGGATTGATCATCTGGTGGCAATTGATTATCTGCGCGCCGGCATTGGCCTGCGTGGCTATGGCCAACGTGATCCCCTGGTAGAATATAAGCGTGAGACTTATCGCATGTTTAATGAATTACTATCAGCGGTTTCTCATGAAGTGGTTTATAATATTTTTAAAATCAGTTTTGGCATGCAGATGGCGGAAAATATGATGACCAAGAATAATCTGGTATATAGCGGCCCAGAAACTGAGTCTCAATTAGCTAATACCGGCAAAGTAAAAAATGAACAAGGAGAAAAAGTGGGACGTAACGATCCCTGCCCGTGTGGCAGTGGAAAAAAGTATAAAAAATGCCATGGGGTATAATTAAAAAATAAAAAGACTTTTGCTGTCAGGCAAAAGTCTTTTTGTAATTGACCTTATTACAGTTTTGGTATAGGCTGATATCTACCGCAATTGAGCGGCCTTTTCGAGGTGGAAAATGGAAGGCGAAATGCCATCTCCTGCTCCGACCTTGGCGAAGGTCGTGTTGCAGTTGCGCAAGTTGCGTTTAGCCCGTATCACCGCTTCCAGCCTGGAGACCATGAGGATTGTCGGGGAAGGGGACGGAGAAGGATGGGTGCAGATCCTCTTGAAAGAGGGTCATCTAAGGCAGTTGCCGGCGGAAGAGCTGTCCAGGAGCACGCTCAAAAACCCCTACGATGTGGTGCGGGGAGACGGAAGCCTGATGAGGTCCAAGAAGTACGTCGCGCCGATGGTCAGGGTAGATTCCGAAGTCGTTCGTGGTGAACCGGTAGCGCCCGACCCTAAGTGGATGGATTTCTGGTTTCATCACCCTGATTTCTGCCACTCACCGCTCTGGGCCGATCTCTACATTCTTTCTAGGGGTCAGGATGTGAAGTTCGCCGAGTTCTGCGCGGTCATCAGGCAGTATAATCTGGGTGACAGTTGGATTCCTAATCGTCTGTGTCGAGGGAGGAGGCTCGGCCACATCGATCCCAATTGCAAAGGCAGTCCCAGGCGTCCGCTAGTTTCCATCCTCTGGAATCAGGACCAAATTCCAGACGCATTAAAGCAACAGCTCGCGCGTCTGCTTCTGGAATATCAGGCAATTGCCTAAAGGAGGTTTTTACCCATCGTCCCGCTGGGGCGGCAGTCGGGGTGGGAGAGAAACCATCGACCACTACACTGCTTTGTGTCCAATTATTTGGATATAGAGCAGAGTGGTTGGTGGTTTTTTGTTTTTATATTTTAATGATATAATATGGCCGTATGAATAATTATTTGCTTGGCATAGCATTGTCGTTTATTGGCCCAATTATGCATGCTTGGGCCAATATTATTGACAATTATTTTACTAATGTTTTTAAAAGACTGGAAGTTCTGGTTTTAATTTCACAAATTTTTGGGTTGCTTTTGATCCCAATAGTGGCCTATCTCGATCCACCTCATTTTGTATCGGTAAAATTTTTAGTTATACTTTTTATTATTGCGTTTATTGAGATTTTGTATCTTTTTCCTTATTATTATTCTCTACGCCATGCTGATACTTCGGTAGTTGCCGCGCTTTTTTCGGTGGGAAAACTATTTGTACCACTGTTTGCTTTTTTGTTTATTAATGAACAGCTGTCTACTTCTCAATATATAGGATTTTTTATTCTCACTTTGTCGAGTATTATTTTATCAATGGATTTTGAAGAGATGAAGCTTAGTAAAGCTTTTGTGGCCATGCTTTTGGTTTCAATGATGCTCGCGGCCCAATCTATACTGCTCAAATATGTCTATCAGTCCGGCGTTGGTTGGGGGAGTAGCGTGCTCTGGATGAATTTATTTCAATTTTTTATTGCTTTGGTTTTTTGTTTACCACCAAAAAATTTTCAAGATCTTTTTGTCTCTATCACCAAGATAAAAAGTGTGGGAAAATTATTTTTTCTTTCAGAAATCCTCAGCTGGGGTGGGACACTGAGCGGTTACTATGCGCTGTCTTTTATCCCGGTATCCATCTCTAAAGCCATTGGCAGTACCCAACCAGTTTTTGTTTTGATGTATGCTTTGTTATTTATTAAAATTGCGCCAAAGATGTTTAAGGAATATTTGGGTAAAGATGGTGTGGTAAAAAAGATCGCTTTGTTTATTTTTACGATTATCGGCGTTATTCTTATGAAATAAAAATAATAAAACACCCAGTTAATCTCGTAGGTGTTTTTTAGTGATTTTTTGTTGAAGAAGATGAGGTAGGGTCCGCCAGAGGGCGTACTGTAGCGCCCCCCACCTTTAAGTACGCCCTCTGGTCGGTTGGTCTCGCAATTGTTGATCCCATGAAGTCCGGGAATAGGGATCTCAATATTGCCGGCCTCAGAAGCAACAAACGCTCCAAAGCACAGACACTGACTGCCGTCCTTCTAATTGGCTTGCCAGTAAAGACCGCTGTAATACTATTATTTGATCTATGTATTGTCAAGGCTTTATCCACTTGCCAAAAATGGTGAAAAGCGGTAAAATTAGCCCTGTTTACTAATAATTGAAAAGTTATTAATTTTGTTTATTTATGGCCAAAAATGTGAAGCCGACGGTCACTTTGACTCGGTCGCAAATTAAATGGAGGGTCGCTTGGATTGGAATTTTATTGGTAGTGTGCGCTCTCATTGTGGCGCCGACTTATGCTAATTATGGTATTGATTGGCTCAATAATAAGACTAATTTGGGGGTGCCAAGATTGCCGGATAAAGGTTTTAATTTAGGCTTGGATTTGCAAGGTGGAGCGCATTTAGTCTATCAGACCGACACTTCACAGATTTTAGATAAAGATAAGGCTGACTCAGTAGAAGGTGTGCGTGATGTGATTGAGCGTCGTGTACGTGGCGGCTTAGGAGTTTCTGAGCCATTGGTGCAGACCACCAAAGTCGGCAGTGATTATCGCATTATTGTTGAATTACCGGGTGTGACCGATGTCAATACTGCTATTAAAATGATTGGTGAAACCCCAGTGCTTGAATTCAAAGAGCAAAATGATGAACCAGCGCGCGATCTCACCAAAGAAGAACAGAAACAATTGGATGATTTTAATGCCTCGGCCACCAAAAAAGCTAATGAGGTAGTAAAACAGCTTAAAAATGGTGGTGATTTTGCCACATTAGTCGCCAAATATAGTGAAGATGATACCAGTAAAAATAATAGTGGTGATTTGGGTTTTGTAAATGAAAAAAATTATCCAGAAATTTACAATTGGGCCAAAATTCACAAAGATGGCGAATATAGTACAACGGTAGTTAAGAGCGCTGGTGGATTAAATATCTTGAAAAAAGTTGGCGAACGCCAAGGAGAAAAAGAAGTTTCAGCCGCTCATATTTTAATTTGTTATAAAGGAGCACAAGGTTGTGATAATCCTCAGTATAACACCAAAGTTGAAGCCAAGGCTAAGGCGGAAGAGATCAAAAAACAAGCTACGACCGCCAATTTTGCCGAATTAGCCAAACAATACTCTACTGATCCCACTGCTAAGACTAACAGCGGTGATTTGGGTAAATTTGGTAAAGGCGCCATGGTACCAGAATTTGAAAAAGCGGTTTGGGATCTGCCAGTGGGGACTATTTCTGATGCCGTAGAGACTCAATTTGGTTATCACGTGATTTATAAAAAAGGTGAAGATTTTGCGAAAGAATATCAGATGTCTAGAATTTTGGTAAAGACCAAAGAGAAGAGTGATATTGTGCCGCCAGCCGAGCAATGGAAAACTACCGGCCTATCTGGTACTCAGCTCAAACGCGCGGAAGTCACCGAAGATACCCGTACTGGTCAGATTCAGGTCAGTCTCAATTTTGACGATGCCGGCAGTCAATTATTTGCAGATATCACTGGACGCAATGTTGGCAAACCAGTGGCTATTTTCTTGGACGGCCAACCAATTAGTATCCCCAAAGTAAATGAAGCCATTACCAGCGGTAGCGCTGTAATTTCCGGTGGTTTTACTCTAATAGAAGCCAAACAATTAGCGCAGAGATTGAATTCTGGCGCTTTGCCTGTGCCGGTGGATTTAATCAGCCAACAGAAAGTGGATGCGACTTTGGGTAGTGACTCATTGGCTAAAAGTTTCTATGCCGGTTTGATTGGTTTGATCGGTGTAATGATTTTTATGGTCATTTACTACCGTTTCCCGGGTTTGTTGTCAGTATTTTCTTTGGTGGTGTACGCTTTGTTGAGTTTGGCCACCTTTAAATTTATTGGTGTCACTTTAACCTTGTCAGGTATTGCTGGTTTTATCTTGTCTATTGGTATGGCGGTGGACACCAATGTCTTGGTCTTTGAGCGTCTCAAAGAGGAATTACGTACTGGCAAGAATCTGCACACCGCTTCGGAGGAATCATTCCGCCGCAGTTGGCCATCAATCCGTGATGGTCATATTGCTACTCTCGTGAGCTGTGTATTCTTGGTGTGGTTTGGTACTGGTTTTGTCCAGGGTTTTGCGGTGACTTTGGCGATTGGTGTACTGTTTAGTTTGTTTACCGCGATTATCGCCACCCGCGCTGTTTCTCGTTTAGTCTTTAAGTGGTTTAAGGAAGAGGGAAATTGTCTGTTTTGGGGATATACCAAGCATACTTCTGAATCAGCTAATAAATAATTATCTCTGTTTAATATGAAAATTCCTTTTGTTAAATATTCAAAATTTTTATTGGCTGTCAGTGCAGTAGTTACTTTACTTAGTTTTGCCGCCTTATTTAAATGGGGTCTAAAACCAAGCATTGATTTTACCGGTGGTTCATTACTGGAAATAAGTTTCAGTACTGCTAGGCCAGATAATACCGCAGTTGAAGCCGTCATGGCTGAATTAAATCACAAAAATGTGGTGATTCAAAAAACCGATAACAATGGTCTAATTTTGCGCACCGCTTTTTTGAATGAAAACGAACACCAGGCAGTACTAAGCGGTTTGCGCGCCAAATTTGAGAATAAAGATAACAAATTGCGTGAAAACCAATTCCAGACAATTGGCGCCGCCGTGAGCAGTCAATTGCGCCAACGCTCAATTGTGGCCGTGATTTTGGTGGTATTGAGCATCGTCGCTTTTGTGGCTTATGCTTTTCGCAGTGTATCTTATCCGGTCGCCAGCTGGAAATATGGCGTCACTGCGATTATCGCGGCAGTACACGATGTGATGTTAGTGGTGGGTGTTTTTGCCTTCCTTGGTCATTATAATAATATTGAGGTGGATATTGGTTTTGTGGTCGCTTTGCTCACGGTAATGGGTTATTCGGTACAAGATACCATTGTGGTATATGATCGCATTCGTGAGAATTTACTGCACCACCGCAACTTTTCTTTTGCTGAGATGGTGGATATTGGTCTAAACGAAACTCTGATGCGCTCTATCAACACCACTTTAATTACCCTTATTCCACTGGTTGCCTTATATGTTTTGGGTGGCGCGACTATCAAGAATTTTGCTTTAGCACTGATAGTGGGTATTGCTTCGGGCGCTTACTCTTCAATATTCGTGGCCAGTCCATTGTTGGCTTATGTGGATAAATGGCAAAATAAAAAATAAATTTCAACCAAAACCCGCCTAGTGCGGGTTTTTTATTTTTATGATATAATAATCATAAGATTATTAAATAAATTATTTATGTCCGGAGGACATGGAAGTGGTAGTCAATTGCGCCATTTGGTAGCTTTTTTATCTACCTTAGTGGCCGCTTTGGCCTATTATAGCGGCTATGTTTCAGGCGAGCATGGCTGGTGGTGGACAGCTTTTTCACTAGCTATTGTTTATGGCGGAGTTTATAAAATCATCGATGCCTAAATATGGGCGAATTTAGCTTCACCTCTGTTTTTGGTTTTACAATTAACTGGGATTTTTGGAGTTGGTTGGTATCTTTGCCTACCGCTAGTGTTATCAATTATATTTTTGCAATTATTGGCTGGACTTTTTTAGCCTTGGTATTTTATTATATTGGTGCTCATTTTTGGGCCGCTTATCGCGGGGAAAAATATACCGCCAAATGGCAGTTTATCCTTTTGGCCGTGGATATTCCACCAATGTATATCCAGACACCCAAAGCCGTAGAGCAGATTTTTGCCCACCTTAGCGGGGCAAAAATTAGCCCCGGGGTAAAAGAAAAATTTTGGACAGGCAAGAGGCAAAAATTTTTTAGCTTTGAGATTATCTCTATTGAGGGTTATATCCAATTTTTGATTCGTACCGAGATGGAATTCCGCGATCTGGTAGAGGCGGCAGTCTACGCTCAATATCCCGAGGCGGAAATTACCGAGGTAGAGGATTATGTGGAGATGGTGCCCAATGGTTTCCCCAACCCCACTCACCATATGTTGGCGGTGGATTTTAAATTGGCCGATGCTGATGCTTTTCCGATTCGCACTTATCCGAGTTTTGAATATAAAATTAGTAAAGACGATGTCTTTAGCGATCCGATGGCGGCAATTTTGGAAAATTTTTCCCGTATTGGCCATGGTGAAAATTTTTGGTTTCAGATTATTTTGGAGCCAACCGGCAATGCTTGGAAAGAAAAGGGGATTGCCTTGGTAAAAGATATTATTGCTGGCCACCATGGACATCACGCGCATGGCAATCCACTTTTGATGGCTGTCGGCGATTTTCCGATGAAAGTAGCCAAAGAGTTTTTGACTTATATCAATGGTACGGAATTTGGTGGACACGAAGAAGAACATACTGAAGGTAAATTGAGTGATTTAACACCGGGGATGAAAAGCACTATTGAAGCGATTGAGGATAAAATTGCCAAACTTGGTTTTAAAGTAAAAATGCGGGCAGTTTATATGGCGCGCAACGAGGTGTTTAACCCCAGCCGCTGTATAGATGGATTTGTGGGGGCACTCAATCAATTTCATGTGCAAAGCCGCAATGCGGTAGTGCCAAGCTCTAATAGTCATGGCCATTTTGCATTTTTTAAGAAATGGCAACAGCTACAATTGGACAATAAGTTTATTAAGGCCTATGTGAAGAGAAAGTTGAAAGTTGGATCTAGTCCTTGTATTTTGAATATTGAAGAATTGGCGACGATTTGGCATTTCCCATTGCCATTTGTGAAGACGCCGCTCATTCAGAAAGCTGGCGCCAAACGCGGCGAGGCACCAATGAATTTGCCAATAGATACCATAGAGAGCCCGCTACGGGTAAAAGCCAAGATACCAGAAGCGCATATTCCAATACCAGTGGTCGAGGCCGAGCCGCCAGAGGATTTGCCTTATGGATAGGATATTTTTATCTTAAATTAGCCAAAATTATCCTATATCCCTTGACAAAGTCGTAGATTTGTGCTATACTAATTTGTTATTTAAATAAATAACCTAAATTGGCTAATCGTGATTATTCTAGGGTTTGAGAGAGACCAGAGAATAAAACGGCCAATATAGACTATTATTATATTATAAAACTCTCTCAAAAAAGGGAGTTTTTTGATAAATAGCTCTTTACAACATATAACTGCTGTAAGATCTCGTGTGCAAGCGGGCCAAACAAAACTGTTTGTTCCACTCGCGCACGAGATCCTTTCTAGTGCCATTCGCGATTGACTAAAGGCACAGGTGTTGCCAAGGTCAAGTCGCCACAAGTGTGTGGAGCGTGTCATGTTCAAGTGCGTTTTCGTGGTGATTTTTTTCGCCGCAGTCATCTGGATGTGTCTGGAACAGTTCGTGGCCTACCCGATGTTGGCCATCCACTTGCGCACGACCTGTGTGCCCACGTCGGCTCTGCCGGTGTGGGTGGATGTGGTCATCGCCATCATCGCGATCGGCGGTGCGATCGTCTTCACCAAGAAGAACACCAAGAAGGAGGTGCAGCAGTAGCGTTTGAGGACTTTTCCGCGGCGCCCCTATCCACAAGCAGGAGGGGGCGACGAGGTCGTAGACGGTTGAGCGTAAGCTCCTGTCAGCGCCTTGAAAAAAGTCCACTGTCCCTAAGTTTAGATCTCTGATATAAAATTAGGAAAATAAAAAATCACGAGTTAATCGTGATTTTTTATTTTCTATAATTATTTTGTTTCTTGGGCCACTATTTGTGATATCAATTTCTTTATCATTTCATAGCCACCAATTAGTATACCGCTGTAAAATAAATCACCAATAATTTGATTGCGCCAGAAGGGGAGAGCTAGATAGTAGCTTTCCAATAAGCCGGATAGATTGTGAGTATACATCGTGCCAAATATCCAGACGGCCGTATTGGTGAGCAAAAAGAAAATCAAGCTACCTGATAAAGCGCCGCCAACTATTGTGGCAGTGTTTATTTTATTTTTAAAGTATCGGCCAATCATTACCATCAACATAAAACCGATATAAACCGAGGACATAATATAAACATTATAAAAGCCAATGAATATGTCGCTAATAAACATCGCAATGAGCGGTAAGATTAAAGCTTGTCTTTTTGGCAGATATAACCCACCAAACAAAGCAATGGCGCCAATAGCAGTAAAATTACCAGGATGCGGTAAGAATCGGGTGATAATCCCTAGGATTATTAGCAGGTAAATAGGCAGTTTTTTCATATCTTTTATTCTGTTACAGGTTTTATAAGACTTAATTATAGCACATTTTTGAGTAATCTAAAACCTAGATAGAGACCCAGTGCGGCCGCACTGCCACCGGTCACCACCAAGACTTTTTTGGCCGTTTTTTTGGTCGGTGTGTCTAGTGGTAAATTATCTAATACTTGATTTTTATCTTTTGGCGGTTGGCCGGCGCTTAGTTCTTGAGACGGTTTTTCAATTGTATTTTTCTGAGTTTGATTTGTAGAAATAACCGCTTCTCTATTTTTAGTTTTTTCTGGAGCGGTAACTGCAATACCTGGTCTAGATCCGGCACCAATATTTTTTTCGGTGGTGAGATTATTTTCAACTATCTCTTTGATGGTGATAGTTTTGTTGTCAGCAGACACAGAGGAGGTAGAGACAGTGGTAGTAGCCGTAGAGATGGTGGTAGTTACTGTGCTAGTAGGAGTGTTGACTGGGGCAACGGTATTGATAATACTGCCACCGCCACCACCACTAGATACTGGGGGAATATTAGTCGTAGCTGGTTTAGGATCCAAAATAATTGGCCAGTGGGCGCCAACTAGTGCCGGGATAGCGTGTTTGGTGCCAAACCAATCAATATTACCATCCCATGATTGAGTGTAGTGATCATTATCAAGAGCAATCAAAATATGCCAAGGATTTTTACCGGCGGCATTAAACCACTGTTCTTGTTGTTGCAAGGTGCCATTGATACCCATTACTACCCAGCTAGTAGTGAGGGCGTCAGAAGTGCCAAAGCCCCAGCCACCATCTGGCAGTTGTTGATTTTTAAGATATTGTTTGGCTTTTTCTAAAACACTATTATCAAAATTTAGGCCTTTTTTCTTAGAATAGAATAGGGTATCCATTACTGCTCCGGTGATATCCGCCCCAGAGTAACCATTCCAAGTGAATGATCCATCAGGTTGTTGGTCGGATAATATGGCATTAAAAGCTACCTGCACACTAGAAGAATTAATATCTTGACCAATGGCTAGCAAAGCCAGCAAGCCAAAGACATCGTCATTAATTCCATCTTGTCCAAATTTGTTGTTTTTTACGCACTCAGCATTAATTTTATCTTTAAGATTATTTATTTTGGCATCATTTTTATCAGTGCCAGCTGAGAGTAGCGCCAAAATATGACGGGGATAACTGGCACAGAGATTGATGTCGCTACTGTCTGTGAAATTGTAGTTATAAATATAGTTATATAGACTTTTGTCGCCTTTTTTTACATCAGCGGCATAAATATTTTTGGCCGCAAAAGACATCGCTACCCAATCTGAGATATTGCCATCAACGATTTTGCCATCGTTGTCTTGTTTTGATTTGAGAAAATTTATCAATTTGTTGACAGCGTCGTCAATAGTAGACTGCGGAACGACGGAATTGGTTTGAGAGCTTCCAGAGCCGCCACCGCCGGTATTATTAGTAGACGTGTTGGTGGCGGTGGTAGAAGCCATGGGCGTAGAAGTGACCGAGATGGTCACACCTGGCCAATAATCATTTGGTACAGTGAGATAGTAAGTGCCGGTAGCGGAGAAATTAAAGTAGGCCAGACCATTGATAGTAGTAGCTGGGACAATGGTAGCAGGTGGGAAGTTGGAATAATCTGGCAGAATTGGTTCAGTGGCTAATAGTGGTTTGCCATCTAATAATATCCAATTGTTAGCTTGATAGTCATATTCCCTAAAAGTAGTGGTGACAGTTTCATTGGTATAAAAAGTAGTTTTTTCAGTGCTGAGGTCATAGCGATTGCCAAAATAAATATAGACATTTTCTCCGCCAGTTAATACGGTTTTATCCATGCCTACGCTAGGATATGAGCCGTTGACAGTGTATTGCCAATTGTTACATTTATTTTCGGTGGAGGTGGCAATGTTGAGATTGAGACATTTGACATAAAAACTATTTAGCCCAGAATTAAATTGGGCATCAGAAATGGAGAAATTATCGCTTTGTTGATCAGCGTTTACCAGTAGCAAAAATACGGTGCTAGTGCCAGTTAGCGGATAATCAATATTATTCATAACATCATGATAAGTATTTTTGGCGAGAGTAATGTTGTTATTCAAAATGATATTATCATTATAGCGGATGGTCAGATGTGAACTTGGTATAGATTGGGTGCTAGTGGTGGCAGTGGTTGAAGTAGTCGTGTTAGAAGTAGAAGTGCTACTCTGATTGGTAGTGCTGGTAGAACTGCTGGCGGCGATTATGGGGGCGACAAAAGGATCAAAGGTGAAATTTTTAATAACGAATTTATGGCTGGAAGTGTTAATTGGAGTTAACCCTTTATATTGCCAAAAGTTGATGTGGACTTTTTCGTTGCCGGGTGTGAAATTATTGGTAGTGCCATCGGTACTGCTGGTGTAGGTAAAACTAGATATTGTATTACCATTTTGTTGGGTGCTGAAAATGATTTTATCCGGTTGCCAATCAATGATATCCAAAAATGGATTGGGCAGGGAAGCAATTTGTGATTGTTGATTACCCGCTTTGTCAAAAGGCTGGACGGTATAATATAAATTTTTTCCCTCGGATTCGCCTGCCCAGTAGGAATGCTCTATATCAATTTCATGCGTATCATCTTGATAGAGAAATGGCGCGGCCACTAGATTTTGATCTAAATTATTGACGTCGGAATTAATCTCAAAAGTGTATTTTCCATAGCCTAGCGACTGTGGTAAATATACTTCGGAAGAATACCATTTTTGATCATCAGCATGTTGAGACACTTTGAGATGCAGTCCCGAGTCATCCATAAATACATCTTGGTCAGTATTACCCCAATTATTTGGTCCAGGTCCGCCTTGGCCACTTTTCACTGTCCAATTATAATTAGCAAAATTGATCGTATTGATGGTGGCGGCGCGAGCGGCGGTGATCGTGGCCAAGCCACCAATTATCAATCCGATTGCTAGTAATATTTTTTTAAAATTTTTCATCTTCATATTTCCAAGTGATTAAATCATTATTTTTTAAAATGTAGGATGAGATGCCGATTTTGGCTGTTTGGTCATTGATATAGTAGATCCAATATTTGTTGGCTTGGTTGTCATTTTTTAGGCCATTTATTTCTTCTACAAAATATCCTAGACCGCTAAATTCTTTCATTTTAACAGAGATTTTTTTATCAGTCTGTAATTTCATCAGGGCATCATAAACGGTGGATTTTTCTGGCAAATTTACTAAATATTTTTCTCCACTTATTTCTATGATTGCATTTATTGGATAGATTTCGGTATCAGTAGCAGTTTTTGGTTCAGCACTAGCAGTATTAGTATTGGCTATTGGTTTGATTGTTTGGGGGATTTTTTGTTGTCGGTTTTTCTGATTATTTTTTTGGTTGCTTGTGATGGTGGTATTGGTGGTCACCGCTGACCAATTTTGGTTTGTAGTTAGTGAATTGGCTGTTGGTTTATCTACCTTTGGCCGAGGTGGTAACAATAGATAGGCTCCGCTAAAAAAAGCGACAAACACCAGTAGTAGCCATAATCGGCCAAGATTTTTATTGTTCATATAAAAAAATCTTTCCCGAGCTAGAAAGATTACAAGATTGTTCCTGCTCGGGACGACTATTATTTGAAGACCGGACTTGTTCTTGATTATACCCGTCATAGCCTTGGCGAAGGCGGGCAAATTAAGACTTTACCGTTGCGGCACAGTAGGGGAATTTGACCCCATTTCCACGAAATAATAGATTGAATTGTATGGGTAAACTATCAGGGTTTTTGGTAGCTGTCAAAAACCCTGTGGATAACTCTAGGCACGGCGTCGGCCACCGCCACGGCCAGCCCAATATCCTTTCCATTCTCTGGCAGTCTGCGCGCGGGGATCTTCATCTTTGTCATTATCCTCTCTCAATATTTGAACGTATTTATCTAAATCTCCTGGTTTGGCGGTTAATTGAGTTTCTTTTTTAAATGGAGCTGGTTCCATTTCAGTTTTTGGAAACTCTTTTTGAGACTTTGGTTCATCGCCAAATGGCAGATCTATTTGGGCAGATGGCTTCCTAGGCGCTAATTTTCTCATGACCATATTTTTGAAATTTTAATTTGAAAATAATGGCAAAAAATTCCTTAATTTCTTTTCCACCAAGTTTGGATTGGCCTTTTTCTCTATCTTTAAATGTAACAGGGATCTCAGCTATTGTAAAGCCTAGTTTTTCTGCTCTATAAAGCAACTCTTCTTGGAAGGCGTAGCCATTGCTTTTGATGGTATTAAGATCAATTTTTTCTAATGCAGAGCGTCTAAAACAGCGAAAGCCGGCGGTGATATCTCGGGTTTTGAGGTTGAGTAACAACCGCGCTACAAGCATCGCTCCCGCACTCATCAGGTGGCGACGCCAATTCCAACCGATAATTTTTCCATCTGGGATTTTGCGCGAGCCGATAGCGAGATCGGCACCATGTTCACAGGCGGCGATGAGACGCGGCAAATCTTTGGGATTGTGGGAAAAATCGGCATCCATCTCCATAATCAAATCAGCTTGTAGAGACAACGCTTTTTTGAATCCGGCGATATAGGCACTGCCCAATCCCAGTTTATTGTAGCGTTTAATCAGATATAGATTAGGAAATTTTGTCTGTAATTGAGTGACAAATGAAGCGGTCTGATCAGGAGAATTGTCATCCACAACGATGATTTTTAAATTATCAATATTTAATAAAAAAATATCGTTGATTAGATTGACGATATTTTCTTTTTCGTTGTAGGTAGGGATGACCACGGCAGTGACCATATTATTTTTGGCGTTTGGCGCATTCTACGGTATTGGCCAATAAAAGTGCGACAGTAATTGGGCCGACGCCGCCCGGAGTGGGGGTGAGATAGGCGGCTTTTTTGAGCACTTCTTCACGATTAACATCGCCATACATTTTGCCATTTTCAAAAGCAATACCAGTATCAATTACAATCGCGCCTTTTTTGACCATATCGCCGCGCAAGAGATCTTTTTTGC
>Ga0233425_10005051_pt1 | contig 21363 bp, 17 predicted proteins | sample Watercolumn_Towu_2_FD_181712 | JGI IMG/M metagenome (GOLD analysis project Ga0233425, IMG submission 181712) | Freshwater microbial communities from Lake Towuti, South Sulawesi, Indonesia - Watercolumn_Towuti2014_140_MG | ecosystem: Environmental > Aquatic > Freshwater > Lake | place...
CTCACGTTGATGGGATTGCCGCCTGTCACGACCGATTGCGTTGTGTTGGCCGGGAAGAACCCTGGCGTGGGCGCCAGCCCGCCATAGTGGTAATGCTTCAGCTTCTGGCAAAGCGTGAGTTGGCTGACAGAGGCCGGAACCCCCGGAATGGGATTCTTGGCGGAGGCCTCCGGGTTGTCCACGAATGCGACTTCGCAAATCTGGACGATCTCCGTCTGATGGGACGAGAAGCTGGTCGTCGCTACGGAAATCCAGTCATTGACCTGCCAGTCCACGGTGGTCGCCAACGTCAGCGTGCTGTCCGGCGCGGTGGCCGGCACGGGGGCGCTGACGTTTTCCGCATCATTGTATTTGGCCGGCCCGGCCGGCGCAGCCAAATAGGTCCAGCTGTTCGTACCGCTCACAATGTCGTTGTTCATATTGCCCGGCGTGGCCGACAGGCCCTTGCCCCCATAGAGGGCCAACGTGCCCCCGTCCATCACGGTAATATCGCGGGCGTTGGGGGCGTTGTTCGAGGTGGTCACGATGGAAGCAGAACCTATCGCGGTAGGAGCGAGGGCTGCCGACTGATTGCCGGCCATGACGATCGTGATCTGCCCTGCGACCGGAGTTGTCGCTGAGCCTGCACTCATCGTGCCGTTGTTTTGGATCAGAAAGGAGCTGGCATAGAGATTCATCTGACTGCCGGCGCCGGGATCGACCAACGTCAGGGTTCCGCCCAAGCCCACGACAACAGGAATCAGGGGGGCCGAGGCGGTGAAGGTCGCATCCGTCGTGCTGACGGCGACGGAGGTACAGGCAGAATTTACGTTTTTGGTCGGCAAGGTGCCGCCGATGAACAGAGCATGTGGAACGGCCAGATTCGGGCTCTGTGCCGCAATTATGTCGAGGCACTTGTTGTTCTGCAGCGCCGCCGTCAGTGTCATGCCGGTCGCCGCAAGCTGGAGCTTGGGCCCCGCCTGGCTCTGCTTCCCTCCCAAGGCCTTGGCCAGCTTGTCGGCCTCGGCCTTTCGCGCCTCGCTGTCCTTTTCCATGGACTGGGCAAGCGTGCGCTCCTGCTGGAGTTCGGCGCTCATCTTGGCCTTGGCCTGGGCCCGCTCCTGCCGGACTTGCTCCACGTCGCCGGAACTGGCGCAGCCGGCCAGCAGGCCCATGCACAGGAGGAGTGCTGCCTTTCCCAAGGTGTTCCCGCGTTGGGTTATCGTCTCTCGTTTGGTTCCCACGATGTTCCTCCTTTTGGTTCCCACGATGCTCCTCCTTTACGACACCGCTACCATACCCCGCGCCCCTGGCCTGCTCGTGCTGGCCTTTCCGGCTCGCCAGAGAATGGATCCCTCAGTTGTTCGTGTAGACGTAGGCCGCGCTCGCACCCCATCCGGCTGCGTAGCTCGGGACGGTATAGGCCCCGTTCAGCATGACGTTGGAATTCCAGGGCTGGGACCCGCCGCAGAAGTTGCACGGGGGCGTCGTGACCACCAACTGCGTGTTGCTCTGTGAACTGATCGTCGCGGCCGCGCCCTGGAAGGTCACACTCGTCACCTGCGAGAGGCCCCAGCCGGTCATGGTCACAGTCGTACCGCCGTTCTGCGAGCCGCTGGCCGGGCTGATGGTATAGACGGCCATGCAGCCAGGCTGCGGCGCCGAAGGTTGGTCCGTAAACCCACCGAAGACGATCTCCACCGTGCCGCCGGATACTCCCACTGCCCGCTGGATATTGCACTGGGCGTTGGTCTGCAGTTGCGCGGCCCCGGGGGCATTCACCGGCGCGGCGCAGATGTTGGACGGTGGGCCGTTGGGCACCGGGAGGACGACATTGATGCAGTTCGTCCCCTGCCAGCCATACACACCCGACTGCTGCGCAAATGCGGAGAGTGGCAGTACGCTAGGGATGTTGGTCACATTGTTGTTTCCGGAGTTGTCGGTCCACTGGTTGCTGCTTGTAAAGTTGATGGTGATAGAGGCGTTGGCCCCGTTCACATCGCTGATGTCCACCGTCTCCTGCCCGCTTGGATAGTTGAGCGTAAACTCGGCGAGGTTGACGGAGTTGGGATAGCACGCGCCGGCGGCGGAATTGCCGCAGCCGCGCCCCCAGGACGTCGGCCCGAAGCCGATGTTGCCGCTGAAGCTGCTCGGGGACGAGTTGTATGACACCGAGCTGTTGCCGGCTAGGATAAAGATGCCTTGCAGACCCTGAATGCCCACGGGGTCTTGAACAACGCCCCACGAGCTCGGCAACTGATTGATGTTGCTGATGCCATAGCCCGTGCCCAGCGTGATCTGCACGGGCACGGTATTGGAGGTGCCGTTGGTGATCTGTAGCGTGGTGCCGTTGCCGGTCCCCATCTTCCCCCCCAAGGCCTGAGCCTGGGGCTTGCCCTCTACCTTCCCTTGCTTGCCTCCCAAGGCCTGAGCCAGTTTCTCAGCCTCAGCCTTTTGGACCTCACTCTTCTGTGCCATCGAGGCGGTGAGCCGCTGTTCCTGTTGCAGTTCGGCGCGCATCTTGGCCTTGGCCTGTTCGGACTCGTGCCGCGCCTGCTCCACGTCGCCGGAGGAGGCGCAGCCGGCCAGCAACAGGGCGATGGCGAACGAGAGGGCCTTCATGGGACGGAGATCGAAGCGAATGACGCACGAGTCCATCGATCTCATGGGAGGCTCCTTGTGCGATTCTGTCCGTTATTCCAGATTCTTCATGGTGGCCCGGACTTGATTGAGGGCGTCCACATGGCGCGCCTCCTCGGCTTTCAAATACTCCTTGACGGACTGGGATATCTTGGCATGGGCGGCGCGCAGCGCCTCGTTTTCCTTCGCCAGGATGGAGAACTGCGTTTGTTCCTTCATCAGGTCCCCACGCAACTTGCTCTCCCCCTGTTGCCCCTCCTGCCGGATCTGCTCCAGGTCGCCGGAGGTCGCACAGCCGGCCACGGCCCAGAGACTGAGCATGAGGACGAAGCCGAGCGATTTTCCCGAGCGAATCGTTGCATTGTTCGATGACAGAGCCATGGGCACCTCCTCCATACGTTGTCGCATCCCGAAGCCGTCGAACGCCATGCCCCCCATGAATAAGGTATTGCCACGTTGCAGGCAATACCTTTTTCATCGGGACTGAAACTGGCCGACCGTCGAACGAGTCAGGTAGTAAGCCGGTTTTCTTCGGGTGTGTCAAGTCATGCAAACTTAGCAAATACCGTGCCCAGACCCTTGTGTCGGATGCCGGTGCCGGATTTTTCACATCCCCGCATTCCTGCTACGTCTTGCTGTGGATTAATTTCTATAGGCCGTTTTTGGCTGTGTGAGGCCAGCGCAACAGTGAGTCAAATCCTTGACTCGGTTGGTATGGAGAGGGCGGGGCCTTGGTATGGCACAGTCTTGTATGAATTGAACGCCTGTGGCATAAGGGACCACGGAAACAATCAGCATGTCGTCGCAGCCCGGTCCCGAACTGCCCCCCTATCGCATCACGCTCTTCTACGGGCCTGAGTCTGTCGAGGCCCATCCGTCGCACGTGGTCTGCGTATTCAACGTGAAGAAACGCAGCTGGAAGGGCGGGGTGCAGGTGGCGGTGGAATTGGACGAGGCGCAGGTATCCAACGCCAAGCAAGCCCTCGCTTTCGAGCCCTGGCTGCGCAAGGCCCTGGCTTCCATCGCCGCCGAGGAACGGCCAACCTACGAGAGCCGGGCTCAGGACCTGTTCATCCAGAGTCTCTGTTCGCTCAAGCTGGATCTGGCGATCGAGGCGGGGATTCAGCAGGAAAACGGCCGCATTGCGGCTGAGGCGTTCGCGGATGAGTTGCTCCGTGCCGTCGCGCAGCAGGCAGACCGTCTGAAAACACAGATTCTCGCCGAGCTGGACCTGGCCGTGCCATGAGGCAGAGAGCGGCACAGTCTTAAAGTCCGGAAGTCTACAAGCCGTTATTCAGACTTTCCAACTTTCTGACTTGCGACTATGACAGAAGGGTTTGCATAAGCCCAATAATTTGCTATATACAGCATCCGGTGGTTGGCCACGCTCGAATCCACTATAAGATGGTGGCCAGCCGGATGTCAGAAAGGAGGGACTCCCATGCGAACTATGATGAAAGGGCTGGCGGTGCTGCTGGTCTTGGCGCTCGTGCACCTGGCCGTAATTCCAGTGGGCCACGCTCAAGGGACGGAGGATGCGACATCCGGATCGGCCAAGGGCGCCGGATTGCAGGCAGCCAGTTGGCTACTCACGCTTCCCTATGGAGCCGCGAAAGTTTGTTTCGCCATTGTCGGCGGCGTGACCGGGGGCCTGACCTATGTCTTCTCCGGCGGGAATCTGGACGCAGCCAAGGCCGTCTGGCACACCAGCGTCTACGGCACCTACGTGCTGACCCCCGAACACTTGCAAGGGGACAAGCCGGTGCGTTTTCTCGGCTATTCCACCGAAGAGGGCGCCCCCGCCGAGGAAAAAAAGTAGGCGTCGCTCGATGAAACCCTTGATCGGCGTCACGCCGGACTTCAACGCCGGGGATCGCAAAGACATGGGCGGCCGCGAGCCGACGTATTTCCTGCGCGCCCGCTATGCCCGCGCCATCGAGGAACTGGGCGGGGTGCCGGTGATTCTTCCTCTGACGGACGATCCGGCCTTGCAACGCCAGCTGTTCGAGGGGATGGACGGATTGCTCCTGACGGGCAGCGGCCCGGACTTGCCGCCGTCGCTCTATGGCGAACGTCAGCGCTACAAGTTTCGGGTCATGAGCCGTCAGCGGTATGCCTTCGAACAAGCCCTGGTCGGCCGAGCCATGAAGTCTTCGCTCCCTGTGTTCGGCATCTGTGGCGGCATGCAGGCGATCAACGTCGCCCTGGGAGGCAGTCTCGTGCAGGATATCGGCGCGCAGCTCCCCAAGGCTTTGCAACACCGGGCCCCTGGCCCGGCCACGGACTACGCCCATGCGGTGCGCGTCACGCCCGACAGTCTGCTGCGGCGGATCACGCGTAACGCCAGTCTCCGCGTGAATAGCTCGCACCACCAATCCATCAAGACCGTCGCGCCGGCCCTGGTGGCAAGCGCCGTGGCCCCCGACGGAGTGATCGAGGCCATCGAAGCGGCCGATCGCCGCCGCCACCCCTTCTTCCTCGGAGTCCAGTGGCATCCGGAATACCTCTTCGACCGGTATGCGGTGCAACGCCGTCTGTTCGAAGCCTTTCTTCAGGCCGCCCGCCGTGGCTAATTCTCTCTTCCGGACCAAATCCATTGAGCAGATCCTCGCCGACAGCAACCATCCGACGCATCGGCTGAAGAAGTCCCTCTCGGTCTGGGACCTGACGGCGCTCGGGATCGGCGGCATCATCGGCACGGGGATTTTCGTGTTGGTCGGCACGGCCGTGGTCGGGGACGCCAACCGGCCCGGCGCCGGACCGGGCATCGTCCTCTCCTTCATCCTCTCCGGCGTGGCTTGCGCGCTGGCCGCCCTCTGTTATGCCGAATTCGCCGCGATGATGCCGGTCGCCGGCAGCGCCTATACCTATTCCTATGCGACGCTGGGCGAGTTCCTGGCCTGGATCACGGCGTGGAATTTGATTCTGGAATATGGCGTCGCCTGCGTCGTGGTCGCCATCGGCTGGTCCGGCTACTTCAACAATGTCCTGAAAACCCTCGGCCTCCACTTGCCGGCCTGGGCGACTCATCCGCCGGGCGTGGACGGAGGGCTGGTCAACCTGCCGGCGGCGATCATCGTGCTCTGCGTCACCGCGGTCCTCGTACGCGGAATGAAAGAAAGCGCCAGAGCGACCGGGCTCATCGTCATGATCAAGCTCGCCGTGATCGTCTTCTTCCTTGCCGTAGGCTCGTCCTCCGTGGACCCGTCCAATTGGGTCCCGTTCATGCCGAACGGATTTCAGGGTGTCGGGGCGGCCGCGGCCATCGTCTTTTTCGCTTTTATCGGCTTCGACGCCGTCTCCACCACGGCGGAGGAAGCGAACAACCCGCAGAAAGACTTGCCCATCGGCATCATCACGTCGCTCGGCCTCTGCACCGTCCTGTATGTGCTGGTCTCGGCGGTCCTGACCGGCATGATCCCCTACCGGCAGATCGACATCCATGCGCCGGTCGCGGAAGCCCTGCGCGTGGCGGGCTTTCGCTGGGGCGCAGCCCTGGTCGCCACCGGCGCCCTGGCGGGGATTACGAGCGTCCTGTTCGTGATGATGATCGGCCAGATTCGCGTCTTCTTCGCCATGTCGCGCGACCAACTGCTGGGGCCCTGGCTCTCCGCCGTCCACCCCCGGTTCGGCACCCCTCATCATGCGACGCTGTTGACCGGCGCCGGCGTGGCCGGCATGGCCGCGTTCGTCCAGATCGGCGAAGCGGCGGATATGACCAATATCGGCACCCTCTTTGCCTTTGTCCTGGTCTGCGCGGCGGTGCTCGTGCTGCGGCGAACCAAGCCGGACCAGCCCCGGCCCTTCCGCATCCGGTTCATGCCCTGGATTCCCCTGCTGGGCATGGCGGCGTGCCTGGGCCTGATGGCCTTCCTGCCGACGGTGACCTGGATCCGGTTCGGGGTGTGGAGCGTGATCGGCACGGTGATCTACTTCCTCTACGGGAAGCACCACAGTCGGCTGGCGGAGACAGTCGGCGAGTACCCGTCAGTTGGGGTCTGACGCAGGGGGCCCCGGCTCGGACGGGACGGTCGGCTGGGCCGCAGCAGGCGCCGCAACCGGCCTAGGGGGGGCGGGAGAGGCGACGGGAGCTCCGGCGCCAGCAGCCGGCGCGGCAGCGGCCGGTTTGGAAGGAGGCGCGGCCGGTTTCGGCGGGGCCGGCCGTTCCGGCTTAATCCCACCCTCCCAGGAGGGGCCTGAGTACATGTCCGCCGCAAGCCCCTTGGTTTTCCACTTGTCTTCGAAGTCGGCCGCAGCCTTGTTCGGCGTCTCGCCCTTGCCCACCACGTCGTTCCAGGGATAGGCCCTGGGGCTGATCTGGCAGGAGCTTTCACCCCGGTTCAAATAGAGCGCAATGGGGTTTCCTCGGTAGGGACCCAAAAAGATATGGACGCAGCCGACGTATTCCATGAGGTTCGCCATAAGGCAACTCCGAAGGCCGGCATGATGCCATATCCGGAAACCCCGCGCAAGCGCGTGGCGGTCGGGGAGAGGACGACGTAAGGGAGGCCCGCCGTTCAGCGGCGGGGCGAAGCGGCCAGCAACAGACACGCCAGGGTGCGCGCCCGTTCGAAGTAGGCGGCGGCCTCATCGGGGAGGTCGGGCAAGAGCCCGTTCAGATCGGCCAGACACTCCTCCAACATGACGACGCGCTGAGGGTCGAGCCCTTCTTCAGAATCCAGGTAATAGGTGACGCAGCCGCTGATCACCGTATCCAGCGTCATCAGCTCACCCTGGTTCGGATCGGAGAAGGTCGGCCACCCCGCGCCCTTGTGCGCCAGCCAGAGTTCGAGGAGATCGTTCACAACGTGCCTTGCACGATATCCACCGCCAGCAACGTGCCGAAGGCCAGGAGGAGCACCCCGGCCAGCCGGTGCAGCCAGGCCGGGCTCCGTCCCCAGCGCTCCATCAATCGGTCGCGCAAGGGCGCCGCGATGCCCAACAGCAGCAATCCCTTGACAGTGGTGAGCGAACCGAGCGCAACCCACAGCCAGTAGCCCCGCAGCGGAGCCGCGCCCAAGAACAGCAGCAACCCGCCCAGGATCATCCCTTGTGCCATGAGCAAACGGCCCAAGGGATCGGCCAATGACCGCTGTATCCGATCCTGCCACCAATCAGGCAGGGCGATCATGGCCACGCCGATCCCGACCCAGATCAAACTGATGACTCCGCCCACGAGCAGTGTCTGGATCATCTCACTCCTTCTCCAGCCACCCCAAGGCCTGCAGCAGGAGCAGCGCCAGCGTGCAGAGGGCCAGGCCCCAAAATCGGTAATCCACATCTTCCCGTTGCAGGCACCATTCCAAGACGCTCTTTTTAAGCCGTTCGGGCCCGAACGCCAGGAAGATCCCTTTAAGGACCATCGCCAACCCCGTCACGATCCAAAGCGGCTCATAGTGGAGGCCGGCCGTACCCCAGAGCAGCAGGAGGCCCAGGCAGACGGCGACCCCTTCCCAGCGCAAGAGAGTCGGGGAGAGAGCCAGCGCCTCCCGCACCCGCGCGATCACGAGGCGGGGCGCCATTACTAGAGCCAGCCCGTCGGCCATCCAGATGCCGGCGATCGCCGCGAGGATGTACTGCATGCATCACCCGTGACACGAAAGAGGAGCCGGTTCGCCGTTTTCAGTTATCAGTTTTCAAAAACTGAGAACTGTCTACTGAGAACCGACAACGTCTGATCCCTTGTCAGCCACACCGTAGGTCCGCATTTACGGATAGAGCCCGCGCGCCAGATGCGCCTGCGCCACTTTGTCGATGCCGCTCATCAGCGCGGCCATCCGCATCGTCACCCCGCGCTGCTGAGAGAACTGCAACGTCCGATGGAAGGCCGCCGTGACGATCTCGTGCAGCCGGTCCCGAATATCCAGGGAGTTCCAGAAGAAGCGCTGCATGTCCTGGACCCATTCGAAATAAGACACGATGACGCCGCCCGAATTGGCCAGAATGTCCGGGATGATGAAGACGCCCTTGTCGGTCAGAATCTGATCCGCGGCCAACGTGGTCGGACCGTTGGCTCCCTCCGCCAAAATGCGGCAGGAGACCTTCGCGGCGTTCGCCTCGGTAATCTGCTCGGAGAGGGCGGCCGGCACCAACACCGTGCAGTCCAGGGTCAGGAGTTCCTCGTTGGCGAGGTGGTCGCCCATGGTGCAGCCACGGAGCGTCTGGCCGTTCGCTCGGTACCAGTGCAGGAGTTCAGGCACGTTCAAGCCCTTGGGGTTGTAAAGCCCGCCGCTCACATCGCTGACCGCCACCACCTTGGCCCCGGCTTCCGCCATGATGCGGGCGGTGTTGGCCCCCACGTTCCCGAATCCTTGAATCGCCACCGTGGCCTTCTGAACATCCAGCTTGAGATGCCGCATGGCCTCCAGCGTCACGTCCACCACGCCCCGTCCCGTCGCTTCTTCGCGGCCCAAGCTTCCACCAATGGACAGGGGCTTGCCCGTGACCACTCCCGGCACCGCATAGCCGACCTGCTGGCTGTAGGTGTCCATGATCCAGGCCATGATTTGCGCGTCCGTCCCCACATCCGGCGCCGGCACGTCTTTGTCCGGCCCGATGAGCGGAAAAATCGCCGCGGCGTAGCGTCGGGTCAGTCGCTGCAATTCCGCGCGGGAGAGCTGTTTGGGATTGACCCGAACGCCGCCTTTGGCTCCGCCGTAGGGCAAGCCCGCCAGCGCGCATTTCCAGGTCATCCACATGGCGAGCGCCGCCACCTCGCCCAGGTTCACCTCCGGATGGTAGCGAATGCCCCCTTTGGAAGGGCCGCGGGACGAATCGTGCTGCACCCGGTAGCCGGTAAACACCTTGACCGCGCCGTCGTCCATCTGTATGGGCAGGCTCACGAGCAGCGACCGTTCCGGCAGCTTCAATCGTTCGCGCAGATTGGGGTCCAAATGCATCCGCTCGGCCGCCTGATCGAACTGCGCGACCGCCAGACGAAAGGTGTGATTGTCCAGTTCGTTCACGGTTATCCTCTCCCGCCTCCCCCGCTTCCCACGCCGGCTGGCAGCAAGGCCTCGGCCGGCTCCTGCTCGGTCCAGTCAAGATCGAACAATCGCCCGAAGTGTCCCGCTATCTGCCGTCGCACCAAGGACATGTCTACCGGCCCGCCGAGCTTCGCGGCCATGGACGTCACCGGACAGTCGGCAATTCCGCAAGGGGTGATGCGGCTGAAAGGCGCCAGGTCCAGATCGACGTTCAAGGCGAACCCGTGCATGGTGACCCCCCGATTGATACGGACTCCCATGGCGGCAATCTTTTCAAGCGCGGAGCCGCCGACCCAGACGCCCGGCCGCTGCTCCACCCGCTCCCCGGCAATCCCCCAGTCAGCCAAAGTCCTGATCACCACCTCTTCGAGGAGGCGCACATAGGCCTTGGGGCCGGGGCAATGGTCGGTCAGCCGCACGATCGGATAGCCGACGAGTTGCCCCGGGCCGTGATAGGTCACCGAGCCGCCGCGCTCCACGTGATGGACTTGGTGGCCTTCCCCCTCGAGTCCGGCCCAATGTTCGGCTTTTCCGCGCCGCCCGACCGTAAACACCGGCTCGTGCTCGAGCAGCAAGAGGGTGTCGGGACGACGGTCGGCGATCCGGTCCTCGACCAGCCGATGTTGAAGATCCCAGACCGGGGTATAATCAAGACGCCCGACGTTGAAGAGCGCAGCGGATGTGGGCATGACGACCGCTCCCATGAACAAGCTCGCGCAGAACAAGGCGAATCGGGAATTCAGCATAGCACAGCCCCAGGACTCGGACAATCAAGAGCGGCCGCGGGGAGCGTCCGATGGAAGTGCCCCGGCATCCTTGACCAGCCTCGGGAAAGAGATTACCTTACATGCGCAACGCAGCCATCGCCGCATCCCGGAGCCATCATTTCCATGGACAATTCCACCGCCATCCTGATCGTGGACGACGAGCCTGACATGCGGGCCCTGCTCAAGGACGTGCTGGAGGAGCGGGGCCATCGAGTCCAGGCGGCGTCCGGCGGCCGCGAGGCCCTCAAGAAGCTGGCGGAGGAAGAATACTCGGTGGTGTTGACGGACCTCCGCATGAAAGAGATGCAAGGGCTCGAACTACTGGCGGAGATCAAGCGGACCCATCCGGATATCAATGTCATCTTAATGACCGCCTTCGGCTCGGTGGAAAGCGCCATCGAGGCCATGAAGCAAGGCGCCTACGATTACCTGACGAAGCCGGTGAAGACGGAAGAGTTGATTCTGGTCACGGAGAAAGCGCTGCGCGAGGCCTCCCTGCGGCATGAAGTCGGGCGCCTGCGACGCGAAGTGCACAAGGAGTACAGCTTTCACCAGATCCTGGGGAAGAGCAAGCCGATGCAGCAAGTCTTCGACCTGATCCGACGGGTCGCCGACAGCCCCACCAACGTCCTGATCACCGGCGAAAGCGGGACCGGCAAGGAGCTGGTCGCCAAGGCCATTCACTACAACAGCGAGCGGCGCGACGCCCCCTTTGTGCCGGTGAACTGTGCCGCCATCCCGGAAGCCCTGCTGGAAAGCGAGTTGTTCGGCCACGTGAAGGGCGCCTTCACCGACGCCAAGGGGGACAAACGCGGCTTGTTCGAGGAGGCCCAGAAGGGCACCCTGTTCCTGGACGAGATCAGCGAGTTGCCGCTCATGCTCCAGGCCAAGATCCTGCGCGCCATCCAGGAGCGGGAGATCCGTCGGGTCGGCGCCACGAAATCCATGCCCGTGGACGTCCGCATCATCGCCGCCACGAATCTGCACTTGGCCGAAGAGGTCAAGGCGAAGCGGTTCCGCGAGGACCTCTATTACCGCCTGAACGTCATCGAGATCCACCTGCCGCCGTTGCGGGAGCGCCGGGAGGACATCCCCATGCTGGTGGGGGCGTTCCTCAAAAAGTGCGCGGACGCCAGCCACAAGAACTTGCGCGGCATGCACGAAACCGCCCTGGCGCTCCTCATGGACTATTCCTGGCCTGGGAACGTACGGGAGCTGGAAAACGTCATCGAGCGCGCGGTCACCCTGGCGCGGGGCGAGCAGATCGTGGCGGAGGACCTGCCGCCATCCATCCAAGGCTCGCGGGGAGACCGGGCGGTCATCGACGAGGCAGCCGAACGCATCCTGCCTTTGGGGGACGTTGAAAAGGAATACATCCTCCGCATCCTCGACAAGACCGGCGGCAACAAGTATCAGGCGGCCCAAGCCCTGGGCATCGACCGCAAGACCCTCTACCGGAAGCTGGCGGAAATCGAAGAACGCAATCGGAGTCCGCAAGGAGCCGCGGGGCCATGACCGATGACGAGCTGATCGGCGAAGCCCACCTCCGCCACACCGTCGAATCGGCGATGGACGCGATCATCACGATCGACGCCGAGCAGCGCATCGTCCTCATCAATCCGGCCGCCCAGCGCATGTTTCGTTGCGCGGCCAAGGAGGCCCTCGGCCAGCCCATCGACCAGTTCATCCCGGAGCGGTTCAGGCCCGCCCACCAGGGACACATTAAGACCTTCGGCCAGACCAGAGTCACCACGAGACGCATGGGCGCCCTGGGCTCGGTCATGGGGCTTCGGACGGACGGCGAAGAGTTTCCCGCCGAAGCCTCAATCTCCCAGTTCGAGACCTCCGTGGGAAAGTATTTCACCGTCATTGTGCGCGACATCACCCAGCGCCAGCGAGCCGAAGAGGCGCTGCAAGAAAGCGAAGCCCGGTTCAAAGCCTTCATGGACAACAGCCCGGCCGTGGCCTTCTTGAAAGACTCGCAAGGACGTTATGTGTACATCAACCGTCAGTTCGAAGTGCATTTGAACAAGCCCGCCGCCGAGGTGCTCGGCAAGTCGGTCTTCGAGGTCTGGCCGCCCGACATCGCTCACCAACTGCACGACCGCGACGCGCAGACGCTCGTCGGGGATGCCCCCAGCGAACAGATCGAAGTCTTACCTGATCAGGAGGGTGAGCCCCACCTCTGGTTAGTGTTGAAGTTTCCCGTCCGGGATGCGGCGGGCAAACGTTATGTCGGTGGAGTGGGCCTCGACATCACGCATCGCAAGGCGCTGGAGGAGCAGCTTCGCCAGACCGAGCGGTTGGCTGAGCTGGGCGCCCTGGCCTCCGGCATGGCCCATGAAATCGGCACGCCCATGAACGTGATCCTGGGCCGGGCCGAGTTCCTGATGCGGAAGACCCAGGAGGAACAGACCAAGAAGGGGCTGGGAACCATCGTCGCGCAAGTGGAGCGGATTACGAAACTCATGAACCAATTGTTGAGCTTCGCTCGACGGCGGCCGAGCGAGCGGGGCGCGATGGATGTGGGACGCACCGTGGATACGTGCCTGGAGATCCTGAGCGAGCGGCTGGCACGGCACCATGTGATGGTGGACTCGAGGATTCCTCCCGACCTCCCGCCGATCCATGCCGACCAGGATCAGATGAGCCAAGTCTTCCTGAACCTGTTCATCAACGCCGTGCATGCGATGCCCGAAGGGGGCCGGCTCCGCATTACGGCTAAGCCGACCGGCAAGCACGTGACCGTCACGGTGGCCGATACGGGCCACGGGATTCCCGAGGAGCACCTGACGAAGATCTTCACCCCCTTTTTTACGACCAAGGAGGTCGGCAAGGGAACGGGCCTAGGCCTCACGGTCGTCCATGGGATCATGCAGGAACATGGGGGGACCATCACCGTGGAAAGCCAGAAAGGCAAAGGCACAGCTTTTACTCTCACACTCCCTATGGCTCCGTCCCCATAGTCACGCCAGCCGTCTTTTATTATTCCGTTCTTTTCGATTCTTCCCCTTATATCCCGCCCGATTGTTGAATTCTGGGACTGCGCGGTCGGTCGCCTGCGCCAGACTTGTCCCCATTCACCCCATATTCTGCCATCCCACCTTGTGAGCCTCCGCCACTGGCAGATGAGGAAACCCGCGTCCATTCTGTGTTCTTCTCGACCATGCCGGCCCGAATGGTCCGCTGCTATAAACAGGCATACCAATTGCGAATGGAAGATTCGTAACGAGCCCTTTCCTTAGCGGCTCAAGGAGTCACCGGTGGCAATACAGGAGCCTGGCGTGCTGCTTGTGGTGGAAGACGATACGGCAATGCGAAGCCTCATCTGCGATGAGTTCTGGGACTTGGGCCTCCGGATTGTGGAGGCAGGGGACGGAGATGAGGCCTTGGAGCGGATCGCCGAGCATCCGCCCGATCTCATCGTGACGGATCTTCGCATGCCGGCCGGGGGGCTCGACTATGTCGCCAGGTTGCGGACGTTGGCGCCCGAGTGCCCGATCATCCTGATGACCGCTTTCGGGGATCCCAGCGTCAGAACGGAAGCGCTCCAGGCCGGCGTAACGGCCTATTTCAGCAAGCCGGTGCGCATGAGCGACTTGAAGGCCGCCGTCAAAGACTTGTTGGACCACAAGACGGGAGCAAACGGCAACTCGAGCTAGAGAGCCTATCGCCGATGGCAGATGGCAAGAAAAAGGACTGACCGCTTCCGAGCCATTCGCTATCCGCTATAAGCCATACGCTAAGCCATACGCTCTTTGCCTGGAGAACGAGATGGCCGGATCTCGACAAGACAACCGTCTAGTCCCTCTCACACCGGACGATCCGGTCCTGGCCGCCCACCTAGACTCGGTGCGGGCGTTCGGCGAGCGGCTGAACGAACCGATCGCCGTGATCGACCGGCAATTCAACCTCGTCTACGCCAACAAACCGGCCTACGAGAGTCCGGACTGCCGGGTGCTCGACACCCCCGCCGTGAAATGTCATGCGGCGTTTGTCGGCGAGTCCGATCCTTGCCCAAGCTGCCCGGCTCGAAAAGTCTTCGACGGCCTCGATTTCGAGAGGGTCGCCGAGCGGCTCTCGCCGGATGCGACGACCTGCGGCATGGTAGAAACGTTTCCTTTACACTCGGCGGACGGGGAGCGGGCTTGCGTCGTCCAAATTCTCAAGCCACGCGGGGCAACAGGCCTGTCCGCCGCGGAGGCACACCGTCAGAAGGACAGCGATCATCTCGGGCGCATGATTGGACACAGTCCGGCGATGCGGGACCTGTTCGAGATGATCCGGTTGGTTGCCGACAGCCAGGCCACCGTGCTCCTGCATGGGGAAAGCGGCACCGGCAAGGAACTGGTGGCCCGGACCATCCATCACCTCAGTAGCCGGCGCGACAAACCCTTCGTGGTCGTGGACTGCGGCACGCTCACGGAGACGTTGCTTGAAAGCGAACTGTTCGGACACCTGAAAGGCGCCTTCACCGGCGCGCACGCCTCCAAGAAGGGCCTCTTCCAGGAAGCGGACGGCGGGACCATCTTCCTGGACGAAATCGCCGACACCAGCGCCCATTTTCAGGCCAAACTCTTGCGCGTATTGCAAGAAGGCGAGGTGAAGCCGGTGGGCAGCGGGCGTTCGGCCAAGGTGGACGTCCGGGTGATCTCGGCCACAAACAAGGACTTGCAGGGCCTGATCAAGGCCAAGACGTTCCGCGAAGACCTCTACTATCGACTCGCCGTGCTGCCCCTGGCCTTGCCGCCGCTGCGCGAACGGCGCGAGGACATTCCGCTGCTCGTCCAGCATTTCATCGAGGCCGCCTCCAAGCGGCACCGGAAGCCGCTCCGAGACGTGACGGCCGATGCCCTGCGGGCCTTGATGGATGCGTCCTGGCCGGGGAACATCCGGGAGCTGGAACACCTCATCGAACGGGCGATCGTCACCACGTCGGGACCGCACGTGACGCGAGACCAGCTGTTCGGATCCACCCCCGTACGCACCGCCCCGGCGGAAACCGATCTTCGCACGGTGGCCCGTACGGCAGTGCAACAGGCCGAGCGAACCCGCATCGAGGAAGCTCTGCGCCAAGCCTCCGGCAACCGGTCGTATGCCGCCCGTTTGCTCAAGGTCAGTCGGGCCAATCTTTACAATAAACTCCGTGCTTATCAGATCGATTAATCCTTCTCTCACGACTTTGTACAGAGGCAACCCTGTCTGCCCCTATCTGCCTCTTCTTCCAGCTACACTGTGCAAAGAGTTGGACAATCTAACCCATTGAGTTTGTTAAAGAGATGCATCGGCTGCCATGCGAATGTCTAATCCCGTGGAATTTCTCCACAGCGCCGGAGCGGATTCAGATCGAGCCATGCATCCGAAGCCTTTCATAAATATAAGTTCTTCGACTGGCTGGCGAAGCAGAAGACGATGGCACGTCTGTTGCGGAGCCTTGGGTCTGCTGGCGGAGGGGAGGGTAACTAGGACCGGCCTCCGAATGACCCTGACCTGCCGCAAGGAAGGACTCTCCGCCAGCTCTTATATATCGAGGGTTTGGGTGCTTGGACGGTACGGGCCGGAGTTTCAGCAAGCTCATGAGAAGTCATACGCAATCTCTATTCGGGCGGCCGTAGGGTCTACGGCTGCTTTTGTTGTCAGAAAGGAGGCCGAGTGATGAGGTCCTTGAAGTTCCAACGCAGACGCCGCTCCGCGCGAGTGGTGGCGAGTCTGCAAGCAGCGCTGCTGGCGAGCAGCCTTATAGCATCGCCATCCCTGTTCGCTGCTGGCCCGTCGCATGAGTCCCACCAGGGTCATGCGACGCCGGTATCCGGCCCGGTGGCCGGTTCGAACTGGCAGGAAGCCCTGAAGGCGCAGACGAAGGTGGAGGACGCCCTCGAGGGGCGCGCCGGACGATCTGAAGTGGTCGAGATGCAACACAATCGGCTCATGCGCAGGATGGATGAGCAGATGGCGCAGGATGCCCAGGCGCATCAGACGTCCGGTTTGTTCAACGGCATGTCGTCGATGCACCAGTACATGGGGCAGGACGGGTCCAGCTTCCTGCTCATGTCGGACAACAAGGTCGAGCCGGTGTCGATGACCGGCGGCAAGTGTCCGGCCGGCGCGCCCGTGAAGACCTATGACGTCTCGATGATCAACGTCGAGATCTCCCTCAACCGGTGGCTGGACTACTATCCCGGCTATATGTACGTGCTGGCCCAGGACATCGACAAAGTTCGGGCGGAAGAGGCCAAGAACAAGGCGGCGCGTGAAAAAGAAGGCTTCGATCCGGGATCGGTGACCACCGGCCTCCAGGGCGACGCGATTCAACCGCTCGTCCTCAGGGCGAATCAGGGCGACTGCGTCAAGATCACCCTGCGCAACCAGATGGCGGACGAATCGGGCAGCTTGCACATCCAGTCCGCCGGCATGGTCATCAGCGCCACCGGCAAGGCCGCGACGACCACGAATCCGGACTCCGTCGTCGCGCCGGGCAAGTCGATGGAGATGGAATGGTACATTCCGGCCGGCACGCAGGAAGGCGTCCGGCAGTTCCATTCCTACAGCCGCGATCGCGAGTTGACCGTGCTGGGCCTCTTCGGCGCGTTCATCGTTGAACCGAAGGGATCCAAGTATCTCGATCCGCTCGGGACCGGGCAGGCGCCGGAAACCGCCAGCGGCTGGCAAGTCATGATCGACAACGGCTCCGGGCCGGATTTCCGCGAGCACGTGCTCTTCTATCATGAGATCGGCGACGAAGCCTTCCGCCCGTTGAACAAGAAGAGCGACTTCCTGCCGCAGCGCGATCCGCTCACCGACGCCTACCGTCCGGGCGGCCGCGCGCTGAACTACCGCAGTGAGCCGTTCGGCATCGACCAGATGCACTTGCAGCACGAGTATTTCGGGTTCGAGGACGAGTCGCTGGCCTACAGCGCCTATACGTTCGGCGATCCGCCGACCACGATTCCTCGCGGCTACCTGGGTGATCCGACCAAGTGGCGCATTGTCCACGGTGGATCGGAAGTGTTTCACTCGCACCATCCCCACAGCGGAACGATTCGCTGGCAGCGCAGCCCCGCGACCGAACCCAACAACATGTGGGCGATGGGCCAGGACGGCCCGGTGAAGTATCCGGTCGTGCGGACCAAATCCGATCGCGTGGACGTGGAGGTGATCGGGCCCTCGGAAGCATTGGACCTCGAACCGGAATGCGGCGGCGGCGGGTGCCAGCACCTGGCCGGCGAATTCCTGTTCCACTGCCACGTCGCCCACCACTATGTCGCGGGGATGTGGGGCTACGGCCGGTACTACAACACGCTCCAGGTCGGCCAGGGCCATACCGACACGATGCCGGACATGCGGGAACTGCCGGATCGGCAAGGACGGATGAAGCTCGGTGTGTCGTCCGACAAGCTGATCGGGACGACCGTGGATTGGTTCGGCAAGAAGTTCAAGATCGTGGACCGGAAGCAGAAGACCAACTGGAAGGCCAATCCGGCCATCGTGAACATCAAGGACTGGGTGGAAATGTTCGTGCCGGCCCAGGGCCAGCCGGGCCATACGGACAGCGAAGTCGCCCAGATCAAGGCCTATGACGCCACCGTGTGGGACTGGAAATGGGACGGCGACGTCGCCAAGGGCGAGCGGGAAAGCACGGCCAAGAATCCGAAGTACCCGGCGGCGGACAAGTGGTCGGACAACACCCGACCGGCCATCCTGTTCGATCCCACCACGGGGAAAATGGCATGGCCGCTCTTCAAGCCGCACTTCGGCAAGCGTGTGCCCTTCTCCGCAAACCACAGCGGGGCGCCCTGGCTGGAGCCGATCCACCAGGATGAAAACGGCGAACGGACCTCGGAGCCGGCCAAGCCGGGTGAGAACGGGCCGTGGAGCCTGTGCCCGAACAATGCGAACACCCCCAAGGTGAACAACCTGCACTTCATCCGGCTGCCCATCACCCTGTCCAAAGCGCAGGGGAAGGAGCCGGCGATCACGGACAAGGACGGGTTGATCTACGTTCACCATGAGGAAGAGCGGTTGACCCGCGCCAACGACGAGATGAAGTATCCCGCGGTCCTGCGCGCCAACGTGTACGATTGCGTGGATACGATTCTCACCAGCGAATGGGACGACGACGATTTCACCAACTTCCAGTCGTCCAAGATCAACATCCATCCCCACTTCTTCCAGTTCGATACAGGGAACTCGGACGGCGTGATTTCCGGGATGGAGTATGAAATGTCGGTCCGCCCCTTCACCATGTGGGGCAAGAAGACCAATCACGGGTTGCCCGCGCCGATGGTCGCCAAGGTCGTCGGCGGAGCGAAGGCCGGCGCCACGTCCATCAAGATTCAGATGGCGCCCGGGGCTTCGGCGTTCCATGTGAACACCGAAGTGATGGTGGGCATGGATTGCTTGGAGAAGGGCAATGATCCCGCAGCCTCGCTGCCGCGGGACAAGAGCTGCTCCGAAGTCGCCCGCATCAAGTCGATCAACGGAGACACCCTCACGTTCTTCAAGCCGCTGAAGCAGACCCATCCGGCCAACGACCTCGTGTCGCCGGAGTTCGTGCGGTATCGGTATTGGGTGGATGCGGATTACGGCACCGTGTTCTGGCATGACCATGCCTTCGGCGCGACCACCTGGCCGCACGGCGGGTTCGGCGTGACGCTCGTGGAGCCCTTCGGGTCCACGTATCACGATCCGAAGAACGGGAAGCTGGTCTACAGCGGACCGATCGCGGACATCCACGGCACGGAGCCGATCGGCTTCGGGGTGAGCGGCAGCTTCCGCGAACTGATGGTGTCGATCCACGACACCGTCCCGCACACCGTGAACGTGATCCAGGCGGGCAATCCGCCCGGACAGCCGGTGGAAGTGGCGCTGGAAGCGGGCAAGACCGTGTCGTTCCAGATGCCGGAGAAGATTCTCAATGCGCCCAACCCCTACATCAACGGGGGGACGCACACGACCGGCAGCGGCTTCAATTTCCGAGCCGAACCGTTCGCGCAGCGGTTGTCGAACAATCCGGACACCTCGGTGTTGTTCAGCAGCGCCATCCACGGCGATCCGGATACGCCCATGCTGCGGGCCTACGCGGGCGATACGGTGGTGTTCCGCCTGCTGCATCAGTTGATGAACGAATCGCACGTCTGGACGATCTCCGGACACACGTTCCTCACCGAGCGGTTCGCCGGGGACGCCAATCGGAAGTACTCGATCCACGTCGGGATCGCCGAGCGGTACGACCTGGTGACCAAGGCGGGCGGCTTCCAGGGCATGCCGGGTGACTACATCCACTTCAACGGCCGGAGCTCGCACTTCGCCGAAGGTGGGTGGGGCATCTTCCGCGTGCTGGACAAGCCGTCCGCGGACCTGCAACCGCTCCCGAAGGGTACCAACCCGACGGGCATTCCGGTGACGCCGAGCAACGTCTGCCCGGCGGACGCGCCGGTGAAGACGTTCAACGTGGTGGCCATGGACCGCCCGTTGAAGCTGAACCCGAAGGCGCCGGACGCGATCGAAGTGGACTTCGAGCGGAAGATCGAGATGACGGTCCCCGAGGGCAAGATCTTCGCGCTGGAAGAGGACGCCACGAGGGTGGCGGGCAACGTGATGCCGCATCCGCTCACGCTGCGCGTCAACGTCGGCGATTGCGTCAAGGTCAACCTGAAGAACAAGATGGCCAAGAGCAAGGCGTCCTTCTTCGCGCCGGGCCTGGCCTTCGACCCGAAGGACAGCCAGGGCCTGAACGTCGGCAACAACGGCGGCGATCAGACCGTGGCGCCCGGCGGCAGCCGCACGTACACCTACTACGCGCATCCGGGCAACAAGGAGACGACGTCGTTGGTGTGGGACGGCGGGAATATCGTGACCAATCCGCGCAACGGGCTCTATGGGGCGGTCGTCGTCGGGCCGCGCGGATCGCAGTATCGCGATCCGGTGACCGGCGAGGATCTCTCGCAGAAGAACGCCTGGCGTGCGGACGTCATCGTGGACCGGAGCCTGACGGAGAACGCCGGCAAAGCGAACTATCGCGACGTCGCGCTGTTCTTCCAGGATGAAGACAACATCATCGGGACGGCGTTCATGCCCTACGTGCAGAGCGTGGCGGGCGTGACGTCGGTCAACTACCGCGCAGAACCCTATAAGTTCCGCGAGGAGCAGGGCTGCGGCCTGGACAAGGTCTTCATGCCTTGCAAAGTGGACGCGCCCGAAGATCCCGTGACGCCGCTGATCGAGGCGCATGCGGGCGATGCGGTCCGGATTCACGTGATCGGCGCGAACAACGAGCAGAACGGCATGTTCTCGGTGGAAGGCCACGAGTGGCCCATCGAGCCCTACATGCCGGGCGCCGACCAGATCAGCGTGGTGGAGTACTCCGGGTCCGAGACCCTGGACGTCTTCCTGCGCGGCGGTGCGGGCGGTCCGGCCCGGTTGGTAGGCGATTACGTCTGGTCCAACCAGCGGCTGCCCTACACGCAGTCCGGACAGTGGGGCTACTTCCGGGTGTTGCCCGCCGGCGATCAGCGGATTCTCCCGCTGTCCGGCGGCGCAGCCGGCACCAAGAGCGCGGAGGTCCCGCCGAGCCAGCCTCAGGCCGGCCAGGCGATCCCGACCGCGATGAAGTAGTCGCAGTGAACGGGTAACACCGAGGGCGGGGGAGCTGCAGAACAACGCGGCTCCCCCGTTCTCGTTCACGCAGAATGATGAATGCGGAACGATGAACGGCGAGGCCGTCCGTTCATCACTCATCCTTCATCGTCATCTTACAGAGGGGGCCGGAATGCGGACATGGAACAGGCTGGTCATGGGAACGGTGGTCGCCGCAGCGTTCCTGCTCGGTCTCGGCGAAGCCGAGGCGTACGAAGAGATCGCCGTCACCGACGGGGGGACGGTGACCGGGCGGGTCACGCTGGAGGGGGCCGTGCCGAAGCCCAAGGGCTACAACCTGACCACTCTGCCCGACCCCCTCTATTGCGGGCGCATTTCCGATGGACAGGGCTGGC
>Ga0233425_10005052_pt1 | contig 21362 bp, 17 predicted proteins | sample Watercolumn_Towu_2_FD_181712 | JGI IMG/M metagenome (GOLD analysis project Ga0233425, IMG submission 181712) | Freshwater microbial communities from Lake Towuti, South Sulawesi, Indonesia - Watercolumn_Towuti2014_140_MG | ecosystem: Environmental > Aquatic > Freshwater > Lake | place...
CGAGCGCGTGCGCCTCGCGCTCGAACCGCCTGGCGACCGTGGGGTTCGACACGAGGCCGGGCGAGAGGAACTTGATCGCGACGCGCTTGCTGACCCGCCGGTCCAGCGCCTCGAACAGCGACCCCATGGCCCCGGCGCCGACGGGCCGGACGATCTCGTACCGTCCTCCGACGACGTCCCCCGGAGCGTGCGTGACCCCGACTGCCGGCATCCGACGCTTCGAACCCCCGTTTCCCCGCTCGCGCGGTCCCGATCGGGCTTCATCGTACGCCCGGACGCCGGGCGGTGTCCATGGAGACGAGGAGGTGCTCCTGGGCTCGAAGAAACACTTCGCCCTCTTCTCCCGATAACCAGGACAGGGACCTGAACAATGGCCGCGAGGGCGGCCCGGAGAGGAGAGAGGATCATGTCACGCACGAACCAGAAGCACGAGACGTCCCGAGAGAACCAGAAGGAGAAAGGAGGAAAGCAGCGCCGGCCCGACCCAGTGACCTGCCAGAAGCTCTGGGTCAAGGTCCAGGACCGGGTCCGGGCCATCCCCGAGTCGGAGCTCCCGGCCCAGCTCCCCCGCGTGGGGATACTCGACCTGGTCGTCCTGCTCGTCGGCTTCATCGATGAGCACATCCGGCCGTTCATCGGGCCTGCGCTCCAGTGGGTCAACTCGAAGAAGGCCGAGCTGTTCGAGGCGGCCTTCGTCCACCTGGAGGAGGAGGCCATGGCCCTGTTCCACGCGGAAGGGATGCGCTCCGCCTACGGGTCGCTGCGGGACCAGCGGATCCGCGAGGCGCTCGACCGCGACCTCGCGCACGCCGAGTCGTCCAGGGCGCTGGGGCTGCACTGGCTCGAGCTCCTGGCCGGGCTGGGTCGAGTACCGGGCGAGACGGTGCAGTCGATCCGCTCCGGCCGAGGGCAGCTCGACCTGGCCTCGGACCTCGTCACCATCTCCACCTACCTCGCCGAGCAGTGGGACGCCCTGAAGCCGCTGCAGGACATCGAGTCGCGGCAGGAGATGAAGCTGGACGAAAACGGCATCGAGGCCATGTCGCTCGAGGGCAAGTCGCTGCTCGGGCTGCTCGGCGGGATCGCGTGCACGGACGAAAACGGGATCGACTGGCGCCAGCAGGTCATCGCGATCCACACCCTGCTCGAGCGAGACTACAACGTGGTGACCGCGGCGCTCGTCTTCGCGCACCAGATGACGGGCAACGCGGACGAGCTCGCCGAGATCTACTCGCTGAACGGGCTCTACCGGCGCTCGCTCCAGTTGGCGTCGAGCCAGAAAACCATGAAGGACGCCGGGGCAAGCGAGGCCGAAAAGACAGAGACGACCGAGCCCGTGCCCGTGGAGGCTGCCGCAACACCCAGCCCGGCGTGACAACGCCCCTCGACATCCGACACACCCTTCGCTCGTCCGTTTTCAGCGACACCCGGACAGAAAAACCAACCGATCGAATCTCTCCTCGCCGATCGACATCGGCAGAACCCTTCGTCCTTCCGCCTGGAGCGTCCACAGGACCCTCCCGATGGTCGATCGAGACCCGTTTCGCTACCCGACCACGGAAAAACCCTTCGTTCCTCCGTCCGGAACGTCCGCGGGACCCTCCAGACGGTCGATCGAGTCCCGTTTCGATGCCTGGGTGCCATGCCCACGCTCGCGTGGGCAGCTCGTTCCCGCCAGCCACGCAATAGAATGGCACCATGCGACGAATGGGGCCATGCCTGGAGGAGCACGGTTGCCACGTGGCAGGGTTGCCACGTGGCAGAGTTGCCACCTGCCGGGAGGAGCGGTACCCTGGGCTCATGTTCCGCACGAACGTCCCCGTGACGGACGAGGGGTTCCACGACCGGTCCGACGAGCTGGCTCGACTGCTGGACATCGTGTCCCGTCTCGAGTCGGGGGAGACCGGGTGGCTCGCGATCATCGGTCCCCGCAAGATCGGCAAGACCAGCCTCATGCTCGAGCTCCAGCGCCGTGCGTCGAGCCCGTCGCTCGTCTTCCTCGTGATCGACACCTTCGAGCAGCTCCCGCCGTCGCCCGAGGTCTTCCGGAGATACGGGCTGCGGTTCCTCGACGGCGTCATGTCGTCGGAGCTCGGCGTCTCGCTCGAGGCGCTGGCGCACGACCCGCCGAGGTTCCGCTCGGCGATCCAGGCATCGTCCCGGTTCACCGCCCTCCCCGCCGCCCTCCGTGGCCAGGTGCTCGAGCTCCCGGACCGGAAGGTCGATGCGTCCTTCGTGGAGACGGCGCTCCAGCTCCCCGAGCGGGTGGCCGAGGCGCTCGACCTCCGCGTGCTCGTCGCATGGGACGAGTTCCAGGAGCTCGCGAGCCTCGACACGGGGCGGGCCGGCCTCGACGTGTTCCCGCTCATGCGGAGCATCTGGCAACGACACCGGAGGGTGGGATACGTCATCAGCGGCTCTCGCCGGAGCCTGCTCACCGAGCTCGTCGCGTCGGAGCGTTCGCCGTTCTTCCACCACTTCTCGCTCATGGACCTCGGCCCGTTCCCGACTGACGAGGCCGTCGGACTGTTGCTGGAGCACGCTCCGGACCGACGTCACCTGGGCAAGACCTTCGCGCGGCGGGCGGTCGAGGTCATCGGCGGTCACCCCTTCTATCTGCAGATGCTCGGGGAGGTCGTCACGTCCCGGCCTCCGCCGTACGACGAGGCGGCCCTGAAGGAGGCGCTGCAGGACCTCCTCTTCAGCCGGACCGGGCGGCTCGCGCTCTACTTCGAGAGCATCTTCCAGGGTCTGGTCGGCCGATCGACCGGCCTGGCCGCGACGCTCCAGTCCCTGGCCGACGGGCCTCGTCGCTTGACCGAGGTGGCCCAGGCCATCGGCGCGTCATCCGGTGCCACGGTGCGCTACCTCGAGCGGCTGGGCGACGCGGTCGAGCGCACCGACAACGGGCGGTACCGGCTCACCGACTCGACCTTCGGCCTCTGGCTCCGCTGGAGGAAACCCGGGGGGACGGTGGTGCCCATGGCGGTCGTCGGCGACGAGGCCGAGCGCCGCGTCGCCGAGCACCTCTCGGCCATGGGTTTCGATCTGGTCTACCAGTCCCGCGCCTCGCGGGGCGCATTCGATCTCCTGGCGACGCGAGGTGCGCGACAGCTCGGCTTGCAGATCAAGCGCTCGAAGCCGCCGCTGCGGTTCAAGCGCAGCGAGTGGAGCCGCATGGAGGCGGAGGGCAGGCGCTTCGGGTGGGTCTGGGTCGTGGCCGCCGTGCTCCCGCCGCCGGACCACGACATCCTGATGCTCGACCCGGCCGGGGCGCACGTCGGCCGCGAGGTCCGGCTCGCCGCGGACGCGGGTATCGCCAACCTCCTGGCGTGGATCGACGAGCGCCGTCCGGCTCCCTCCGGGTGACCTCCTTCATGCCGTCCCGACCGGACTCGCGTTGGCATGTTCGGCCCCACCAATCCTGGGATAGAATGACCCCAAGCTCCGGAGCCGGAGGGGACGATCTCATGAGATGCATGGTTTCGTGCCTGACTGCGCTCGTCATCGCGGTGTGGGCCGCGGGGTGCGGCGAAGGCGGCGCGCCGGAGGTCGAGGGCGACGAGCCCGGCGAGTGCTCCGACGGCACGGACAACGATGGCGACGGACTGATCGACTGCGACGACGACGGCTGCGCCGAGTCCCCTGCGTGTGAATGCGCCGATGACGCGGAATGCGACGACGGGCTCTTTTGCACCGGCATCGAGACGTGCAGCCCGGGAGCGGAAGATGCCGACCCTCGAGGCTGTGTGGAGGGTAGCGGCGATCCGTGCCTCGATGGTCAGGAGTGCAACGAGACCGAGGACCGCTGCGTGACGGACTGCTCCGTGACCTCCGACGCGGATCGTGACTCGTTCGACTCCGTGGATTGCGGCGGGACCGACTGCGACGACAACGACCCCGGCCGCTACCCCGGCGCCGGCGAGGTCTGCGACGGCGACGACGAGGACTGCGATCCCGCGACCCTCGGCCAGGACGGCGATTGGGACGGCGACGGGTTCGTGAGCGTGGCGTGCTGCAACGAGCAACCGGACGGCTCCCCGGGGTGCGGCGACGACTGCGACGACACGATGAGCGGCATCAACCCGGGGACGCCGGAATCGTGCAACGAGGTGGACGACGACTGCGACCCCGAGACGCACCCCTTCGATGAAGACGGCGACGGCTTCGAAGACGCGGGCTGCGGGGGGAACGACTGCGACGACTCCGACCCGGACGTCCACCCCGGCCAGACCGAGGTGTGCGGCAACGACATCGACGAGGACTGCGACGGTTTCGCCAACGACCAGGACTGCGACGGCCACGACGCCATTGCTCACGGCGGCGACGACTGCGACGACACGGACCCCGACGTCCACCCCGGCGCGCCCGAGCGGTGCAACGCCATCGACGACGACTGCGACGGCGTCGTGCCGTGCGACGCGGACGGAGACGGGTCCGTGGACGTGGCCTGCGGCCTCGAGGGCTGCGACCCCGCGATCCTCCTCGACTGCGACGACGAGGACGAGGGCATCCACCCCGGAGCCCTCGAGTCGTGCACGGGTGGGAGCGACGAGGACTGCGATGGGGCCATCGACGAGCGTCCCTGCACGGTTCGCGTGCCGGCAGGAAACTTTGTAATGGGCTCTCCGGCGGATGAATCGGGTCGGGACCCTGACGAAGTCCAGCACGAGGTGACGCTGTCGCGCGACGTCCTGATGCTCTCGACCGAGGTGCCCCGGGCGCAGTTCGAGGAGCTGATGGGGTACGACCCGTCCGCTCATTCGGAATGCCCCGTGTGCCCGGTCGAGATGGTGTCGTGGCACGAGGCGGCCGCCTTCTGTAATGCGCTCTCGGACGCCGCGAGGCTGGACCGGTGCTACGACTGCTCGGGCAGCGCGGACCTGGTCGAGTGCGAGCCGAGCGCCGGCTTCGAGACGCCGTACGACTGTCCGGGATACCGTCTGCCGACCGAGGCCGAGTGGGAGCACGCGGCGCGTTCAGGTACCACCGACGCGCGATACGGCGACCTCGACGACGTGGCCTGGTACGGCGGCAACAGCGGGATCACGACGCACGAGGTCGCCACCCTCGAGCCGAGCCCGTGGGGCCTGTACGACATGCTGGGCAACGTGGCCGAGTGGGTGCACGACCTGTACGGCGAGTACCCTGTGGAGCCAGCGACCGATCCGGTCGGACCGGGGCCCGAGGCGAGCATCTACCAGATGGCGCGCGGCGGCTCGTACGGGCTCACCGCCCGGGCGATCCGTGCCGCCGATCGCTCCAGCTACAACCTGGAGGGTGATCCCCGGCACCGGGCCTCGGGCATCGGCTTCAGGCCGGTGAGGACCGTGCTGTGAGCGGCGCAGAGATCGGGAGGGTGAGTTGATGAGATGTTGGCTGGTTCTCCTGATGGCGATCGGGATCACGGTCTGTGCTTCCGGCTGCGAGAGCGACACCTGTGGGTCGGGAATGGTACGGGAGTGCCCGTGCCTCGGCGGTGACCAAGGCGTCCAGGTCTGCGAGGACGACGGCTCGCAATGGGGCGAGTGTCAATGCGGTACCGCAGACGGTGATGTCGATGGCGATGTCGATGGCGATGTCGATGGCGACACAGACGGCGATGCGGACGGCGACACCGAGAACGAGGTCGATGCCGAAGTCGATGTCGATGTCGATGCAGACGCCGAAGGTGACATCGAGTCCGACTCCGACGGTTTCGACGTGGACCTGAACGGCGCGGTGGCCAAGGGGCCGTTCGTCATCGGCTCGCTGGTCGCGGTCTCCCTGGTCGATGGCCGCGGCAATCCCACGGGCGAGGTGTTCAACACCCGGACGATCGACGACCTCGGCCGGTTCGCGCTGGAGCTGCGCGTGCCGCGGTACGCCTCGCTGGAAGCCAGCGGGTTCTACTACAACGAGGTCACGGGCGCCCTGTCGGAGTCGCCGATCACGCTGCGGGCGTTCTACGAAGCCACGAGGAGCGGAAGGCAGGACGCGTACCTCAACATCGTCACGCACCTGACCTACGGGCGGGTGAGAACCCTGCTCCTGTGGGGCGCCGACTTCGAGACGGCCATCGCGCAGGCCGAGGAGGAGCTTCGGATCGGGCTCGGAGTGGGACCCGGCGAGTTCGACCCCGGCGCGTCCGGCATCGGGATGAACATCCTGGGCGGCGACACGGACGCGAACAGGTACCTGTTCGCGGTCAGCGCGGTGCTGGCCCGGGCGGCCCAGCTCCGGGGAGGGGCGATCGACTCGGCGTTGCAGGAGCTGATCAACGACCTGTCCGCGGACCTGGAGGTCGATGGTGAGCTCGACGCGGAGGCCAGGGCCGAGCTTCGGGCGGCCGAGGCCGCGCTCGACCCAGCCGCTGTGATGGTCGCGCTGGCAGTGCGGCTCGAGGAGCTGGGCTCGTCGGCCGAAGTGCCCGACATCCGCTATATCATCGACCGCGACGACGACTTCACGGTGAACATCGACGACTGCGACGATACCGACTCCTGGATCTTCCCCGGCGCACCAGAGCGCTGCAACGCGGTAGATGACGATTGCGATGGAGTGGTTCCCGAGGATATGGATGGCGACGGCTACTTGAACGAGATCTGCGACGGCGACGATTGCGACGACTCGGATGCGAGCATCCATCCCGGCGCGCGGGACGTGTGCGGCGACGGCGTGGACAGCGACTGCGACCACGACGACGCCGGCGGCGCCTGGACCGGCGACTACACGATAGGTGACGATGACAGCCTCTCCGATCTGGCCGTGCTCGCGGGCTACTCGTCGGTAACTGGGGATCTGACAATCTATAACTCCACTCTCACTGATGTCGCTGGACTAGAATGTCTTATCAATGTCGGCGGAGACTTGTTCATTAGTGCCAATGACGTTCTGACGAACCTCGACGGGCTGAGTGGGCTGACGTCGGTCGGCGGAGACTTGAATATTGGAGGCCTCGACGAAATGGGCAGCGATGCTCTTACGAATCTCGACGGTCTGAGTGGGCTGACGTCGATCGGTAGGGACTTGAGTATTAGTGAGAACGCCGCTCTGATGAACATCGACGGTCTGAGTGGGCTGACGTCGGTGGGGGGCCATCTGACGATCTGGAACAACGACGCTCTGACGAACCTCGACGGACTGCGAGGGGTGACGGTGGTCGGCGGGGGTTTAGGTATTTCTTACAACGACGCTCTGACGAACCTCGACGGACTGCGAGGGGTGACGTCGATCGGCGGAGGTTTGGTGATTGGAAATACCCACGCTCTGACGGACCTCGACGGACTGAGCGGGCTGACGTCGGTCGGAGGGAACTTGCGGATTTATCAGCTCTTTGCACTGACGAACCTCGACGGACTGCGAGGGGTGACGACGGTCGGCGGGGATTTGATAATTGAGGCGAACGCCACTTTGACGAACCTCAACGGAATGAGCGGAGTGACATCGGTCGGCGGGGATTTGATAATTGAGGCTAACTTCACTCTGACAAACCTCGACGGGCTGAGCGGGCTGACGTCGGTCGGCGCATTATTGACCATTGCCGACAACCCCATCCTTCCAACATGCGCGGCCGAGGCGCTGGTCGCACGACTCCGCGCTCACGGGTGGGACGGCGCGGCAGATATCTCGTGGAACGACGACAGCGGAACTTGTCCGTAGCGACGTCGCATGGAAGCCCCGACGGGGCTTCGTCCCACAGCCCAGGGTTGCGACGCATCAGCGGCGCTACCCTGGGTTCGCGCGGAGAATGAACCCAGGCAACCCTGCAAGGGTTGCGTCATGACGACCGAGACGCAACCCCGTTGGGGTTGCTGGGGTGCGCGCCTCCTCGACCCTGGGTAGCGCCTCCGGCGCAACCCAGGGCTGGAGGACGCGGCCCCTTCGGGGCCGGGGGCGGCGCCGCCTCACGCCCTGACCACGACCACGGTGACGCCGTCGTGCACGGCGTCCTCGACCTGGCCCCGCTCCTCCCAGGGCGCGGACGACTTCGGGTCGAAGATGACCAGGTAGCCCACGTCGCGGCCCAGGCGCTTCGCATAGGAGGAGACCTGCTTCAGCCCGCGGTCCAGGGCCTTTGGGGCGCTCGTCAGCTTCAGCTCGATCACGTCCCGGCGTCCGCCGAAGTCCACCACGAGGTCGGCCCGCCTGGTCCCGACCGCCAGCTCTCGTTCGATCCGCCCGCCCGCGTTCACCACCCGCTGGAGGTACGCCATGAACACCAGGTGCGGCGCGGCCTCGTGATACGGCATGCCCCGCAGCAGCACCTCGCCGTTCTCCTGCCAGAACTCCAGGAACCCGTCGATGAGCTTTCGGACGTCCAGACCCCCGTCGCCCGCCACGAACCACGCAGGGTCCAGCGGGATGGACGTCTGCACCTGGTGCGTCAGCACCCGCGGGATGACCTCCTGGTAGATCGGGTTCGAGATCCGCCGGACTCCGCCCTCCACCGTGACCAGCCCCAGGTCCCGCAGGAACGAGAAGTCGTCGTCGTAGGTCGGGTCCACGACGATGTCGCCGGTCAGGATCGGCTCGATCACCCGCCGCACCCGCGGCTCCTGGAGCCGCGCCACCAGCGAGTCCAGGTGCGTGTCGCGCCGCTCGATCAGCGCTTCCTTCGCCTGCTCGATGTGCTCCACCCCGATGGTCAGATCGCGATCGGTCAGGTCCTCGCAACAGATCTGGTACGCCAGCGCGTTGACCAGCCACGGCTGACCCTGCGTCAGGTGGAACGCGCGAGCGACCGCCTCTTCCGTCCACTCCTGCCCCGTCTCCTCGGTGTGCTGCCGGTACAGCCGCGCCACCTCCCCGGCCGTGAAGTCCCGCAGCCGGATGGACCTCACCTTGATGTTGAACGGCGACGCGGTGCCCATACTGTCCGCGTCGGGCCGCAGCTTCACCTTGTAGTCGCGTACGTCGCGCAGCCCGATGAGCGCCATGGACTGGGGAAACCCCTCGGGTCGGTTGACGTACGCCGATCTGAGCTGACGCAGCACCGAGAGCAGCGACTCGTCGAGCAGTGCGTCGATCTCGTCGAGGAAGAGCACGACCGGCCGGGGACTGGTCCGGGACCATCGCTCGATGAAGTGGCCGAGCCGGCTCTCGGCGTCGACCCCGTCGAGGTCCGGCGGCGGCGGCCGGAGGTCCTCGGGCAGGAAATGCCGGGCGTTGGCTTCTATCGACCGGATGATGGCCATCACCGCGGCCATGACGTTGTCGCGGGCCGTCTGCCCGGTCTCGCACGAGGCGAGCAGCGCCGTGTAGCGGCCCCCCTCGGTCAGGCTCCTGGCGAGGTGCAGGAAGCTGGTGGTCTTGCCCACCTGGCGCGGGGCGTGGACCACGAAGTAGAGCTCCTGATCGATGAGCCCGCGCATGTCCGGGAGCCGGTCCTCCCAGGACAGCATGTAGTGATTTCGGGGGTTGCAGGGTCCAGCGGTGTTGAAGAAGCGCGGCATCGTGCGAGCGATTGTAGCACCTCCGGCGCTACCCTAGTCTGCAGGGCGCGGCCCCGTCGGAGCCCTGGTCCGTTCACAGCCTGGTGACGCCGAGCACGTAGGTGCCGAACGCATCTTCGGACCTGTCGTCGAGGAACGACGTGATCATGATCAAGCAGGTGCTCCCCGCGGTGAGCTGGACCTGGACGTACGCGTCGCGCCCGCCGAGGCCATTGTCGTTGGACGCGAGGCAGTCGAGCCTGTCGGCCGGGAACTCCTCGCCCTCGTATACGAAGATCATCGGATCTGCGAGCGTGCCCATGTGCATGGACAGGGCTTCGACGGTGAGGTTCACCACCACGAGGTCCTGGGAGTGGTTGAGCAGGGCGTAGGCTTCATACGGGAAGTCGTCGAGGTCGTTCGACAGGCACCCCTCGTCGGGCCGGTGCCACATCAGGTCGTCGTCCGCGAGCTCGCCTTCCCGCTGGGCCCGCACGCCGGGCGCCGGCACGAGGAAGCGCCGCGTCAACCCCGCGGCGGCGACCGTGGGGTACTCGTCGAGGGTGAGCTGTCCGGCGAGGAGCAGGCCGAGCTGCTCCGGGTCCTCGCCGCCGTGAGCCAGACAGCCGCACATCGCCAGGACCGAGAGCGCCAGGACGCGTAGCGCCGGAGCGAACAATGATCGATTCACCTGCCGTCCCCTCGCGTGCATGACCAACTCCAGCATACACCTTCCGGACCGCGTGCGGAGGGGTCAGATCCCCAGCAGCCCGCGGAGCCCGACGTCGCGCCGCGGAGCTCCGGCGAGGCCCGTGCAGCCGCCGGTGGCGTGCGAGCGGGCGCCGAGACGGCGCCGGTCCGTCGCGACCCGGACCGTGATCTCCGCATCGACGATCACTCCGTCGATGGAGGCTCGGATCGCGACGGGCTCGCCGGGGAACACCCCGTCGTCGCACCACTCGATCTCCGTGACCCCGTCGCCGGCGTCGCGCGGCTCGCCGACGGCTCCGGACGCGGCCTCGAGCTCCACGGCATGTCCGGGGCCGAGCGGAAGCCCGTCATCGTCGCGTGCGACGACCGTGACGGCCGTGCAGCCGCCCGGCGCGACGACGTCCGAGGCCACGCCGACGGAGCTCGTCGCCGGGCTCGGCTCGCTGCCGAAGCCGTCGCGGAGCAGGCGGATCGCACGCTCCACGTCGAGCTCTCCGAAGCCCCAGCGCGGGCTCCAGGCCCGTCCGCGCGCTCCGCCCGTGGACCGGGCCGTGGCCACGAGGATCGACCGGACCTCGTCCTGGGTCAGCTCCGGGTCTGCCTGGAGCAGCAGGGCGGCCGCGCCCGCGACGTGCGGCGCCGCGACGCTCGTGCCCCAGAGCACCGCGCGGTCGCCCGGCGGCACCACGAGGTACCGGTCGGGCATCAGCGACGAGGCGGGCGTGAACACGCTCCACTCGGAGCCGGCCTCGGCGTCGCGGCCCATCGCGGCCACGACCACGTGCCCGGGCGCGACCAGGTCGGGCTTGAGGCTCCCGCCCCGCGTGGGTCCGGAGCCCGAGTACGGGGTCAGGGTCCCCACCCTGCCCCAGTCAACGTTCCACGTGCGTCCCGCCTCGTCCACCCACCTCGATCGGGAGACCGTGGCGCCGACCACGATCAGCTCCGGCGCGGTGCCCGGCACGGTGAGCGTCCCGTCGGGGTCCAGCCGGCTCTCGAGCCGCGCCGCGCCGTACGGCCGCGTGGTCGATGTCCAGGAGAGGTACGCGTCGAAGCGGCCGCGGCCCGCGACCCTGACACGGTAGCGTCCGGGCTCGATCGGCCCGGAGAGCTGCGGCCTGAGGTTGACGATCGCCCGCGAGCCCCCGCTGGCCGGGTCCGGCCCGTCGGGCGCGTTGCCCAGCCCGATCCAGGCCGAGCCCGTGCCCTGCCCGATCAGGTCCCCTGACTCGACCGGCCCCACCGTCTCGCCCGACGGGACGATGACCTCGAACGACAGCCCGCCGTCGGCCGCGGACCAGACCTCGAGGTCCAGCGCCAGGCTCGGGTCCTCCTCGCCCACGACCACGTCGATGTCGAGCGAGCGTCCCGCCGGGTCGCCGCTCGCGTGCTCCACGCACCCGCCGCTGTTGCCCGCCGCGACGGCGATGGCTCGCCCCGGATGCTCGGGGCCGACGAGGTCGGACAGCCCCTGCTCCAGGAGCGAGGTCCCGTCGTGCGGTCCCTGGTGTCCGCCGAGGGCCAGGACGAGCACGCACGGCCGCCCGAGCGCGTCGGCGATCTCGAAAACGAGCCGCGCCGCCTCGAGCACGTCGGCGTCCTCGAACGCCACGGGCCAGTCCTGCCGCGAGACGCGCGCCACGAGCAGCGACGCCGCGGGAGCCACGCCCCTGCTCCCGGTCGCGACCGAGGCCACGTGCGTGCCGTGCCCGAACGTGTCCCGCTCCAGGACAGGCACGTCGGGCTCCTCGCCCGCCGCTTCCGCCGCCAGGCACGCGTCGATCTCCGTCCGGCCCCAGACCGCGGCGCCCACGCGCTCCTCGAGGTCGGGGTACAGCCCGACCGGGGGCAGCGAGACATCGATGAGGTATTCGATCCGCGTGGCGCCCGACTCGTCGCGGAAGTCGGGGTGGCGCCAGTCGATGCCGCTGTCGATCACGGCGACGAGCACGCCCTCGCCGTCGAAGCCGAGCCGCCGCACCTCGTCGGTCACGCCCGCCATCGGCAGGCTGCGGTCGAGCATGGGCCGCCTGACGCCCGACAGCTCGACCTGCGCGACCCGATCGACGAGCCGCTCCACGTCGAGGTCGTCGAGCCGGACAACCGCGGTGCAGATCCCACGATTGCACGACCGGAGCCGGAGGCCGGGCACGTCCGCGAGCCCGTCCGGATCGGGCGTGGACAGGAGCACGCGCCGCGGAGCCTCGGCACGGATCGGCGCGCGGCGCGCCAGGACCAGGTCGCCGCCGTCCGCGAGGACCTCGCACGGGACCACTAGAGCGAGCAGGGCAGTGAGGATTGCCAGGATGGAGAGAGCGCTGGAGTCGCGAGTCGCGAGCGTCTCGACGTGATTCCCGGCACCCTCCGCGTTCGGTGTGTCGCTCACGCTCACGCTCACGCTCACGCTCACGGTGCGTGTGATCCGATCTCGGGGGGGATCTCGAACGACACCGCTCCGACCGCGGCCGTGCTTGCCGCGTCGGTCTCGAGGCCGTCGCACAGCCCGGCGTCGAGCATGAAGTGGCCCAGGCAGCCGACCATGGCCGCGTTGTCGGTGCAATACGCGAACGGGGGCACGACGAGGTCGAGTCCCTCGGCGCGCGCCGCTTCGCCCGCGGCCGAACGCCACGCCGCGTTCGCCGCCACGCCGCCGCCGAGCCCGACCGTCGTGACGCCGGCCGCGCGGCTCGCCGCGATCATCCGGCGCACCAGCACCGTCACCACCGAGCGCTGGAACGCGGCCGCAACGTCGGCGGGAGGCGCGCCCTCGCCGAGCAGGCGGGCGGCGTGGGTCTTCAGCCCGCTGAAGCTGAAGTCCAGCTCGCCGACCTCGGGGACCGGCATGGCCACGGCCGCCGGGTCGCCGCGATCCGCCAGCGCGGAGAGCGCCGGCCCGCCGGGCAGCTCGAGCCCCGCGGCGCGGGCGACCTTGTCGAACGCCTCGCCCGCCGCGTCGTCGAGGGTCCGGCCCATCACGGTCATGTCGCCGTGCCGCCGCAGGAGCACGAGCGAGGTGTGGCCTCCGGACGCCACGACGCAGAGCACGGGGGGCCGCAGGTCCGGGCGGTCGAGGAACAGGGCGTAGAGGTGCGCCTCGATGTGGTGCACGCAGACGAGCGGGATGCGCCTGGCGAACGCCACGGCCTTGCCCGCGTCGAGGCCCACGAGCAGCGACCCGAGCAGGCCCGGGCGGTTGGTGACGGCCACCGCGTCGATCGCGTCGATGGTCAGCCTGGCCCGCGCCAGCGCCTCATCGATGGCGGGCAGTATCCGTTCCACGTGGAGCCTCGACGCCACCTCGGGCACCACGCCTCCGAAGGCCCGGTGCGCCTCGTGCTGCGAGCTGACCACGCTGGACAGCACAGAGCACGGCCCGTCCAGCACCGCCGCGGCCGTATCGTCGAACGACGTGTCGAGGGCGAGGATTTTCATGTCATTGTCATGTCCGGTTCTGCCCCTGCCCCTTATCGTGAGCGTGAGCGTGAGCGTGAGCGTGAGCGCCCGGATGTGGGAACCCTCCCGGCTTCAGCGTGACCGGAGGCGGCCTGAGGTACACGGGGGTCAGCGAGCACGCTTCGTCCCGGGCGTCGAGCCGCCACCGGGCCAGCGCCAGGGCGGCCACGGCCTGCGCCGCGGTCCCGAGCGGCACGACTACCTCGGCGCGCCACGAGTCGATGCCGTCGAGGAGCTCGGGGGCGTCCGTGACCACCGCCTCGCCCGCTCCCGCGCGCGGGACCTCCGCGGCCTGGACGAGCGCGGGGACCGCCTCGGGCTCAAGGACGTCGCCCCGACCGCGAGTGAACCACTGGTAGAGCATCCGCTTCTTGTACGCGTGCAGTGCCACGAGCACGCGGGGGACCCGGCCAGGCGCCAGCCTGGCCCGCGCCTCGAGCGTCGGGACTCCGACCACGGGCGTGCGCGTGGCCCAGCCGAGCGTCTTGGCGGACACCACGCCCACGCGGAGACCCGTGTACGAGCCCGGGCCCCGCGACACTCCGATCAGGTCCAGGTCCTCCGGCCTGGCGCCATGGTCGCGCAGGAGCTCGGCCGTGACGGGGAGCAGCGTGGCGCTGTGCGGCCCGACGCGCTCGCGCGTCTCGCCGATCCCGTCCCCGTCCACGAGCGCGACGCTCGCGTTCCGCCCCGCGGTATCGATGCCGAGGACCAGCACGGCCCCAGCATACCCCCCTCTCATGCCGCGATCACGCCTCGACAACGGGGCGTTGTTCCGTTGAATGGGGGCAGCTCCAGTACCGCACCAGTCGGACTTTGACGCGGCTCGCTGTCCTGGTGCACATTAAGGCGCTCGGTTTCACGTGAGAACGCGTGTGATGGAAGACGATTTCGAGGAGCAGCGGACACTCCGGACCTTCGCCGAGCTCACCACACGGTTGCTCGACGAGGCCCCGCTCGAGGACATCCTCCGCATCGTCACGGACGCGGCCATCGAGCTGCTCCCGGGCGAGCACGCGTCCGTCCGGGTGCTCGACGAGAGCGGAACCAAGCTGCTGTGCGGGGTCCGCAGCGGTGCCGGGGCTTCGGAAAAGCCCATGACGTTCGAGGTGGGCGAGGGGATCATCGGCTGGGCCGTCAAGCACGGGTGCCTCGCGCGCGTGAACGACGCGAGGACGAACGAGCGGTTCAAGCCAGCCGAGCGCCAGGGCTTCGAGGTCCGGTCGCTTCTGGCCGTGCCGATCAGGAGCGCGGGGCACGTGCTCGGCGTGCTCGGGATCACGTCGCCCCACCTCGGCACCTTCACGGGCGAGCACGAGCCCGTCGCGGTCCTTCTGGCGAACTGCGTCGCGCCGATCATCGAGAAGGCGCGCCTCGCCCGGCTCGCGCTCCTCGACCAGAACACTCTCGCCTTCAACCAGCGCTACTTGTTCCCCAGGCTCGGCGAGGAGATCAACCGCGCCAGGCGGTACGGGGCGGCGTTGAGCATCATGCTCATGGACCTCGACCGGTTCAAGAACGTCAACGACACGCACGGCCACGCGACGGGCGACATCGTGCTCCAGACCTTCACGGACCGCGTGCGCTCGGCCGTCAGGCTGTCCGACGTGCTGATCCGCAGGGGCGGCGACGAGTTCGTGCTCATCGCGCCGAACACGGGCCTCGACGCAGCCGGGGCCGTGGCCGAGCGCATCCGCGCGGGGACAATCACCGATCCCGTCCCCGCGTGTTGCGGCGTCGTCATCAGCCAGACGGTCTCGATCGGCGTGGTCCAGTGGGACGGTGACGAGGACGAGCACGGGCTCGAGGCGCGCGCCGACCAGGCCATGTACGAGGCGAAGCGCCGGGGGCGCAACCAGGTCGTCGTCGCGCCGGCGGGCAACGCCGACCGCTGAACGAGGTGAGACGGATGGGTCACCAGAGCCTGCTCGAGATCGAGGTCCTGAGCGGTCCCCTCGACGGAGCCACGATCGAGCTCCACGAGCCGGAGGAATGGACCAGGACCGGTGCCGGGCCGCTCGCGTTCCCGTGGGACCCCGAGCTCGGGACGCCCCAGGCGAGGTTCGTTCCGGACGAGCAGGGCTGGACCCTCGAGTCGGTCCCCTCGAGGCACGGGACCTACCGAATCACGTCGAACGAGCGGATCGAAGGCGCGGTCCGCCTCGAGCCCAAGGACGTGTTGAAGGCCAGCACCACCTGGCTCCTCGTGCGCCGGGTATCGATGATCTGAGGAGGCAGTACTTGTCATAGCTGTTCGCTCACGCTCACGCTCACGCTGACATCTGCGCGAGGCAGCGGTATCCTCGCAACCTGCGACGGAGGCGGGAGTGGGGCTGCAACCGACGTTCATCAAGGCCAGGGACCTGCCGGACGCGTGGTTCCAGGCCGTGGACCTCGTGCTGGACAAGGGGCGACAGTGGACCGTGTCGCACGGGTCGTACGAAGGACAGCGGCGGTGGGAGCTGGACCACGTGACCATCCACATCACGCACCCGGGCGTGCGGCCGCTGGTCCCCGAGATGCCGGCGCACCTCGCGCACGTCCCGCCCCCGACCACGATGGAGTACGTCGAGTCGTACCTCCCCTACCTGATGACGGACCAACCACTCAAGGAGAACGAGGTCTATACGTACGGCGAGCGGGTCGCGCCCCAGATGGAGGCGATCATCCGGCGGTACAGGGAGCACGGGTTCGGGAGCAACCAGGAGTGCATCGCCGTGGCGCGCCCGGAGGACATCGGCCTCGACGACCCACCGTGCCTGCGCCTGATCGACACGAGGATCACCGCGGTCGACGGGCTGCGGGCCGGCGAGTCCCCCGCCCTCCACTTCGCGGTCTACTTCCGGTCCTGGGACCTCTGGGGCGGTTTTCCCGCGAACCTCGCCGCGCTCCGGCTCATGCAGGAGTACATGGCCGAGTGCATCGGGGTGGAGGCGGGCGAGATCATCGCCTCGTCGAAGGGGCTCCACATCTACGACCATGCGTGGGACGTGGCCAGGCTGCGGACTGGCCGGGAGTAGCCTTCGCCATGACCCGCGCCCTCGTCCTGGCATCTCTGCTCCTCGCGGCATGCGAGCGGCGGTCACCTCCATCGACCGCCGAGCCCGCGCCTTCCCCTCCCGGAGTCCGAGCCGCCGAGCCCGCGCCTCCGGACACACCCGAGCGCACCGCCGATGCTGCGCCGCCGGGACCGACGTGCGCCGAGCGCGGCGCGGGCGCGCTCGCACTGATCGACGAGGCGCTCGCCGGCCTGCGCGCGTGCGAGTGGGACGTCGAGTGCGTCCTGGTCCCGATCGAGACCCGGTGCGGCGCCGCGTGCCTGGCCGCGGTGGCCTCGGACGGTGTGGTCCGGGCGCGCGCCGCGGTCGCGGAGGTCGACGCCGCGTCCTGCGAGACGTTCCGGGCCGACGGGTGCCCGGCGCCGGAGCCCGATTGCGCGCCCCACGCCGTGAGCTGCGTCGAGGGCACGTGCGCGGCACGGCCCGCCACCGAGCCGCAACCCGCTCAACCGGAGATCGAGATCCCGCAACAGAACGCGGCGCGGCTGACCGAGGCCCCGCCCCGCCCGCCCGCGGGCGACGCCGAGGAGCGGGCGCGACGGCTCTTCGACGCGGTCGTCCACGACGATCCGGACCGCGCGCTGGGCTTCTTCTTCCCGCGCGAGGCGTTCCTCGAGGTCAAGGCGATCGCCTTCGCGGGCGAGTACTGGGACCGGCTCCTCGCGCGGTACATCGAGGACATCCACGCGTTGCACGCGACGACGCCCGACCTCGACCGCGCCGAGTACGAGGGGCTCGACCTCGTCCAGCGCGGCGGCTGGGTGGCGGTGCGCGAGGAAGGCAACCGCCTCCCCTACTGGGCCTCGCGCCACGCCTTCATCCGTTACCGTGTCGGCGCCGAGGAGCGCCGCATGGAGGTCCGGGTGCTCATCACCTGGGGCGAGCGCTGGTACGTCATCCACCTGAGCGAGTTCCACTGACATGGAACCACTGACCGCGTACTGCGTCGCCTGGGCACATGACGGCCGGAGCCTCGCCGTGGGATCGCTCCGCTCCACCGTCCTGTGGTCTCGAGCGGGTGCGCGCGTGATCGGCAAGACGTTCCTCGCGTACGGCTACGCGCTCGCGTTCTCGCCCGATGATCAGAACCTCGCGTGTGGCTCGGAGTCGAGGACCGCGAAGCTCGTGACGCTCCTTCACAACGAATACGGCACGTGCACGAAGGAGTGCGTTCGCGGGTCGAAGTCACCGGCGTCACGAGTGGCCAGGTGCAGGTCGTTCAGGAGGGCCAGGGCGGCCTGAAAGGCGTCGGGTAACTTCCAGCCGTGGCGACGGCGCAGATCAGCAGCGAGGTCCGCGGCTGCCTTGTCCAGTGGCAGGAACCTGAAGCAATCGAGGAAGCGTCCGGCCGTGTCGCGGGCATCGCCTTCCAGGCCCGTCAGCACCTCGGCTCGCGTGACGGCCGAGACACACCCTGTGTTTCTCACGGTCTCGAGGTAGCTGGCGGCAGTGGAGATGCCGTTGAAGTGGTCGATCAGGATGACCGAGTCAACGAGAACGCCGTTCCCACTCATCCCGCAACCTCTTCTGGGTGATGAGCCCATCCACGCCGTTGCCGATCCCGCTCGTCTGCTCGAGGAGGTCCTTGAACCTCAGAGCCGCTTCCTCCTCGGAGCGCAGGTGCTTCACGGCTCGCCGAACCACTTCGGCCATGGAGATCCCTTGACGGGCAGCGGTGTCATCGAGCCAGTGTTTGTCGTCCTCGCTGAACGAGATCACGGTGCGGGTCATGAGCACTCCCGATATCACGACCTATCCTCATGATATCACCCGAGCTCCCTCGGTCAATTCGCCATCTCCGTCGGGGCCAGCATGGGGTCCGACGCGCGGCCCGACCGTACGATGAGCCTGAGGTGGACCAGCGGGAGCGTGTGCTGCTCGACGGTGAGCACCTCGAGCCCGTTCGCCAGGGCGGCCTCGTGCACCTCGGGGAAGTCCAGATCGCGCGCCGCGGTCGGAGCGGGAGGCTGCTCGGTCCGGCTCACCGCGTCCGCCGGTCCGGCGTCGGGGCACGGCGGAGGCTCGCCCCCCGGCCATTCGCCCGGAGCCGCTTCCAGGTCGCGCAGGTGGTTCCCTTCGACATCGACCACGGTGACGTGGCCGTAGCGTCGAGCGGGCTCGGCGACCTGGTCGGCGTCGCCGACGATGACGACCAAGGTGTCGTCGGGCCGGATGTAGTCTCGCGCTGCGGTCAGAGCGTCCGAAGCCGACACGGCGGAGAGGGCCGAGCGGTACGTGCTCCAGTAGTCGTCGGGCAGGCCGTACACACGCTGGGTGTGGACCAGGTCGGCGAGGTCTGCCGCCGTCTCCGTGCTGAACGGGAAGGACCCGACCAGGTACGCCTGCGCCTCCGCGAGGTCATCGGCCGGCGGCTCGGACGCGCGGATGCGGTCCAGCTCCGCGAAGATCTCGCGGAGCGCGCCGGCGGTGTACCGGGTCTCGACGGAGCCGCTGATCACGAAAGGCACCCGGCCCAGCCCGGTGTAGACGTTGCTGTAGATGCCGTAGGTGTACCCGCACCGCTCGCGCAGGTTCTCGAAGAGCCGCGCCGAGGAGCTGCCGCCCAGGACCTGGCTCGCTATGAACAGCTCGAGGAACTCGGGGTCGGCACGGTTGACACCGGTGTTCCCCACCCAGAGCTCGGCCTGGGTCGAATCGGGGCGGTGGACGACCAGGACCGACCGTTCCGTGCGTGCCGGCGGCTCGGGGATGGCGTGGACCGGGGCCGGTCGCTCGGCCCATCCGCCGAAGTGCCTCTCCGCGGCCGCCCGGATCTCGTCCGGCTGCACGTCGCCGGCGACGACCAGGAGCGAGTTCCGCGGGACGTAGTGCTCCGCGTGGAAGGCGACCAGGTGCTCGCGGTTCAAGCTCCGGACGGTCTCGGGAAGTGCGTCACGAGCGTTGTAGGGGTGACCCGGCCCGTAGAGGGCGCGGAAGAACGCCTGGTTGGCGATCCACTGGGGCTGGCTGGACATGTGGGCGAGCCGATCGAGCTCGCGCTGCCTGACGAAATCGATCTCCTCCGGAGCGAAGGTGGGTCGCTGGGCGAGATCGGCCAGGAGCCCCAGAGCGAAGTCGAGGTGCTCGCGGAGCACCTGGACCTGCACCACGGTGTAGTCGAAGCGCGTGTCCACGCTGAGGTCGCCGCCGACGAACGCGACCTCCTCGGCGATCTGCTCGGCCGTGCGCTCGCCCGCGCCGCGACGGAGCATCTCGGCGGTGAACGACGCCAGCCCGGCCAGGCGCGCCCCGCCGCCCGGCGGAGTCTCGGTGGACGGGCCGTTCCGGCTCGAACAGCCGGCGACGAGGACGAGGACCAGGGACAGTGTGGGCCAAAGGCGAGTCGAAGTGGTTTTCATGGTCGTCCCCCGTCCGTGGGAGGCTCGCCCGGGAGCACGTCGAGCACCGAGCGGCCGGTCGTGATGAGATAACGGTTCGCCACCTCGCGGACCTGCTCCCGGGTGACGGCGAGATAACGCTCCATCTCGGTGAGCATCAGGCGCGCGTCGCCGTAGTACAGCTCGAACTCGGCGAGCTCCTGCGCCCGATCCATGGCGGTCTGGAGCTGGGAGATGAAATACGACCTCACGCGGTTGCGGGCCCGGGTGAGCTCGCGTTCGGTCACGAGGTCGGCCCGTACCCTTTCGATCTCCTGGTCCACGAGCCGGCGCGCCTCGTCGGGCTGGTGTCCGGTGGCGAGGTATCCCTCGAAGTTGATCAGGTCCGGCCCCCGTCGCCCGTCGGTGTAGGCATAGGCATAGGTGCACACCTGCTGCTCCTCGACCAGGCTCCGGTAGATCCTCGAGCTCTCGCCGTAGCCCATGATGATGCCGAGCATCTCGAGGGCGTAGTGGTCGGGATGGCGCATCGGCGGGATGTGGTAGGTCATGTAGAAAGCCGGCAGCGGAGCGAGGCGGTCGTACATCACTTCGGTTCGCTCCTCGCTCTGGCCGGGGAAGCCGGGATCGACCCAGTCGGGCCTCGGGCGCGAGGGGATGTCGCCGAAGTGCTCCTCGGCCAGGCGCAACGCCTCGGCGGGATCGAAGTCTCCGACGATGACCAGCACGGCGTTGTTGGGGCCGTACCAGGACTCCCAGAACGAGCGGGCGTCCTCGAGCGTGCCGCTCTCCAGGTCCTGGACCGATCCGATCGTCGGGTTCGCGTACGGGAAGTAGTCGCCGAAGGACAGGGCGTTGATCCGGATGCCGGCGAGGCCGTAGGGCCGGTTCTCGTAGCTCTGGTGGTACTCGTTGATGACCACGCTCCTCTGGTTCTCGAAGTTCTCGTCGGTGATGGCCAGCGCCCGCATCCGGTCCGCCTCGAGCCAGAGGCCGAGCGCGAGCTGGTTGCTCGGCAGCCCCTCGTAGTAGTTCGTCCGGTCGCTGCTCGTGGACCCGTTGTCCGAGCCTCCCGCGGCGTTGATGAGGCGGGTGTGCTCGTTCTTGCCCACGTTGGCCGACCCCTCGAACATCATGTGCTCGAAGAGGTGGGCGAAGCCCGAGCGCCCCCGGACCTCGTTGCGCGAGCCCACATCGTAGTAGACGGCCACGGCGACCACCGGGGCCGACGTGTCGGGGCTCAACACGATCCGCAACCCGTTGCCGAGCGTGGACCGCTGGACGGGGATGGACAGCGCGTCCTCGCCCGCGGCCGGGGCCGCGGTCCACAGCACGGTGGCGGCGACCGCCCACGCGAGCTTCCTCGGTGTGTGAGATCTCATCATGCT
>Ga0233425_10005053_pt1 | contig 21360 bp, 23 predicted proteins | sample Watercolumn_Towu_2_FD_181712 | JGI IMG/M metagenome (GOLD analysis project Ga0233425, IMG submission 181712) | Freshwater microbial communities from Lake Towuti, South Sulawesi, Indonesia - Watercolumn_Towuti2014_140_MG | ecosystem: Environmental > Aquatic > Freshwater > Lake | place...
ATGCCGACAAGCCCGCCGCCACGATCACGATTCCGGCCGGACAGAACTCGCTGGCCGGCGTGCGCGATGCCATCAACGCGGCCAATGCCGGCGTCACGGCCGGCATCGTCAATGACGGCAGCGGCAATCTGCTGGTCCTCTCCTCGAAGGACAGCGGCGCGGCCAACGCCCTGAAGATCACTGTCGTCGACGACGACGGCAACCACACCAACACGGCGGGCCTGTCGCGGCTCGCCTACGACGCCTCCACCGGCGGCACCGCCAACATGGCGCAGACCCAGGCGGCGCAGAACGCCACGGCCATCATCGACGGCATCACCGTCAGCAAGGCTTCGAACACCATCACCGACGCCATCGAGGGCGTCACGCTGAACCTGCTCAAGACCAACGCCGGCTCCAGCACGACGCTGACCGTCGCGCGGGACACGGCGGGCATCAAGGGCGCCGTGGAAAGCTTCGTCAAGAGCTACAACGACGCGACGAAGGCGCTGAAAGAACTCTCCGCCTACAACGCCGCCGCCAAGCAGGGTGCCGTGCTGCAGGGCGACGCCACCGTGCGAACCATCCAGTCCCGGCTGCGCGCCGTGCTCAACGGCGCCCTGACCACGGCCGGCGGCGGCCTGACCACCCTGTCCGACATCGGCGTCAGCTTCCAGAAGGAGGACGGCACGCTGGCCCTCGACGCGACGAAGCTGCAGAAGGTCATGGACGACCCGAACAAGGACATCTCGACCCTCTTCGCCGCCGTCGGCAAGCCGACCGACAGCCTGGTCGCCTTCACCGGCTCGACGGCCGACACCAAGGCCGGCAGCTACGCGGTGAACATCACGCAGCTCGCCACACAAGGCAAGGCGGTCGGCGCCGTCACGCTGGGTGGCACCACGCTCATCACGGCCGGCGTGAACGACACGCTCGCCCTCAGCATCGACGGCACCGCCGCCACGGTCACGCTCGGTGCGGGCAGCTACACTGCCGCCCAGCTGGCGGCGGAACTGCAGTCGAAGATCAACGGCGCCAGCGCGCTCTCCACGGCAGGCATCGCCGTCGCCGTGAGCCAGTCCGGCGGCGTGCTGACGATCACTTCCAGCCGCTACGGTTCGGCCTCGAGCGCCACCGTCAGCGGCGGCACCGCCAAGGCCGGCCTGTTCGGCACAACCGCGGACACGGCCGGCGCAGACGTGGCGGGCACCATTGGCGGCCTTGCGGCCAGCGGCAGCGGGCAGATCCTGACCGGCGCCGGCGATGCAATCGACCTCAAGCTGACCGTCCGCGGCGGCGCCAGCGGCGACCGCGGCGTGGTGAACTATGCCCAGGGCTACGCCTACCAGTTGGACCGGCTGGTCCAGCAACTGCTCGACAACGGCGGCGCCCTGGCCGGCCGCACCGAAGGCATTAACCGTTCCGTGCGGGACATCGGCAGCCGGCGCGAAGCCCTGGAGCGGCGCCTGGACATGATCGAAAAGCGCTACCGCGCCCAGTTCACGGCGCTCGACACCATGATCGCCAGCATGACGAAGACCAGCAACTTCCTCACGCAGCAGCTGGCCAACCTGCCAGGCGCGGCGAAGCAACAATGACCGAAGACAGGAGCAAAACGATGTTCGCGGCGATGCACAACCCGATGGCGGCCTACAAGAAGGTGGAGATCGAAACCGGCGTCGAGTCGGCTGATCCGCACAAGCTCATCCAGATGCTGTTCGAGGGCGCCATGCTGTCCATCGCCGCCGCCTCGGTACACATGCGGCGCAACGAGGCGCACGACATCGCGCGCAAGGGCGAGGCGATCTCGAAGGCCATCAACATCATCAGCAACGGCCTCAAGGCCAGCCTGGACATGGAGGCCGGCGGCGACCTGGCCGTCAAGCTGGCCGCGCTGTACGACTACATGTGCAACCGCCTGCTGCACGCCAACGTGCACAACCAGCCCGCCGTCCTCGACGAAGTCAGCCATCTGCTGGCCGAACTGAAGGGCGCCTGGGAGCAGATCGAAGGCAAGGCATGAGCACAACGCTCGCAGCCTACGAGTCCATGCGCACGCTCTCGGCCCGGATGGCCGAGGCGGCGGCCGCCTGCGACTGGGACCGGCTGGTCGGGCTGGAGCGGGAATGCGCCGGGCTGGTCCGCGCCCTCGAAGCCGGGGGCGACGCGGCCACGCTGTCGGACGCCGAGCGGCGGCGCAAGCGCGAACTGATCCTGCAGATCCTGGCCGACGACGCCGAGGTGCGCCGCCACACCGAACCCTGGATGGAACAGGTCAAGCCCTTCCTCGGCGCAGGCGCGCGCCGCGACAGCCTGCGCCGCGCCTACGGTCTGAATAGTCAGTAGCCGGGACACGGCGACGCCGGAGGCAGCATGATTCCGAGCGACCTCGCCGCGCGTCTGCGCCTGCTCACAGAATCCCTCGTCAATCCACTGGCGCCGGTACGGGGTATTTCCCCGGATCTGCCCGAGCTGCCGGTCGGTCAACGCTTCACGGCCCGCATCGAAAGCGTACTGCCCGACGGCACCTTCCGCGCCCTCGTCGCCGGCCGCAGCCTGACGCTGTCGCTGCCTCAACAGGCCCGCGCCGGCGAGACGCTCGAACTGGTGGTGGCCGAACGCCAGCCGCAACTGATCGTCGCCCGCCAGGCCGGCGAATCCACGCCACCGCAATCGCCGCCGACGCTCTCGCGTGCCGGCCAGCTGATCAGCGCCCTGCTGGCCGGTGAGGAGGCTACGCCGCGGCCGCCCGTCCTGAGCGGCAGCGCGCCTCTGCTACCCGCGCCGCCGCAGCAGGCGGCCCGGCTGGCACCGGCCCTGCAGCAGGCGGTCGTCGAGAGCGGACTGTTCTACGAGTCGCACCAGGCGCAGTGGATCGCCGGACGCTATCCGGTCGAGGCCCTGCTGCGCGAACCGCAGGCGCACCATAATCGCCCGCCGCGCCCGGTGGCGGAGGGCACTCCAAGCGCGAAGCCGGCAAGCGCGCCAGCCACGCCGCCGGCGGTCGAGCCGACAGTCATGGAAGCAAGCCCGTCGCGCAGCGCGCCGGCCGCCGCAGCGCCCGGCCTGCCAGCCGAGTTGCAGCCGCTGGTGCAGCAGCAGCTCGACGCCGCCGCCACCCAGCATATCGTCTGGCGCGGCGAACTCTGGCCGGGCCAGACCCTGCACTGGGAAGTCGAGCGCGAAGACACGGCCGGACGGCAGACCTCCGAAGCGGAGGAGGCGGCGTGGACGACGGCCCTCAGGCTCGAGTTGCCGCGCCTGGGCGAGATCAAGGCCGTGCTGCGGCTGTCGGGGGAAAGAGTCAGTCTCGCCATGACGGCGCAGGCGGACCATGTCGGCACCCTGCGGCAAGGCCTGGACGAACTCGTTGCCGCCTTCGCCGCCGCCGGCCTGAACCCGCTCGCGGCGCAGGTGGACAGCCATGAACGCATCTGAAACGCGCCGGGAAGCCGTGGCGCTGGCCTACTCGGCCGCCGACAGCGCGCCGCGGGTTGTCGCCAAGGGCCGCGGCCTGATCGCCGAGGAGATCATCGCGCGGGCGCGCGAGCATGGCGTCTTTGTGCACGAATCGCCGGAGCTGCTGTCGCTGCTCATGCAGGTCGACCTCGACGCGCGGATTCCGCCCAAGCTCTACGTCGCCGTGGCGGAGCTGCTGGCCTGGCTCTACCGCATCGAGCACGGCCTGGAGCCGCCCCAAGCCGCGGAATAATGATTAAACTTGCCGCATGAGCGAACACAAAGACGCGCGCGAGGAGGGCCCGCAGCTCAGGTTCGAGCTGATGCAGGCCGACGATTACGGCAAGTACCTGCTGCACTCCAGGAAAGAGATCCAGTTCATCCTGCGCGCCATGCGCGACAAGGGCGACCTCGTCACGGTCTACTTCAACCAGGGCAACGATTTCCTGCTCACCACCCTGCTCGCCATCACGGCCGACGGGGCCGCCATGCTGCTCGACCCGGGCAGCAACGCCGAGATGAACCGCAAGGCCCTGGAGAGCGACAAGCTGATCTTCATCGCCACCCACGAGAAGGTGAAGATCCAGTTCACCGTCCACCGCCTGACCCGCACGGAATACGAGGGTCGCGAGGCCTACCGCGCTGCCGTGCCGGAGGAGATGCTGCGCCTGCAGCGGCGCGAGTACTACCGCCTCACCGCGCCCATCGCCCACCCCCTGCGCTGCTCCATACCGGTAAAGATGGCCGACGGCTCGCGCACCACGTTCGAAACCACGGTGATCGACATCAGCGGCGGCGGCCTGGCGGTGATGGCGCCGCCCGAGGGCGTCGAGTTCGAGACCGACCACCTGTTCGAGAACTGCCGCATCGAGCTGCCGGAAGTCGGCACCATCACGGCCACCCTGCGCGTGCGCAATGTCTTCGAGTTCACCACGCGCAGCGGCGCGCGGCACAAGCGCTCGGGCTGCCAGTTCGTGGACCTGCCCGGCCACATGCTGACGCTGATCCAGCGCTACATCATCCGCGTCGAGCGGGAGCGCAAGGCCAGGGAGACGGGGATGATGTAACTGAATGCAGCTCGAAAAAACAATGCGGCGCCAAGGCGCCGCATTGTTTTTTGGTCATTCGGAAATCAAACCTGCATGTTCATGATGTCGTGGTAGGCGGACACCAGCTTGTTGCGCACCTGCACCATCTGCTGAAACGACAGGTTGGCCTTCTGCAGGGACATCATGACGTCCTGCAGGCTGGCGTTGCCGGTGCCGGCGGAGAAATCCTGCGCCAGCTTCTGCGCGTCCACCTGCGCCCGGTTCACTTGATCGAGCGTGCCTTTCAGTATCTGGCCGAAGTCGGCCGCCCCGGCTCCATCGGGCTGCTTCGCCTGCAGCGCCTTGCCGGAGGCGACCTGCGCCGTTGCGCGCAGTTCTGCCAGCATTTGATCGATGCCGCGTGTGTCCATTTCAACGCTCCTGTGATTCCTGCCGCTGTTTCAGCAATCTGCGTGCCAGCAGCCGGCACCGCTCAAATGGCGCCTGCCATACGGTATTGCTGCAGCTTGTAGCGCAGGGTGCGCTCGGAAATGCCGAGCAGCTCCACCGCCCGCTTGCGCGAGCCGTTCACCGCCGCCAGCGTGTCCAGGATGTGCTGGCGCTCCAGTTCGCGCATGTTGGCGGGCGCCGCCGGGAAGCGCGGTGCCGGGCGGATTTCCTCTTGCGCAGCAGGCAGTTCCGGCACTCCCGCAGGCGGCGAGAACTGCAGCGAAAGCTGCAAATGCTCGGCCGCCACTGTGTCTCCGCCGGCCAGAATCAGCGCGCGCTGCACGGTGTTCTCCAACTCGCGCACGTTGCCCGGCCAGGCATGGGCCGTCAGCAACGCCTCGGCCTCGGCGGCAAACCTTGCCGCCGGGCTGCCGTGCAGCGCGGCAAAATGTTGCGCGAGGGGCACGATGTCGGCCGGTCGCTCGCGCAGGGCGGGAATCTGCAGCGGGAAGACGTTGAGGCGGTAGAAGAGATCCTCGCGGAAGCGCCCCGCCGCCACCTCCTTCGCCATGTCGCGGTTGCTGGTCGCCAGCACGCGGATATCGAGGGCGATCGGCTTCTTGCCGCCGACCCGCTCGACCTCGCGCTCCTGCAGGACGCGCAACAGCTTGGCCTGCAGCGCCAGCGGCATCTCGGAGATCTCGTCGAGCAGCAGGGTGCCGCCCTGGGCCTGCTCGAACTTGCCGGCCTGGGCCGCCTGGGCGCCGGTGAAGGAACCCTTCTCGTGGCCGAACAGCGTGGCCTCGAGCAGGTTCTCGGGAATCGCCGCGCAGTTGATGGCGACGAAAGGGGCAGCGGCGCGCGCCGACTGGGCATGGATGTGGCGGGCGAAGACTTCCTTGCCGGTGCCGGACTCCCCGGTCAGCAGCACCGTGGCTTCCGTCTTCGCCACGCGCGCGGCCAGCGCCAGCAGATTGCGCGTGCGCGGGTCCGTCGCGATGACGCCCTCCGCCTGGGCGGGCCGCGCCGCATGGCGGGCGACATGTTCGAGCAGCACCTTCGGCTCGAAGGGCTTGAGTAGGAAATCGCAGGCGCCGGCGCGCATCGCCGAGACCGCCTTGTCCACATCGCCGAATGCCGTCATCAGCAGCACCGGCAGGTGCGGCTCGCGGCTGCGGATGGCGCGCAGCAGTTCGATGCCGTCCATCGGCTGCATGCGCAGGTCGCTCACCACCAGATTGAACGTCTGCCGTTCCAGCAGGTTCAATGCGGCCGGCCCGTCCGCCGCGCCCAGCACCTGATGGCCGGCGCATTCGAGGGTCAGGCACAGGGCGTCGCGCAGTTGCAGATCGTCTTCGACGACCAATACGTTCAGTGGCTCAGGCATGTCGCTCTCCGTTCCATCGGTTGCAGTTGTTCGGTCATGTCGGCCGGGTTTGTAGCCACGGCCGGCAAAGTCAGTCTGAAGAGGGCGCCGGCACCCGGCGCGGACTCCACCTCGATGCCGCCGCCGTGGGCGCGGGCCACGCCGCGGGCGATGGCCAGGCCCAGACCGGTGCCCTCGGCACGCGTCGTGAAGAAGGGCTCGAACAGGCGCGCCTGTGTCGTCGCATCCATGCCGCGGCCGTTGTCGCGCACGCGGATGCAGACCGATCCATCGGCCGGCGCGGCATCCAGTTCGACGCGCCCGCCGGCGGCGCAGGCGTCGAGCGCGTTTTCCATGAGATTGACCAGCGCCCCGCACAGCGTCTTGCGGTTGCCGCTGACGACGGCGCCGCGGCTCTCGTCGGCGACGGCAAAGAGGACTTCGCGGCGGCGCGCCAGCGGCTCGAACACCTGCGCCGCCTCGGCCAGCAGGGCCGAGACGGGGATCGACTCGCCGCCGCCAGCCTCGCCGCGGGCAAAGCTCAGCATGTCGCGGATCAGGCGTTCGAGGTGCTGCAGACGCTCCACCACGCGAGCGCCGCAGCGCGTGCGCTCCGTTTCCGGCAGGCGCGGGTTCTCCAGCGCGCCGGCGTACAGCAGGGCCGCCGCCAGCGGTGTGCGCAGCTGGTGGGCAAGACCCGCCGCCATCTCGCCCATGGCCGCCAGGCGTTCGTTCCTTGCGGCCTGGGTCTTCATGCGGTGCGCCTCGGTCACGTCGTGGATCAGCACGATGCGCCCGCCGCTCGATGCCAGGCGCGTTTCGGTGACGGCGACGCGGCGGCCGTGGTGGCGCGGCATCTCCCATTCGCCCGGCGTGGCGGTCGGCGCCAGGCAGGCATCGGCGAACTCGTCCCAGACGCGGCCTTCGATGTCGGCGCCAAGAATCAGCGCGGCGGCCGGATTGGCCTGCTCGACGCGGCCGAGGGGATCTAGCACGGTCACGCCGGCCGGCAGGGTGTCGAGCAGCAGGGCAAGGCGCTCGGTGAGCGCCGCCTTCTCCTCGTATTCGCGCTTAAGGCGGCCGTTGGCCAGGGCCAGTTCGGCCGTCAGGCCGGCCACCTGTTCCTGCAGGCTGGTGTACGCCCCGGCCAGGTCTTCCGAGGCCTGGCTGAAGAGGCGGAAAGCCTCGGCCAGGCGGTTGGCTTCCAGCTGCTTCGCGGGTGTCGCATCGAGGTCCATGGGGCCGGATCCTTGTTGGGATGGCCGCAGATTACGCGCCCGCGCCAAACGCCAAGGCGGCAAATAGGGGGCAAAAATTGCCGCTTATTCCCAGAACGTTTCTTGCATGGCGTGGGCAGAATGCCGTCGGAAGGCCGGGATTGGACCCGGCCGGGTTTGAAAAAGGGTCATCGCATGGCCGAACAGCAATTCTCCCTCGCCGCCTTCATGCGCCTGCCGATGCAGCAGAAGCTGCTGGCCATGGTCGCCTTCTCCATCGTGGCGGCCATTGTCGTCGCCGGCTGGACCTGGACGCGCACGCCGACCTTCGCCGTGCTGTTTACAAATGTCTCCGAGCGCGACGGCGGCAACATCATCGCCGCGCTACAACAAATGAACGTGCCCTTCCGCTTTTCCGAATCGGGCGGCGCCATCCTGGTGCCGCAGCAGCAGGTGCACGAGCTGCGCATGCGGCTGGCCTCGCAGGGCCTGCCCAAGGGCGGCCTGGTCGGCTTCGAGCTGATGGAAACGCAAAAGCTCGGCATGTCGCAGTTCATCGAGCAGATCAATTTCCAGCGCGCCCTCGAGGGCGAGCTGTCGCGCTCCATCCAGTCGCTCGCCGCGGTGCAGGGCGCGCGCGTGCACCTGGCCATCCCGAAGCAGACCGGCTTCCTGCGCGATGACCAGAAGCCCTCCGCCTCGGTCGTGCTGAACGTCGCGCCCGGCCGCAACCTCGACCCGAACCAGGTGGCCGGCATCGCCCACATGGTGGCCGCCAGCGTGCCGCACCTGCCCGCCGCCAACGTCAGCGTGATCGATCAGAACGGCAACCTGCTCTCCTCGGACAAGGCCAACGGCCGCAACAGCGGGCTCGACGCCACGCAGCTGAAATACGTGCAGGAAATCGAGGCAAGCACCGTCAGACGGATCGAGACCATCCTCACCGCCCTGGTCGGGCCGGGCAACTTCCGCGCCCAGGTGACGGCCGACGTCGATTTCTCGCAGTCGGAGCAGGTGGCGGAAATCTACAAGCCGAATCCGCCCGCGGAAGCCTCCATCCGCAGCCAGCAGGTGAGCGAGGATGCCAGCGGCAAGCCAGCCGCCGCCGGGGTACCCGGCGCGCTCTCCAACCAGCCGCCGGTGCCGGCCACCGCGCCGATCACCGCCCCGCCCGCTCCCGGCACGCCGGGCGCCCCCGCCGGCGCCACCGCCCCGGGCGGCACGGCGGCCGCTGCCGCCGCGACGGCCGCTGCGCAGGGACGCCGCGACGCCACCACCAACTACGAGCTGGACAAGACCATCCGCCACGTGCGTCAACCGGTCGGCGCCATCAAGCGCCTGTCCGTTGCCGTGGTGGTCAACCACCGCAAGGAGTCGGCGCAGGACGGCAAGGTCAGCTTCAAGCCGCTCGCCGCCAAGGAAATGGCGCAGATCAACGATCTGGTCAAGGAGGCCATGGGCTATAACAAGGAAAGGGGCGACACGCTCAACGTGCAAAACACCCCGTTCGCCACCGGCGAGAAGCAGGACGTGGCGGAAACGCCCATCTGGAAGAACCCGACCCTGATCGGCTGGGTGCTCGAGGGACTGAAGTACCTGATCTTCGCCGGGCTGGCCGGCTATCTGTTCTTCGGCGTGGTGAAGCCCTTCCTGCGCAAGCTGATGGAGCGCGCCGCCCAGATGCCGGTAATTCAGGAAGAGGCGGCCTACGCTGCGCCGGGCGTCGCCAGCTACGACCAGAAGGTGCAGGCGGCGCGCGACATGGCGCGCAGCGAACCGAAGGCGGTGGCCACGGTAATCAAGGATTGGGTCGGGGGCAACCAGCCGTCCGGCAAGGTTCAGTAAGAAAGACAGAACGCTATGGCAAACGAGGACGGCATCACCAAGAGCGCCATGCTGCTGCTCACCCTCGGCGAGGACGAGGCGGCGGAGGTGCTCAAGCATCTCGGCCCGCGCGAGGTGCAGAAGCTCGGCGCCGCCATGGCCCAGCTCAAGTCGGTGCCGCGCGACCAGGTCGAGGCCGTCGTAGACGCGTTCTACGAGGAGACCCAGCGCGGCGCACCGGTGACGGCCGACGAGGAATACATCCGCGGCATGCTGACCAAGGCGCTCGGCGACGACCGCGCCGCCAACCTGATCTCGCGCATCCTGCAGGGCGGCGACACCGCCGGCATCGAGAGCCTGAAGTGGATGGATGCCGCCACGGTGGCCGAGCTGATCAAGAACGAGCACCCGCAGATCATCGCCACCATCCTGGTGCACCTCGAGTTCGACCACAGCGGCGAAATCCTCAAGCATTTCACCGAGCGCCTGCGCAACGACGTGCTGCTGCGCATCGCCACGCTGGATGGCGTGCAGCCGACCGCGCTGCAGGAGCTGAACGACGCCCTCACCCGCATCCTGTCCGGTTCGGCCAACATCAAGAAGACGGCCATGGGCGGCGTGCGCACCGCCGCGGAGATCCTCAACTTCGTCGGCACGGCGCACGAGACGGCGATCATCGACAACGTGCGCGAGTACGACCCGGATCTCGCACAGAAGATCATCGACGAGATGTTCGTCTTCGAGAACCTGATCGACGTCGACGACCGCGGCATCCAGCTGCTGCTGCGCGAAGTGCAATCGGAGTCGCTCATCCTCGCCCTCAAGGGCGCCAACGAAGCGATGCGCGAGAAGGTCTTCAAGAACATGTCGCAGCGCGCGGCCGAGATGCTGCGCGAGGATCTCGAGTCGAAGGGGCCGGTGCGCCTCTCCGAGGTGGAACGCGAGCAGAAGGAGATCCTCAAGATCGCCCGCCGCCTGGCCGACGAGGGCCAGATCCAGCTCGGCGGCAAGGGCGAGGACGAGTATGTATAAGCCGACGCGCGCCGTCCGCCGGGCCGCCCCAAGGACGGCGCAGCCAACGATAGGGAGCGAGCATCGCTCGCGAACAACCGTCACCCCCTTCCTTGTGAAGGGGGGCGGGGGGAAGGTGGTGCAGTGAGCGACGCGGTCATCCCCAAGGAAAACCTCACCGCCTGGCAGCGCTGGGAACTGAACGGCCTCGACCAGCCGAAGGCGGCGGCGAAGCCCGGACAGAAATCCGCCGCCAGCCAGCTGCCGACGGCGGCCGACATCGAACGCATCCACCAGGACGCCCACAAGCAGGGCTATGCCGCCGGCTACGAGGAAGGCACCGCCCGCGTGCGCATGGAGGCCATGCGCTTGCACACACTGGTCGAGCAGATGAACGCGGCACTGGGCGAATTCGACCAGAATGTCGCCGAGGCGCTGCTCAACCTCTCCCTGGAAATCGCCCGCCAGGTCGTGCGTCAGACCATCGCCGTGCGGCCGACCGTCGTCCTGGAGGTCGTGCGCGAGGCGCTGCTGCAGCTGCCGCATCAGCACGCCGGCATCTACCTGCATCCGGAAGACGCCTCCCTGGTGCGTTCCTACCTGGGCGACCAGCTCTCCCATGTCGGCCACCGCATATTCGAGGAGACCGGCATCGCGCGCGGCGGGGTGCGGGTCGAGGCGGGCGGCAGCCACATCGACGCCAGTGTCGAAACGCGCTGGAAGCGCGTTGTCGAGGGCATGGGCGCCAGCAACGACTGGATCGAGAACGGGGAACAACCGCAGTGAACCCCCATCTCGGACGCTGGGCCGGCTTCCTGCAGGATTGCCGCAAGATGGCCGCCGAGGCCTCCCCTTTCCAGACCAGCGGAAGGCTCACCCGCATCAATGGCCTCGTCATGGAGGCGGCCGGCCTCAAGTTGCCGCTCGGCTCCGGTTGCCACGTCGCCCTGCCCGGCGGCACCGCGGTGGAAGCCGAGGTGGTCGGCTTCTCCGGCGAAAAGTTGTTCATGATGCCCACCGACGACGTCTACGGTCTCGCCCCCGGCGCCCACGTCGTGCCGCTCGAGAGCCACCCGCAGCTGCCATCGGTCGCACAACGACTGACGCCGAACCGCCGCCAGTCCGACCGCGCCAAGCACCTGCCGGTCGGCGACGAGTTGCTCGGCCGCGTGCTCGACGGCGCCGGGCGTCCGCTCGACGCGCTCGGGCCGCTCAACACGAAGCACACGCGCTCCCTGCAAAGCCGCCCCTTCAACCCGCTGCAGCGGGCGCCGATCCACAGCTCGCTCGACGTCGGCATCCGCGCCATCAACTCGCTGCTCACCGTCGGCCGCGGCCAGCGCCTCGGCCTCTTCGCCGGCTCCGGCGTGGGGAAAAGCGTGCTGCTCGGCATGATGGCGCGCTTCACCGCCGCCGAAGTGATCGTGGTCGGCCTGATCGGCGAGCGTGGCCGCGAGGTGAAGGAGTTCATCGAGCACATCCTCGGCCCGACCGGCCTGAAGCGCTCCGTGGTGGTCGCCGCGCCTGCCGACACCAGCCCGCTGATGCGCCTGCAGGGCGCCGCCTATGCCACGGCCATCGCCGAGCATTTCCGCGACCAGGGCCGCCACGTGCTGCTGATCATGGATTCGCTGACGCGCTTCGCCATGGCCCAGCGCGAGATCGCGCTGGCCATCGGCGAGCCGCCGGTGACGCGCGGCTATCCGCCCTCGGTCTTCGCCCGCCTGCCGCAACTGGTCGAACGCGCCGGCAACGGCCCGGAGGGCGGCGGCTCGATCACCGCCTTCTACACCGTGCTGACCGAGGGCGACGATCAGCAGGACCCGATCGCCGACGCGGCGCGCGCCATTCTCGACGGCCATATCGTCCTCTCCCGCTCGCTGGCCGAGCAGGGCCACTACCCGGCCATCGACATCGAGGCCTCCATTTCGCGGGCGATGACCAACCTGATCAAGCCGCTGCACCTCGATGTGGTGCGGCGCTTCAAGCATCTCTACTCGCGCTACCAGCGCTCGCGCGACCTGATCTCCGTCGGCGCCTATGCCGCCGGCTCCGATCCCACCCTCGACCAGGCCATCGCCATGCAGCCCGGTTTCGAGTCCTTCCTGCAGCAGGACATGAATGAGCGGGAGAACTACCAGGACGCCGTGCTGAAGGTGCACCGGCTGTTCGGCCTCGAGCCATAAGCCCCGCATTCCACCTGCACTATTTCACGGCATCCTTTCGCAGACCTGCTAAAGTTAAACCGTTATCCGACCGTAATACCCTTCTGGAGCAGCCGGATGAAGGCTTTTCCCCTGCAGTCGCTGCTGGACCTGTCGCAGACTCGCATGGACGATGCGGCGCGCAAGCTGGGGCAACTGCTGGCCAGCGAGCAGGAAGTGGAAAAAACGCTTGCCCTGCTCGAACAGTACCGGGATGAGTACGAAGCCCGTTTTCGCCAGGCCGCCCAGGACGGGCTGAGCCGCGACGAGTGGGCCAACTATCAATCCTTTCTCGGTCGCCTCGACGAAGCCATTGTCCAGCAACGCAGCCTGGTCGAGGCGTCGAAGCAGCGGACGGTGGACGGACAACAGGAATGGCTGGACAAACGCAATCGGGTCAAGGCATTCGACACCCTGTCGCAGCGACACAAGGCGAGCGAGGAGCGCAGCGAGGCGAAAACCGCCCAGCGCGACCAGGACGAGCACGCCGCCAAGAACTTCCGCAATACCGAGGGCTGAGTCGCCCCGCCCGCCGGCCGCTTCGACCGGCAATCACCTCACTGGCACGAGCCTTGCTCAGTAAGGGCATGAGTTCCTCGGCAGCCAGGTGCAGACCATGACGCAGATATCCGTTGCCCCGCAAACGATGCCCTTCATCGCGCCTGCCCAGGCGCCCGCAGCGCCGGGCGAGGCGGCCGGCCCCGCCGCCGCGGCCGGTGAAGGAGGCCTCGACTTCGCCGCCGTACTGAAGGCGCAGTTCGGCCAGCCGGCAAAAGATGGCGCCGAAGCAGAAATTCTTGCCGCCCTGCTGCCGGCCCAGACCACCCAAAGCGACGATGCCGCAGCCGCGTCCGAACTGCCAGTCGCGCCCGATCTCGCCACTCTCCTGCCAGCGCTCGCTGTTCCGCTCGTGGCGACAACCACACCAGCCGCTCCCGGCGCCACCGCCGGAACGGAAATCGACGCGGCAGCGCAGCCGCCCCTGGCCGCCCCGGTGTCGAGACCGTTCATGGCCGCCGCGTCCGTTGCTCCTCCGCAGCCGCAGGCCACGGCTTTGTCGACGGTCAAGCCGGACGGCGTCCAGTTGCCGGCGCCAACGGCGCATGCCTCAGCGGCAGCCGCGGACGCAAGTGCAGCGGTCGCGCCATCGATCGCCGCGCCGGCGCAGAACGAAGCGCGCCTGTCGGCGGCCGCCGAACCCGCTATGCCCGCCGCGGCCGCCGAACACGCTGCAGCCGCCGGCCTGACCAATGCCGCCGCGCCGCTCGTCCATGCCAGCCAGGCCGGCGACGCGCCGGCCGTGGCCCGCATCGACACGCCGGTCGGCAGCCGCGGTTGGGACGCAGAGATCGGCCAGAAAGTCGTCTGGATGGTCAACCGCATGGAAAACCGCGCCGAATTGACCCTGACGCCGCCGCAACTGGGCCGGGTCGAGGTGACGATCTCCGTCAGCGGCGATCAGACCAGTGCGACTTTCGTTTCCGCCAGCCCGGCCGCGCGCGAGGCGCTCGAGCAGGCGCTGCCGCGGCTGCGCGAAATTCTCGCCGATGCCGGCATCTCGCTCGGCCAGGCCAGCGTGAACGCCGGCTCGACGCAGGGCGGCCGGGAAGAAAGTCCTGCCGACAGCCGCGCCCAGGAAGGCAGCCGGCATGCCGACCAGGGGGTCCGACCGGCCGAGCCGGCATGGAGCCGCCGCGGCAACGGCCTGATCGACACGTTTGCATGAGCATGAATAAGAGGGATGACCCATGCTCATTTCCGCGCTTGAGCCGAACTCGCGCGAAGACATAATGAGCACCATCGTTCAGGAGTGATTCATGGCGAAGGCCCCGGCCAAAAAAGAGGAAAAGAAGCCCGAAGCGGAAGCCGAAGGCGAAGAGCAGCAGCCGAAGAAGAAAGGCAAGCTGCCGCTGATCATCGGCCTGGTTGTGCTGCTCGCCGCCGTCGTCGGCGGCGGCGCTTGGTTCTTTATGTTCCGCGACAAGGGCGGCGAAGCGGCCACGCAGCAGGCCAAGCCTCAGCCGCCGAAGCCGCCGGTCTTCGTACCGCTCGACGCGTTCACCGTCAATCTGTCCTCCGAGCAGGGCGATCAATATCTCCAGGTCGCCGCCACGCTGAAGGTGCTGGACCAGGGCGCTGCCGACGCCATCAAGCAATACATGCCCGAATTGCGCCACAAGACCCTGGTGCTGCTGTCAACGAAGAGGCCGCAGGAGATCGCTTCCGGCGAAGGGCGCGAACGGCTCGCCGAGGAATTGCGCCAGACAGCCAACAACGTCCTGCTCGCCGCAGTCGGAAAGCCGGTGAAGCCGATCGTGATTGACGTACCGAAGCCCGTCGCCGAAGGCGCCGCCGCTGCCGAGGCGCCGAAACAGGAGGAGGCGCCCAAGGCCGATGAAGCCAAGCCGCAGGAAGGCGCCACCGCCGACGCCGGCACTGCTGCGCCCCCGGCGCCGCCGCAGCCCGCACCAACCCCCGCCGCCGCGCCGAAGCCCGCCACCGTGCTGTCGAAGGCCGCCGCCGACGACCCGGTGCAGAGCGTATTCTTCACCTCGTTCATCATTCAATAGCCGCGCGTCATGGCCCAGGATTTTCTCTCCCAGGAAGAAGTCGACGCCCTGCTGAAGGGCGTCACGGGAGAAGCCGACGAGCCGGAGAAGGTCGAGGACACCGGCGGCGTCCGCCAGTACGACATCGGCCGCCAGGAGCGCATCGTGCGCGGCCGCATGCCGACGATGGAGCTGATCAACGAGCGCTTCGCCCGTTATCTGCGCATCGGCCTGTTCAACTACATGCACCGCACGACGGAGATCTCGCTTGGGCCCATCCGCGTGCAGAAGTACAGCGAATTCATCCGCAACCTGGTGGTGCCGACCAACCTCAACCTGGTGCACTTCAAGCCGCTGCGCGGCACCGGCATGATCGTCTTCGACCCGAACCTGGTGTTCCTCGTCGTGGACAACATGTTCGGCGGCGACGGCCGCTTTCACACCCGCGTCGAGGGGCGCGATTTCACGCCGACCGAGCAGCGCATCATTCAGGGCCTGCTCAACGTCGTGTTCACGGAATTCGAAAAAGCCTGGCAGCCGGTCTACGCGCTGAAGCTGGAATACATCCGCTCCGAGATGAACTCGCAGTTCGCCAACATCGCCACCCCGAGCGAGATCGTCGTCGCCTACACCGTCTCGCTGGAGTTCTCCGGCTCGACGGCGGAAATGCACATCTGCCTGCCCTATTCGATGGTGGAGCCGATCCGCGACATCCTCTACAGCTCGATGCAGAGCGACCACCTCGTCTCCGACAAGCGCTGGATCAGCACGCTGACCCGGCAACTGCAGACGGCCGATGTCGAGCTGGTGGCCGACCTCGGCCGGACGCAGATCACCCTGGGGCAGATCCTGAAGATGAAAACGGGCGACGTCATCCCCTTCGACGTGCCGGAGACGATCGTCGCCAAGGTCGACCACGTGCCGGTGATGGAATGCCGCTACGGGCTGCAGAACGGACAGTACGCATTGAAGGTCGAGCGCTTCCTGGCGCCCGAGAAGTAACAGCAACGACAGGAGAATCAAATGGCTGACACCGATACCGCTGATCAAGTAAGCGAGGACGATTGGGCCGCCGCCATGGGCGAGCAGGCCGCCGCCGAAGCCAAGGCCAAGCCGGCCGACATCTTCCAGCCGCTGGGCGAGGGCGCCAAGGCCGCCGCGATGCAGGATTTCGACATGATCCTCGACATCCCGGTGCAAATGACGGTTGAGCTCGGCCGCACCAAGATCTCCATCCGCAACCTGCTGCAGCTGGCGCACGGCTCGGTGGTCGAGCTCGACGCCATGGCCGGCGAGCCGATGGACGTGCTGGTGAACGGCACCCTCATCGCCCAAGGCGAGGTGGTGGTGGTGAACGACAAGTTCGGCATCCGCCTCACCGACATCATCACGCCGAGCGAGCGGATGCGAAAGCTGAACAGATAAAGACTGAAACCGCTCTCAACGCAGAGATCGCAGAGGCGCAGAGAGTACAGAGAAAATCCTTTTCCGTTCTTCTCTGCGTCCTCTGCGCCTCTGCGTCCTCTGCGTCGAAAGAGGTTTACCGAATAGCGGCAATTTTCACCGCCTAATCCCCGCCTCGCTCCCGCGCCGGCGGCAGTATTCTGCCGCCATGCGCAAGTTCTGCCTTTCCTTCGTTGCCGCCCTGCCCGGCGCGGCCCTGGCGCAGGCGACGTCCGCTCCCCTGCCCGAGACCGGCGCCGGCCTGCTGCAGGTGTTCCTCGGACTGGCCGTGGTCATCGCCGCCCTGCTCGGCGGACTCTGGCTGCTGAAGCGCATTTCCGCACCGCGCGGCGCGGCCGGAACGCTGCGGGTCGTCGCCGGCGCGGCCGTCGGCGCGCGCGAGCGGGTGGTGCTGGTCGAAATCGGCGAAACCTGGCTGGTGGTGGGCGTTGCGCCGGGGCAGGTCAGCGCCCTGCACCAGATGCCGCGCGGCCAGCTTCCCGCCGCGCCGGCCGTCCCTGCCGCAAAGGATTTCGGCGCCTGGCTGAAGCAGATGATGGAGCGCAGGAATGCGGGCTGAGCGCTGGCTGGCCGCGGGCCTGATGCTGGCCGCTCCCGCCGCGCTGGCACAAGGCCTGCCGGCCTTCACCAGCACACCCTCTGCCGGCGGCGGACAGACCTACACGCTGTCGGTCCAGACGCTGCTGTTCATCACCGCGCTCACCTTCCTGCCGGCGATGATTCTCATGATGACCTCGTTCACGCGCATCATCATCGTCCTCTCGCTGCTGCGCCACGCGCTGGGCACGCAGACCTCGCCGCCCAACCAGGTGCTGATCGGCCTCGCCCTCTTCCTCACCTTCTTCGTCATGGCGCCGGTGGCCGACAAGGTCTACACGGACGCCTACCTGCCGATGTCCGAGAACAAGATCTCCTTCAACGAGGCGCTCGAGCGCGGCGCCGTGCCGCTGAAGGCTTTCATGCTGAAGCAGACGCGCGAGGCCGACCTCGGCCTCTTTGCCCGCATCGGCAATGCGCCAAAGGTGGACAAGCCCGACCAGCTGCCGATGCGCATCCTGATTCCGGCCTTCGTCACCTCCGAGCTGAAGACCGCCTTCCAGATCGGCTTCATCGTCTTCATCCCCTTCCTCATCATCGACATGGTGGTGGCGACCGTGCTGATGTCGATGGGCATGATGATGATGTCGCCGGTGATCGTCGCCCTGCCCTTCAAGATCATGTTGTTCGTGCTGGTCGACGGCTGGAACCTGATCGTCGGCTCGCTCGTGCAAAGTTTCGGTTGAAAGCGAACACACCATGACCCCCTCCTCCGTCATCGAAATCGGCCGCGTCGCCATTGAGGTCACCCTGCTGGTGGCGACACCGATGCTGCTCGCCGCGCTGGTCACCGGCCTGGTGGTGAGCATCTTCCAGGCCGCCACGCAGATCAACGAGATGACGCTCTCTTTCGTGCCGAAGCTGATCGCCATGTTTCTCACCCTGGTGCTCGCCGGCCCCTGGATGCTGACTATCCTGACGGACTACATGCGGCGGCTGTTCGAAGGCATCCCGGGGATGATTGGCTAAGCTGTGATCAGCGTCACCGACGTCCAGCTCGACGCCTGGATCGCCGCCTTCCTCTTCCCGCTGGCGCGCATCCTCGGCCTGATCGCCGCGGCGCCGGTGTTCAACAACGCCGCCCTGCCGATGCGCATCAAGCTGCTGACCGGGCTGGCGATCACGCTGGCGCTGGCGCCGGCGCTGCCGCCGCTGCCGGCCATCGAGCCCGCCTCCTGGGCCGGGCTCGCCGTCCTCGTCCAGCAGGGCCTGATCGGCATCGCGCTCGGCTTCACCCTGCGCGTGGTGTTCGCCGGCATCGATCTGGCGGGAGAACTCATCGGCCTGCAGATGGGCCTCGGCTTCGCCGTCTTCTACGACCCGCAGAACGCCGCCCAGGCGCCGATCGTGGCGGAGCTGGCGGGACTGCTCGCCCTGCTGCTGTTCCTCGCCCTGAACGGCCATCTGATGGCACTGGCGCTGCTGGCGGAGAGCTTCACGCTGCTGCCGATCGGCCTCGCGCCGTTCGCGGCTGAAGGCTGGGGCGCCCTGCTGCGCTGGGCGACGACGATATTCAGCATCGGCGTGCTGCTCGCCCTGCCGCTGGTCGGCGCCCTGCTCATCGCCAACATCGCGCTGGGCGTGCTGACCAAGGTGGCGCCGCAGTTGAACCTGTTCGCCGTCGGCTTTCCCGTCACGCTGACGGCCGGCTTCGTCATCCTGGCGTTGTCGATGCCGTACTTCGCGCCGGCGCTGGAGCGGCTCTTCGAGCAGGGCTACGGCGCGGTGAGCGCTGTGATGCACGCCGCGGCTGGCGGCCGCTGAGGGCTATTTGCGAGAGATGCGAATGGTACCTTCGGCGTAGCGGTAGGCGCCGATCACCTCGGACTCGATGCCTTCCGAGTAGGCGAGCACCTGGTAGCCGGCATAGCCGCCGGCCTGCACGATCTGGTCGGCGTTGCGCTTGAAGACGCGGCCGGCCTCGCCGTCGCCGCCGGTGCTGCGCCAGCGCTTGGAGCGCATGGCGATGCTGTAGGTGTCCTCGGAGAGGCGCTTCAGCTCGCCCTCCCAGTTGGGCGAGAGCGGGTCGATGAAGTAGTACAGCGCCGCGCCGATCAGCATGTTCTCCAGCGACAGGCTGAAGTTGGGCGTCAGCTTGACGCTGGCGTTGGGCACGATGGGGTTGGCGGGCACCGAGTATTTGGTTAAACCGCTGCTGTCGGTCTTGCGCGAAATCGCGCCGGCGTCGAGCGTGTCGCTGACGTCCTTCGTCACGTGATAGCAGCCGCTGAGGAACACAACGGCAGCCAGAATAGTCAGTCGCCCCAGCACGGCGATTGCGCGCGCTTCACACATAGTTGAACAGCGAGAGGTCCGTCACCTTCAAAAAGGACTTCTGCGCCGCCTCTAGATAGCTCTGCTCCTGCGTCAGCTGGGTGATCGCCGCCGCAAAGTCGACGTCGCGCAGGCGTGACAGCGTGGTTTCGTAGTTGAGATTGAGATCCTCTCCGGCATTGCCGAGCGCGACCACCTCGTTCATGCGCGAGCCGATCGAGGCGCGCACGCGCAGCAGGTTGTCCTGCGCCTGGTCGAGATTCGAGAGAGCGAAGCCGATGCGGTTGGCCAGCAGCGTATTGCCGCTGGTCGTGTTGGTGGTCGCCTCCAGCGCCGTGACCAGGTTGGACAGCGTGGTGAACAGGCTCTGGCTGCTGCTGGCGTCGATGTCGAAGGTGTCGCCGTTGGCCGGATTGCCGGAGATGACCACGCGCGCGCCGTAGTCGAAGGCCGGCTCGGCGCCCTGGCTTTTCAGCACGATGGCCTGCCCCGGGGTGAACACCCGCGGATAGGGCGCCGCCCCTGGTGCCGCGCCGGTGAGCAGCGAGTTGCCGCTGACGTTGTCGACGATGTCGTAGGTGGTGACGGCCGGCACCGCCGCGCTGACGGCGAAGCGGATGGTGAAGTTCTTGTTGTTGGCGGCGGCATTCCACAGCGCCGGATCGGTCACCGTGCCCGCGTCGATGACGCCGCTGCCGGTGTTTCCCGCCGTGACCGCCGTGGCGAAGCTGCCGTTGCCGTTGCGGATGCGCATGAACAGATCGTTGCCCGAGTCGCTGACGGCGATCTGGCGCGAAGTGGAGACCTGCAGCAGGCGCTGCCCCTCGTCGCCGGCGTACGTCACGCCGGTGGACACCGAGCCCGAGAACGGCGTCGTGTCGCCCATGTAGCCGGAGAACAGATACTGGCCGGATGCATCGGTGGCGTTGGCCAGGCCCATCAGCTCGTCGAAGCGCTGGCGCAGCTCGGCGGCGATGCTGCGCCGGTCGCGGTCGGACAGCGCGCCGTTGCCGCCCTGCACCGCCAGCGTGCGCACGTGGTGGATCAGCTCGCCCACTGCCGTGAGCCGGCCCTCCTCCAGGCCGAGCGTCTCGCCGGCCGCCTTCTGGTTGGTCTGGTACAGGGCATTGGTGTCGCGCGCCTGCTCCACTTCGAGGGCGCGCGCGGCGGCGACCGGGTCGTCCGCCGGCGTCAGGATGCGCCGCCCGCTCGCCACCTGCTGCTGGGTGTGCAGCAGGGCGGATGTCTGCTTCTGGATCGACGCCAGGCCGGCGTCGAAGATCATTCCGGTGGATACGCGCATGGCGCTGCCTCCGCTGGGCCGCCCCGAGGAGGCAGCAAGTCAATATATGGAAGCCGCGCCTTGTGCGGCTGAACCGACGTCACCCCTTTCCTCGGGGAAGGGGTTGGGGGATGGGTCGTCATCTCCCCATGGCGAGCAGCGTATCGAACAGCTTGGAGGCGATCTCGATCATCTTGCCGGAGGCTTGGTAGGCCTGCTGGTAGCGCAGCAGGTTGGCCGCCTCTTCGTCGAGGTTCACGCCGGAGAGCGACTGCTGGGCGTCCTGCGCCTGCTTGAAGATGCTTTCCTGGGCCGTGATGGTGACCTCGGTCTCGCGCGTCTTGTTGCCGACATCGCTGACGATCTGCGAATACGCCGACTGGTAAGTGGCTGTGCCGCCGGCAAGCGTCCGGCTCGTCTGCAGACCGGCGAGCAGCAGCGCGTTGCGGTTGTCGGAAACGCCGGCGCTGTTTGCCGAGATGGTGAACACGTCGCCCGCCGCCGGCGTGCCGCTGATCTGGATGGTCCAGCCGTTGTAGGTAATGTTGCCGCCTGCGGTGTAGGCCACGTTGGCCGGGTTGCCGGTGCCGACGCCGACGACGTCGAAGGTGGTCGGCGGATTGTCGAAGGTGATGGTCACCGTCTGCGTCAGGTTG